>Ga0265301_10000778_pt1 | contig 43757 bp, 38 predicted proteins | sample AusTroGonzalo_MG_2_FD_193488 | JGI IMG/M metagenome (GOLD analysis project Ga0265301, IMG submission 193488) | Bovine rumen microbial communities from tropical cattle in Woodstock, Queensland, Australia - Gonzalo_04 | ecosystem: Host-associated > Mammals > Digestive system > Stomach > Rumen ...
TTTAGTACCTTTGCACCCAAATTATATAATAAGGTATAAAAGTAAAAAGGTAAAAAAGCAAAAATATGGCACAGGAAGATGTATTTAAGAAGATCGTGAGCCACTGTAAGGAGTATGGCTTTGTGTTTCCCTCCAGTGAGATCTACGACGGTTTAGGCGCTGTGTATGACTACGGTCAGAACGGCGTGGAGTTGAAGAATAACATTAAGCAGTACTGGTGGAAGGCCATGACGATGCTGCACGAGAACATCGTGGGTATCGACAGTGCCATCTTCATGCACCCGACGATATGGAAGGCCTCTGGACACGTGGATGCTTTCAACGATCCCCTCATCGACAACCGCGACTCTAAGAAGCGCTATCGTGCTGACGTGCTGATTGAGGACCAGATCGCCAAGTACGACGAGAAGATTCAGAAGGAAGTAGAGAAGGCCCGTAAGCGTTTCGGCGACAGCTTTGACGAGGCAAAGTACCTGGAGACCAGCGAGCGCGTGAAGGAGACCAAGGAGAAGCGCGACGCCCTCCACGCCCGCTATGCGGCTGCCATGCAGGGTCCTGATCTCGACGAACTGAAGCAGATTATCCTCGACGAGGAGATCGTCTGCCCCATCAGCGGTACCAGGAACTGGACGGACGTGCGTCAGTTCAACCTGATGTTCTCGACGGAGATGGGTGCCTCAGCCGATGCCTCGATGAAGATCTATCTGCGTCCTGAGACGGCTCAGGGTATCTTCGTGAACTACCTGAACGTGCAGAAGACCGGTCGTATGAAGATCCCCTTCGGTATCGCCCAGATCGGTAAGGCTTTCCGTAATGAGATCGTGGCCCGTCAGTTCATCTTCCGTATGAGGGAGTTCGAGCAGATGGAGATGCAGTTCTTCGTACAGCCTGGCACGGAACTGGAGTGGTTCCCCAAGTGGAAGGAGACGCGTATGAAATGGCACCAGACTCTGGGCTTCGGTGCTGAGAACTATCGTTTCCACGACCACGACAAACTGGCCCACTATGCCAACGCCGCTACCGACATCGAGTTCAAGATGCCATTCGGCTTTAAGGAGGTTGAGGGTATCCACTCTCGTACCAACTTCGACCTCTCGCAGCACGAGAAATACTCTGGCAAGTCGATCAAGTACTTCGATCCCCAGACCAACGAGAGCTATACCCCGTATGTTATCGAGACCTCTATTGGTGTCGATCGTATGTTCCTGAGCATCATGTGCCACGCCTACGAGGAAGAGAAACTGGAGAACGGCGAGACCCGTGTAGTACTGAAGTTGCCTGCAGCCCTGGCTCCTGTGAAGTGCGCCGTGATGCCGCTGGTGAAGAAGGACGGTCTGCCCGAGAAGGCCCGCGAGATCATCGACAGCCTGAAGTTCCACTTCAACTGCCAGTACGATGAGAAGGACTCAATCGGCAAGCGCTATCGTCGTCAGGACGCCATCGGTACGCCGTATTGCGTCACCGTCGATCACGACACATTGACAGACGGCTGTGTCACCCTGCGTTTCCGCGACACCATGGAGCAGGAGCGCGTGAAGATCGAGGCACTGAACGGCATCATCGAGGACAAGGTGAGCATCGCAAGCCTGTTGAAGAAATTGTAGTAATGAAAAGGTAAGAAAGTAAAATGATGAATTCTATTTGGAGTATGGTAAAAGGAACGGTAAAAGGGTTTTTACCTTTTTACCTTTTTACCTTTTTACTTTTACTCTCATGCAGTTCTGACAACTCGGAGGATGAGGACGAGTTTGCCAACTGGGAGCAGCGTAATGACGCGGCCGTCAGCCAGTGGGCGGCCAACAGTTCACTACGAAAGATCAAGTGTTTCACGAAGGACCAGACGACGGGAGGCACCAACAACGACTATATCTACGTGGAGGTGCTGGAGGAAGGCGCAGGAACTGAGAGTCCGCTGTTTTCCGATAGTGTGTGGGTAGCATACAGGGGAAGGCTGATCCCAACAGCGTCGTCTCCGAAGGGCCTGATTTTCGACGAGAGTTATTCAGGCGACTTCAGTTGGCGGACGGCCGACATGGCGAAATTCTGCACGGGTGCACTGGTAAGTGGTTTCACCACGGCACTGATGCAGATGCACCCAGGCGATCGCTGGCTCGTGCATATTCCCTATCATCTGGGTTATGGTTCCTCGTCAAAGACTTCCATCCCAGGCTACAGCAACCTGATCTTCGACATCGCATTGCTCGACTTCTGGCACCCTGGCGAGTCAAGGCCGGAGTTCAAAGCACGACAAGAATAACTAAAAAGACTAAAGCCTATGGCAAAGTACGCTGACTATATCAAACGCATTGAGATCGACTCGCTCTGGAGCGGGAAGAAGCATGTGATATGGGAGTTGAACCGTCAGGTGAATATCCTGAGCGGCATCAACGGTATGGGTAAGAGTACGATCCTGAACAAGGTGGTGAAGAGCGTGAACACCAACGGTGACATCATCAACCACCTGCTAAAAGGTGTGAAGATCGACGTGGAGCCCGCCGACGCCACCCACATCCGCTTCGACATCATCCGTTCGCTGGATTCACCCATGCTCGACAATGAAACACTGAACATGGTGGATACGCGCATCCGTTCAGCCCTCGACTTCCAACTGTTCCACCTGCAGCGGAAATACCTCGACTATCAGGTGAACATCGGCAACCGCATCATCGCCGAACTGCAGACGGGCAACACCGATGCGGCGCAGCAGCTATCGGAAAAGAAAAAACGCTTCCAGGACATCGTCGATGAACTGTTCTCTGAAACGGGCAAGAAGATCGTGCGCACGGAGAATGAGATCCGTTTCTCACAGATCGGTGAGACACTGGTGCCCTACCAGTTGTCGAGCGGAGAAAAGCAGATCCTGGCCATCTTGTTGACAGTGCTCGTGGAAGACAATCAATCCTACGTGCTCTTCATGGACGAGCCCGAGGTGTCGCTCCATATCGAATGGCAGAAGCGGCTCATCGATCTCTGCATCGAACTAAACCCCAACGTACAGATTATCCTGACCACCCATTCGCCCGCCGTGGTAATGAACGGTTGGATGGACAGTGTGACGGAGGTGAGTGACATTACCCTTTAATGCATCATTTATAATGCATCATTATGCCCAGCAGGCTGAAGGATAATCTCAACAGCAAGTATTTCGAGGCGGCCAACGCCATGACCTCAAAGAAAGCCCGGCATAGGATCGTTGCCTATGTCGAGAGTTACGACGATATCTACTTCTGGCGCACGGTGCTCAGTGAGTTTGAGAACGACAAGCGCTATTTTGAGGTGATGCTGCCGTCGAAGATGACCCTGACACGCGGCAAGAAGTCGGTGCTGATGAACTTTCTCGAAGGAGAGCCCTTGGGAAAAGACATGATCGCCTGCGTGGATGCCGACTACGACTACGTGATCCAGAGGCGCACGGCCCAGTCGAAGCGGGTATTAGACAGTCCCTACGTCTTCCACACCTACGTCTATGCCATTGAGAATTTCCAGTGCTATGCCCCGTCGTTGCATAACGTCTGTGTCTCCGTGACGCTCAACGACCACCGCATCTTCGACTTCCGCGAGTATTTCCGACAGTTCAGCGAGGCCATCTTCCCCCTGTTCGTCTGGTCGGTCATGTTCTACCGCAACGGCAACTATCCGAAGTTCACCCTTACCGACTTCAACCGCATCGCCGACCCCGGGGGCTTCAACGTGCAGCGTCCCGAGCCGTCGATCGCCAACGTGCGACGGAAAGTGCATACGAAGATCAACGACCTGCAACGGCAGTTCCCCGATGCGAAGGAGGAGTATCTGGCGACGAAGGACGACCTCTTGGCATTGGGTGTAACCCCGCAGACCACCTATCTCTATATACAGGGGCATCATCTGTTTGACACCATTGTGTCACCGATCATGTCCAAAGTTTGCAACCTGCTCCGTCAGGAACGGCAGAATGAGATCTACTACGCCTCAGCGCACAAGACACAGAAGCGCAACGAGATGACGTGCTACGAGAACTCGTTGCAGGACATCAAGGTGATGCTCAAAAAAAACAATGGCTATATGGCATCCGAGCAGTTCCGCCGTGTACAAGAGGATATCCGGAACTATTTAGATGTAAGTCTCTAAGAACCTGACTGTCCCATCGACCTTCACCTCCTCCGTCGTAGCAGGCAGAAGCACCGTATCACCCATCTGGAAAACAATGGTCTCACCATCGGCAGTGAGCGTCCCCCTACCCTTGACGGCGATCAGGATCACGAACGAATCGAGTTCCGAGTAGTCAAGCGTCATCGGCTCCGTCAAGTCATAGACGCCTGTCGTGAAGTAAGGACTCTCCACTAATTGTACCCCTTCATTCAGTTTAGGTTCATAACCTGCCCGGTAGTTGGGCAGCACGGTGAAGTCGATACTCTCGGCGGCCTCCTTCGTATGGAGTTCCCGGTAGTTCCCGTTCTTGTCCTTGCGCTTGTAGTCATAGATGCGGAAGGTGACATCGGAAGTCTGCTGGATCTCAGTAACAAAACCGCCGGCACCGATGGCATGGATACGACCTGCGGGAATGAAGAACACATCACCCTCATGAGTCTCATAACAAGCCAGAGCATCAGTGATGGTGTCGTTATCCACCATCTCCTTGTACTCCTCTGGTGTGATCTTTTTCTTCAGACCATTGTAGATGACTGCTCCTGGTTCCGATTCCAGACAATACCACATCTCCGACTTGCCACGTGGTTTGCCCAAACGAGATGCTGTCTCATCGTCAGGATGTACCTGGATAGAGAGGTCCTGACAAGCATCGATAAACTTAATGAGCAGCGGGAACTCATCACCGAAACGCTGGTAGTTTTCCTTGCCGACCAGCATGTCCTTCTGTTCGCGCACCAACTGGTTCAGACTCTTACCTTTATCCTTGCCGTCGGCAACGATAGTCTCACTGTCCTTGACACCTGAGAGTTCCCAACTTTCGCCAACATGATCCATCTGGATATCCAGATGCTTGAAGGGAATAATCTTGTTACCTCCCCAAAGTGTTTGCTTCAACAACGGTTTGAATCTGTACATTGTTATATCGTAATTATTAGTTTTCTTTCCAAAAACTGCGTGTGAACAACACAAGCACAGTCATAATCTCAAGACGTCCCATAAGCATCAGCGGACAAAGGATCCACTTGATGTAGTCAGGTAGCATGGCCCACGACATGACAGGACCAATCTGCGTACCCAGCGTCGGGCCCACATTGCTCACACAACTCAGGGCAATGGTGATGGCGTTGGTATTGTCGATACCTGCTACGATCATAATGGTGGCAGTGACCAGAGTCATGAGCATCGTCAGTGTGAAGAAGGCAAATAGTGCCACAAGTTTCGACTGCGGTATGCTGATTCCGTTGATCTTGACCGGGAGAACGGCATTCGGATGCAGAATCTGTCGGAAGTTATTTCGTATCACCTTCAGCAGCATCACACCCCTGATACATTTGAAACCACCACTCGTGCTGCCTGCACAGGCTCCCAGATACATCACGACACCCAGTATGACCCAGGTGATATGAGGCCAAGTTCCTGCGTCTTCATTGAACATACCTGTTGTGGTCATAAACGACACCACCTGAAACAGTGCGCACCTGAACGACTTCTCGATGTCGTAGTCCATACGTGTAAACAGCAGGTACATAATCCAAAGCGTCGCTCCTACTACCACACTGAGATAGAGTTTCAATTCTGAATTGCGCAAGAGGGCGCTGATCTTCCCCTTAAAGATACATATATATAATAAGGTGAAATTGATACCCGACAGGAACTGGAAGGTAATGGAAATATAGTCAATGGAAGCAGAGTGGAAGTACTCCGTACTCTCGTTGTGGATGGCGAAACCACCAGTGGCTGTGGTCGTCATCGAGTAGTTTAAGGCCTCGTACCAGTCCATACCGGCAAACCAGAAAGAGAGGCCACAGCCAAGAGTCAGTACGAGGTAGATGCTCCAGATCCACTTGGCAGTCGTCGAAAGACGCGGGTGCATCTTCGCCTTGATGGGTCCCGTAGCCTCAGCAGCGAACACCTTCACACTACCACCCACCAGCGAGGGCAGAATGGCAATGGTAAAGAACAGGATTCCCAAACCGCCTATCCACTGCATCAGCGACCGCCAGAAGAGGATGCCATGGGGCAGGCACTCCACATCGTCGAAGATGGATGCGCCTGTGGTCGTGAATCCAGACATCGACTCAAAAAAGGCATCTGTCAGACTCGTGAGACTACCATGGAAAAGGAATGGGAAGATGCCGAAGAACGAGAAAATCACCCATACCGCCGTCACCAGTAGATAGGCATCACGACGGCTCAGCGAGTTCTCGGCATTCCTGCCCAGAAAGAGAAAGAGGAAACCGCTTCCGAAAGTAACCAGCAAAGACATCAGGAACGCGAGTTGGTCGTCCTCGTTAAAGTAGAAGGACATCACTGCACACCAGGCCATGAAGAATGCCTCAATGAACAGCAGTGATCCGATAATCTTGCTGATGATACGGAAGTTTACCATATCGCGTTCTTTTTGAAGTATTTCTCGATATTGTTCAACTTCTGCTCATGGCAGAACACCATGACGGAATCACCAGCCTGGATCTGTGAGTTACCGTTGACGAGCATGCCAACACCATTGCGCACCAGACCACCAATGGTCGTTCCGAAGGGCAGCCCCAAGTCCTTCACGGGTTTCTTTGTCACCTTAGAGCCCTCAGACGCCGTGAACTCTGCCACCTCTGCATCCACGAGCATCAGCGAGCGCAGATTTTCCACATCGGCATCGAGCATCATCTGGAAGATATGGCTGGCGGCGATGGTCTTCTTGTTGATAATGGTACCTATGTCCAGACTCTCGGCCATTGACACGTAGTCGAGGTTCTCCACCATGGCCACGGTCTTTCTCACACCGAGTTTCTTGGCGGTCAGACAGGCCAGGATATTGGTCTCCGCATTCCCCGTGAGGGCTACGAAAGCCTGGGTGTTCCTGATACCCTCATCCTCGAGCAAACCCAAGTCACGTCCGTCACCGTGGATAACCATCGCCTCATCCTGCTCCAGCAACTCGTTCAACTTCTCACACCGCTGGGCATCCTTCTCGATGATCTTCACACTCATATAGTTGGGGATGGTCAAGGCCGCACGCACGGACGTTTTTCCTCCACCCATGATGATGACGTTCTTCACATCGGTATAATGCTCCTTACCGACGATCTTACGGATATAGGGGATATACTCCTTGGTCGTCATGAAATAAACGAGGTCGTTCACGCGCAACTCATCCATACCTCCTGGTATGAGCGTGTCACCGTTACGCTTGATGGCCACGACATGATAGGGATCGTCAGGACCACAGAGGTTACGCAAGGGCTGATTCAGAATCTCCGCCGCCTCCCGCAGTTTGATGCCAAGCAGGATGAGGGCACCGTCGTGCACATCCCACCGCTGGCGTACCCATGAGAGTTTCAGACCGTTGGTGATATCAATGGCTGCCAGCACTTCCGGATAAATAAGGGAATCCACGCCGAGGTTCTTGAAGAAGAGCTGATGTTCCGGAGAGAGGTATTCGTAATTGTCAATGCGGGCCACGGTCTTTTTCGCACCGAGGGCATGGGCCAGGATACAGGCATTCAGGTTAATGCTCTCCTCAGGTGTCACACCAACAAACAAGTCGGCGTGCTCCACACCAGCGTCCTTCAGAGCCTGGATGCTCGTGGGCGAAGCCTGATAGGTCATCACGTCATATTCGCTCATCGTGCTCAGACGTTCCTCGTCATCGTCAATCAGAACACAGTCCTGATGCTCGCGCGACAACAGCTTTGACAGATGAGTACCTACGGCACCTGCACCGACAATCACTATCTTCATATCTCCCTAATCGCTTTGATGATACTGTCCTCATCAATACCTACAATATGCTGCAGTTCATCGACAGTACCGTGTTCTACAAACTCATCAGGCAGTCCCAGACGTACCACCTTCGGCGTATAGCCGTGGTCATTCATCCATTCCAGGACAGCCGAGCCGAGTCCGCCTCTCTTCACACCGTTCTCTACAGTGATGATACGCTTGAACTTCTGCCCGACCTCCTCGAGGATCTCCTCATCAATCGGTTTCAGGAAACGCATGTCGTAGTGAGCCACACTGACACTGTCACCTATCTTGGCGATGGTGTCTGTCACGTTATTACCTATCGGACCGATGCTCAGCACGGCGACATCCGTACCGTCTTTCATCTTGCGGCCTGTACCTACGGCGACCTCCTCCAGAGGACAACGCCAGTCCTGCAACACGCCACCACCACGTGGGTAACGGATTACGAACGGTCCCTGATCTGGCAACTGAGCCGTGTACATCAGCCGCCGCAATTCATGCTCATCCATAGGCGAGGAAATCGTCAGGTTCGGGATAGGACGCAAGGCTGCCAGATCGAAAGCACCATGGTGCGTCGGTCCATCCTCACCAACGAGTCCGGCACGATCGAAACAGAACACCACATTCAGGTTCAACAGGGCCACATCGTGAATAACATTATCGAATGCCCTCTGGGCAAAAGCACTGTAGATATTACAGAAGGGTAGCAGGCCGTCCTTGGCCATACCGCCAGAGAATGTGACGGCATGTCCCTCTGCGATACCCACGTCGAAGGTACGCTCTGGCATCTCCTTCATCAGGATATTCATTGAACAGCCGGAGGGCATGGCTGGCGTCACACCGACAATCTTCGGATTCTGCTTCGCCAGTTCCAACAGGGTATGGCCGAATACGTCCTGATACTTTTGGGGTTTATTGGGATCCTTATCGACGATACGCTCGCCTGTCTCGGGGTCGAACTTTCCCGGAGCGTGCCAAGTAGTCACATCCTTCTCGGCAGGAGCGTAGCCATGACCTTTCTGGGTATGCAGATGCAACAGTTTCGGGCCCTTCATATCCTTCATCTGTCGAAGGATACGCACCAACTCCTTCACATTGTGTCCGTCGAACGGTCCGAAGTAGCGGATGTTCATACCCTCGAAGATATTCTGCTGATGAGAGATGGCACTCTTGATGGCATTCGTCAGACGGATGATACCCTTGCGGCGATCATCGTTGAGCATTCCTTTGCCATGTAACCAACGGGCAGCCTTGAAACGAATGGCATTATAGGTCTCATTGGTACTGAGGTTCAACAGATACTGCTTCATGCCACCCACTGAACGATCGATCGACATATTATTGTCGTTGAGGATGATGAGCAGGTCATTGGGTGACGACGAGACGTTGTTCAGGCCCTCGAAGGCCAGTCCGCCCGACAGGGCTCCGTCACCGATGACGGCCACGACATGACGGTCTTTCTTCCCTTCCAACTGTGCAGCGACGGCCATGCCCAGGGCTGCCGACACGGAGTTACTCGCATGCCCGCAGGCAAACGTATCGTATTCGCTCTCCGTGGGAGACGGGAAAGGTTTGATTCCACCCAATTTACGGTTAGTGCAGAACTGCTCGCGCCGTCCTGTCAGAATCTTATGACCGTAGGCCTGATGTCCTACGTCCCATACAATGCGGTCTTCAGGGGTATTATAGACATAATGCAGAGCAACGGTAATTTCCGCCACACCAAGGCTCGAAGCCAGATGTCCAGGATTCACCGCCACCTCCTCGATAATGTCCTCACGAAGTTCGTCGCACAACTGGGGTAATTGGTTGATATCCAGTTGTCTCAAGTCTTCCGGCGACTTAATCCCATTCAGTAGTGTTAATTCCTTTCTGTCCACTTTGAATTATTTATGTGTGCAAAGATACGCTAATTTAAAGAAAACGCAAAGTTTTTTTGCAAAAATATTCTATTTTTGTACCAAGTTTTTTCCTGAAAAGATTTGGAAATATCAAATATTCCTCGTACTTTTGCAGAAAAATCATCCTTGATGAAATACGGAATAGTAGGCACAGGCGCGATAGGCGGCTTTTATGGCAGCAAGCTGGCATATAGTGGACAAGAAGTTCATTTCTTGTCGCATAGTGATTACCTGTTTGTGAAAGAGCGGGGCATGCAGGTGGATTCCTGCGACGGTTCTTTCCATCTCGACCATGTGAATGTGTATCAGCATGCGGCTGACATGCCGAAATGCGATGTGGTGATTGTGGGGCTGAAGACCACCAACAACCATCTGCTCGCCGATCTTTTGCCGCCATTGCTTCAGGAACATACGGTTGTGGTACTGATACAAAATGGTATTGGGGTAGAGGCCGATGTTCAGAAGATGTTTCCCCATGTCCAACTCGTAGCAGGCCTTGCTTTCATCTGTTCTGCCAAGACGGAACCTGGTCGCGTGAATCATCAGTGCTATGGCAGCATCAATTTCGCCAACTACTCCTGTCAGGACGAGAGCGTCTTTACTGCTATCCTGAATGATTTTATCAATGCCGGTATCCAGGCGGGCTCCGTTCCCTATGATGAAGCCCGTTGGAAGAAAGCCGTATGGAATATGCCCTTCAATGGCATGACAGTGGCCCTGAACACGCAGACCGATCTGCTGTTGAAGAATCCTGCCACCCGCCAACTCATTCGTGACCTCATGGGTGAGGTCGTAGGGGCTGCCCGCCATCTGGGCGTCACAGGCCTCGACGAGGCATTCATCGACAAGATGATCGAAATGACGGACGACATGACGCCTTACTCCCCGTCGATGAAGCTCGACTACGACTTCCACCGGCCAATGGAGATCTATTATATCTACAGCCGTCCCATCCAGATTGCCCGTGAGGCGGGTTTCCCCATGCCGAAACTGGAAATGCTGGAGGCAGAACTGAAGTTCCTGCAGGCCGCCGAGCAATAAGATATGAAGTATATCGCCCTGCCGTTCGAGGAGATACGTCCACTAACCTTCTACCTGGCGATGGAGGAATATGTGGCGCGGCATCTGGATGAGCCAGACTGCTTCTTTATGTGGCAGGTGAAACCTACGGTGATCTACGGACGCAACCAGGTGCTGGAGAACGAGGTGAACATCGACTACTGCCGTGAGCACGACATCCAGATCGTCCACAGGAAGAGCGGAGGCGGTTGCGTGTATGCCGACATGGACAATCTGATGCTGTCGTACATCACCGACGGCGACAACGTAGGGTTTACCTTCAACAGATTTGTCCAGATGATCCTGCTGGTGCTGCGTAAACTGGGCATCGAAGCCACGGGCACCAGTCATAATGACATCATGATCGGCGACCGGAAGGTCTGTGGCACAGCGTTTTATCAGTTGCCAGGACGTAGTATCGCCCACAGTACGATGCTCTACGACACGAATATGCAGCACATGCTGAACGCCATCACGCCGGGACCCGAGAAACTGGAGGCGAAAGGGATCCAGAGCGTCCGCCAGCGCATCACCCTGCTGAAGGACCACACGTCGCTGAGTCTGGAGCAGTTGAAAACGTTCATCCGTGAGACCCTCTGCAAAGGCGAACGGATGCTGACAACAGAAGAAATAGAAGACATTAATAAAATAACTAAAAACTATGGCTATCAAACAAGAACTGGAAAAGAAAACCAAACGCACCTGTCTTTTTGACAAGCACCTGACGTTAGGTGCGATGATGGTAGAGTTCGGTGGCTTCGACATGCCCCTGTTGTACCAGAATGCGGGTATTGCTCCTGAACACATGGCCGTGCGCGAACATGTCGGCCTTTTCGACGTGTCGCACATGGGCGAGGTGACTGTGAAAGGCAAGGATGCCGAGCGCTACATACAACATATCTTCACCAACGACATCTCTGGCGCCCCCGTAGGCAAGATCTACTATGGCATGATGTGCTACGAGAACGGTGGCACGGTGGATGATCTGCTCGTCTATAAGATGGGCGAGAACGACTTTTTCCTCGTGATCAACGCCGCCAATATCGACAAGGACTGGGCGTGGATGGAGGAAAATGCGGCAGGCTTCGACATCGACCTACAGAACCGCAGTGACTACTACGGCCAGATCGCCGTACAGGGCCCAGAATCAGAGGATGTCATGGAGCAGGTGTTAGGGCTTGCGTGCAGCGAACTGACGTTCTACACCTGCAAAACTATTGGTGATGTCATCATCTCCCGTACCGGCTATACAGGCGAAGACGGTTTCGAGGTCTATGGCTCCCATGCTTTTATCAACGAGTGCTGGGACAAACTCATCGCCGCTGGCGTACAGGCCTGCGGACTCGGTTGCCGTGACACCCTGCGCTTCGAGGTGGGACTGCCCCTCTATGGCGATGAACTCTCAGAGGAGATTACCCCCATCATGGCGGGGTTAGGTATGTTCGTGAAACTCGACAAGGAGGAATTTATCGGCAAGGAGGCCCTTGCAAAGCAGAAGGCCGAGGGACCCGCCAAGAAACTCGTGGGCATCGAACTCTTCGACAAGGCCATCCCCCGTCATGGGTATCCTGTGCTCAATATGGACGGCGAGCCCATCGGTGAGGTAACAACGGGTTATCATACGCTTTCTTCGGACAAGAGCGTCTGCATGGCACTCGTCGATGCCGCCTATGCCAAACTCGACACCGAGGTTCAGATCCAGATCCGCAAGAAAGTATTCCCTGGCAAGGTGGTGAAGAAACAGTTCTATAACAAGAGCTACAAAAAGTAAAAAGGTAAAAAAGTAAGACTAAAAACAAATAAAACTATGGCAAAAGTAATTGAAGGACTCTACTACTCGGAGTCTCATGAATACGTAAGAGTAGAAGGTGACTATGGTTTCATCGGTATTACAGACTATGCACAGAATGCACTGGGTAACGTGGTGTATGTAGATATGCCTGAGGTGGATGACGAAGTTGAAGCCGGTGAGGAGTTTGGTGCCGTGGAGAGTGTGAAGGCAGCCAGCGATCTGTACTCACCCGTCAGCGGTACGGTCGTGGAGATCAACGAGGCCCTGGAGGATCAGCCCGAACTCATCAACGAGGATGCTTTCGAGAACTGGATTATCAAGGTGGAACTCAGTGACAAGTCGCAACTCGATGCCCTAATGGATGCTGCCGCCTACGAAGCCTTCTGTGAGAAGTAATTTGGAGTTAAAGGAGTTAAGGGAGTTAAAGGAGTTAAGGACGATAGTTTGAGATGGAGAATGCTAGTATTACATATAGCTTTCAGAATGTAATTGCTTGGCAAAAAGCTCATGCATTTGTTTTGCAGGTCTATCGTGTTACTCGTTCTTTCCCTGAAGACGAGAAGTTTGGATTAGTTTCTCAGTTCCGTCGTGCTGCTGTTTCAATCGAAGCAAACATTGCAGAGGGATACAAGAAATTAAGCAAGGCAGACAAGCTACGTTTTATGAATATCTCCCAAGGAAGTCAAGAAGAATGCAGAGATTATATCATTCTATCAAGAGACTTGGGGTATATTTCTCCGGAAGAGTTCCAACTTCTCCATATTTCGTTAGAAGAGTCAAGTAAAATGCTTAATCTATATTGTAAAGGCATTATTAATAATAATGGAATAAAAGACTAATGTCTTTAACTCCCTTAACTCCCTTAACTCCCTAAAAAAGAATTAAACGATGAATTATAAATACTTTCCCCATACTCAGGAGGATCTGCAGGCGATGATGGAGAAGGCGGGCGTGAAGACGCTCGACGGACTCTATGCCCAGATTCCTGAGAACATCCGCTTCCGTGGCGACTACCAGATCCCGTCGGAGATGAGTGAGACGGAGGTACGTGATACCTTCGCGAAACTCGGCTCGCAGAACGAACAACTCACCTGTTTCGCGGGCTATGGTGTCTATGACCATTATACCCCATCGGTCATTCCGAGTCTGCTGCAGCGCTCCGAGTTCCTGACCTCCTACACCCCGTATCAGGCAGAGATCTCACAGGGCACACTCCATTATATCTTTGAGTATCAGAGTATGATGGCCGAACTCACGGGCATGGATATCTCCAATGCCTCGATGTACGACGGCACCACCGCCGCTGCCGAAGGCATGATGATGGCCGTGGCGGCTGGTAAGAAACAGAACAAGGTATTGGTCTCTGGCACCCTGAATCCCAAGACGCGTGAGGTGCTCGACACCTACGCCCTGCATCAAGGTATTGAGTTGGAAACGATCGCTGAGAAGGATGGTGTGACCGACATCGATGACCTGAAGGCGAAACTCGCTCAGGGTGGTGTGGCCGGTGTGATGGTACAGCAGCCGAACGTCTATGGTATCGTTGAGGATTATACAGGCTTTGCCGAGGCTTGTCATGACCAGAAGGCCCTCTTCATTATGGACAGTGTGGTTGCCGACCTTGCCGTGCTGAAGACCCCAGGCGAATGGGGTGCTGATATCGCCGTGGGCGACGGCCAGAGCTTAGGCATTCCCATGCTCTTTGGTGGTCCGTACGTGGGTTATATGTGTTGTACGGAGAAACTCATCCGTAAGATGCCGGGCCGTATCGTCGGCATGACGAAAGATAACCGTGACCAACGGGCCTTTGTATTGACACTTCAGGCACGTGAACAGCATATCCGTCGCCAGAAGGCCACGTCAAATATCTGTTCGAACCAGAGTCTGATGGCCCTCTTCGTCACGATTTATCTGTCGCTGATGGGTAAACAGGGTATGAAGGAGGCTGCCCAACTCTCCTACGCAGGTGCCCATTATCTCTGTGACGAACTGCAGAAGACAGGCCGTTTCTCATTGGTCTATGACCAGCCTTTCTTCAATGAGTTCTATGTGAAGTACGACGGCGACATCGACACCCTCTACCAACGTTTTATCGACGCCGGTTTCTTAGGTGGCGTGAAACTTGCCGACGGCATTCTCTTTGCCGTCACCGAGAAGCGTACGAAAGAAGAAATTGATAACCTCGTCAAGATTGCTGCCTTATGAATATTTGAAGCCCCTTGATAAGGGGCTGGCGTAAGCCAGGGATTAAAATGATAAGATATGAATAACAAATTATATGGTTCTTTGATTTTTGAACTTTCGAAAGAGGGTCGCAAGGGCTACAGTCTGCCCAAGAACAATTATGGCGATTACGAGATACCTGCCTCGATGCAGCGCACGGAGGAGGCACAGTTGCCTGAGTGCGACGAACTGACGGTGGTACGCCATTATACAAACCTATCCAATAATAATTTCGGTGTGGATACGGGGTTCTACCCCCTCGGTTCCTGTACGATGAAGTACAATCCCAAGATCAATGAGGAGATGGCCGCCCTGCCGCAGTTTCAGAACCTGCATCCTCAGCAGCCTGTCAATACCGTAAAGGGGGCTTTGGCACTAGTGTCGCTGCTGGAGCGTTCGCTCTGCGAACTGACGGGTCTGGCTCACTTCACCTTTAAGCCCTACGCTGGGGCCCATGGTGAATTGACGGGTCTGATGACCATCGACAACTACCACCGTTCACGTGGTGATATGCAGCGTAAGAAGGTCATCGTGCCCGACAGTGCCCACGGTACCAATCCCGCCTCGGCAGCTGTCTGCGGTTTGGAGATCATCGAGGTGAAATCGCTGGCTGATGGCACGGTCGATTTCGACGACCTGCAGCGTATCGTCGCAGAACAGGGTATGGAGATCGCGGCCATGATGATGACCAACCCCAATACCCTCGGACTCTTCGAGACGCGCATCCCTGAGATTGCCAAACTCATCCACGACTGTGGTGGTCTGATGTACTACGACGGTGCCAACCTGAACCCCATGCTGGGTGCCTGTCGCCCTGGTGACATGGGCTTCGACGTGATGCACATCAACCTGCACAAGACCTTCTCCACGCCTCATGGCGGTGGCGGTCCTGGCAGTGGTCCCGTGGGTGTGCGAGAGGGTTTGCAGGCATTTTTCCCCGTGGTGTCGCCCTATCACGGCAACTACGGTGTGATGATGCGCGCCTATGCCTATATCCTCTCGTTAGGACGTGAGCATGTCAAGGAGGTGGGCCCGTTGGCCACGCTTAATGCCAACTATATCAAGGAGAGTCTGAAGGATGTCTATGAACTGCCCATCGACACCATCTGCTGTCATGAGTTCGTGTTCGACGGCCTGAAGGATAAATCGACGGGTGTCACTACGATGGATGTGGCGAAGCGTCTGCTCGACTACGGCTATCATGCGCCTACGATCTATTTCCCGTTGCTCTTCCACGAGTCGCTGATGATCGAGCCCACGGAGAACGAGTCGAAAGAAACGCTCGATGGTTTCATCGCCGTGATGCGCCAGATTGCTGAGGAGGCCAAGACCGATCCAGAGTTGGTGAAATCCGCGCCTCACGCGACACCCATCGGCCGCGTCGATGATGTCCTCGCCGCCAAGCATCCTATCACCACTTATAAACAAATGGTCAATGACAACAACTGATCTCATCGTCATCGGTGCGGGACCTGGAGGCTACCGCGCCGCTGAATATGCTGCCAAACAGGGGCTGAAAGTTGTAATCTTCGAGGGCAGTGAGGTAGGAGGCACCTGCCTAAACATCGGCTGCATCCCCACCAAAACCTACGTCCACAGCGTCTCCTTTGCTGAGGCCCGCGAACGCATGCCTCTGGTTGTCAGCCAACTCCGTCAGGGTGTCGAGGGCATCCTTTCTCATCCCAACATCACCCTCGTCCGCGAGAAGGCGCTGTTCCAGAATCATGGGATTCTCGCAGGCAACGAAACTTACACCGCCCCAAACATCATCATTGCCACGGGCTCGGGGACGAAATGGCTCCCCATCGAAGGCATCAAGACCGACCCTCGTGTCGTCGATTCCACGGGACTCCTATATCTCGACACCCTCCCCAAGCGCCTCTGCATCATCGGTGCAGGTGTCATCGGCATGGAGTTCGCCAGTGTATTCCATCGCTTTGGCTCTGAGGTCACGGTCATCGAATACTTAAAGGAGTGTCTGCCCGCCCTCGACAGCGACATCGCCAAGCGTCTTCGCAAGTATCTGGAGAAACAGAATATCACCTTTAAGATGAAGACTGCCGTGCAGTCGCTCTCCGACATCGATGCCGACGTGATCCTCATGGCCACAGGCCGTAAGCCCCGCATCCAGCCGGACTTCGCCAACGCAGGCTTCGACTACGACGAGCGCAAGGGCATCACCGTCGATGACAACTTTGAGACCAACGTCAAGGGCATCTATGCCATTGGCGATGTGAACGGTCGTCAGATGCTCGCCCATGCTGCTGAGATGCAGGCCGTCAGGGCCGTGAACCATATCCTCGGCAAGAGCGACGGCATCCGTTTCGACATCATGCCCGCTGCCATCTTCACGGAGCCCGAGGCCGCCTGTGTCGGCCCGACGGAAGACCAACTCAAGGAACAGGGTATCGCGTATGAGTGCAGGAAATCGTTCTGGCGCGCCAATGGCAAGGCTATCGCCATGGGCGAGACGGAAGGTATGCTGAAACTCTTCGTTTCACCAGACGACGGCCTCATCCTCGGCGGTCACGCCTACGGTGCACACGCCGCCGACATCATACAGGAAGTGAGTGTACTGATGTGCAAGCACACCACCATCCATGAACTTGCCGATATGGTGCATATACATCCCACCCTTTCCGAGATTCTCAGCACCATAGCGTAAATAAGTAGTCCTTTACCGAAATTATGTAGCCCTTAAGCAAAATTAAGGGCTACTTCTTTTGAATTAAGTAGTCCTTAATGGATGAATTCTCTCGAGAATTGGAGGCTATCTAACACGCGCGCATACGTATATAGTTGTCTTACTCACTTTTTAACCCACACTTCCCGCACTTCTGACACCTACGTGCTTCAAATTTAGGTGTGAGAAGTGTAAGAAGTGTGGGATGTTTTTGGCTTAAGACAACTACCACACGCGTACGCGCGAAGAAAAAAATCCCGCTCCTCATATGTTTGAGAAGCGGGATCGTATAGTGTGTATTGCCTGAATCTTAGTTGAACAGGTAACGGATCGTGAACTGGATGCGATAGGTAGAAGCGGTGCTCTCGTAGTTCTGAGAAGTAGAGAGGTGACGCTCACCGTTCACGAGGTTGTACTGGTACGTACCGTCCTTAGCATTATAGGTCAGCAGGGTATTACCCGTAATCTGCTTGTAGAGACCCCAGTCCTTGCAGAGGAAGTTCAGCACGTTCTCCACATCAAGACCGAGCTGCAGGGCATGCTTCGTTTTACCAATCTTGACACTCATATCGCGCAGATACTTGAAGTCGAGCTGATGATGCCAAGGCATCTTGGCGCCGCCGCGCTCAGCATACTTACCCTTGCGATCCTTCAGGTAATCATCCTGATTGATGAACTCCCAGAAGTCATCGCGCTGCATCTCAGCAGTATAGGTCTGACCATTAACCTTACCCTCAGCAAAATCCCAGTTGTTCAGTTCCTGACGTGATCCAGGCACGTAGATCAGGTTACCAGGAGCCGACGGGTCGTTGTTGATATTGCTGTTAAAGATATAAGAGTAGCGGCTGTAGGCATAGCTGCCGAGGTAACCGTACTGATAAGCATCATAAATAAGGCTGAAATGAGAGGTGGCGTTCTTCGACTCCTTCAGTTTATAGCTGGCTCCGATGAGCAGACGGTTAGGAGCTACGTAGGTAGCGTAACCCGTCTCATTGTCATTAACAGCGTTGATGGAGTTACGATAGTTGTTGTAAGCAGATGATACCTGGTCTCCGATACCCTCAGTATAGCTCTTAGCTGTTGAAAGCGTGTAGCTGGCGTTCAGGTCGAGACCGAAGTCGAACGACTTGCGCAGCTGGAAGCTCAACGATGCGTAGTAAGCCTTTGTACCTGCATTCTCGAGCACGTAAGCGCTCTGTTTGTTGTAGGTGGACATCATATGACGTACATCGCCATGACCGAGATCAATCTTAGAGGTACCGTCCCAATATACATTGGCGTTAGACACTACAACGGGGTTCAGATCGCGGTTGTAGATAAACTCTGTGGTGAAGTCGATATCGCCAGGCAACTTAGCATCGAATGCCAGAGAGGCCTTCCATGTCTTAGGCATGCGGAGATCCTCGCTCAGAATCGTCGGACCGCTGGGGATGGAGGTGGAGCTGACGGCACCAATCTGGCGGAGCATATCCTCCTGGGTCGGGGTAGTCTGTCCATATACGGAGATCGTTGGCAGGGTATTACCATTAGAAGTCGTGGCCACGTATGAAGTCTGACCCATACCAGAGTTACCAACGGCTGATACAAGCCATACGAATGGCATACGACCTACGAAGAGACCTGTACCACCACGGAGGATATATTTACGCTCACCCGTGACGTCCCAGTTGAAACCGATACGAGGAGAAACGCTGATGCTGGCATCGGGCACATTGTCCGTACGGAAGTGTCTGCCACCAAAGTCAAGCTTGTAATAATCGTCGTTATAGTTGTCCTTCAGTGAAGGATAAGAAGGCAGCTCGAAGCGAACACCCACTGACATGCGGAAACGCTCGCTCCAACTGATGTTGTCCTGGAAATAGAGTGACCACTGGTTGGTCTTCATCTCAGAGGTGAACATCGAAAAATCAGCGTTGTTGCCGTAAGTGATACCAAACACGCGGGGATCGCGGCTGAAGACTGCAGCCCAGTTGCCTGTTGCAGCCTCCTCAGGCGTTGCCTCATAGCAGAAGTATCCGGCAGCAGCCTGTGCATATCCGTTAGCAGCATAGTTGTGCTCAAACTGGAGACCTGCAAACAGGTTGTGCTTACCCAACGTAACATTCAACTCGTCGGTGATAACAGTATTCTTTGTCTGAGACAGGTTCCCGTATGTGAAGATGTCGCCCGTAAGAGCCCAAGTAGGATAATGATCCTGACCATCGTTCATCACGATCTCCAGAACAGGAGCAGCATCGTTGTATTCCGTAGAACGGGGCTGGTCCTGAAAAGAATAGGTGCCACGCAGAGTATTGTTAACCTTACCAAACTTGGAGTTCAACTCGGCTGCGATAGAGGTGAACTTATATTCTGAATAGTAACGGCTGGAGAGCGAGCTCATGCCGTAGTTGGTGTTGCTACCATAGGTGTTCTGGTTACCACCATAGATGGCTGTGGCCTGGTTGCTACCGATGGAACGGGAAGCGGAGGCGGGACTGGAGCTCTTACGGTTAGAGTTGGTGAAACGGACGTTGAATTTATGGTTGTCGTTGATGTTCCAGTCTAAACGGGCCAGAATACGATAAGCAGGTGTCTTCACGTTGAAGCCCTGCCAAGGACCAGTGGTCAGACCATAGGTCTTACCCAGATAGTCACTCAGGCTCTCCAACTGCTCAATCGTCGGACGACGATTAGTCGTGGTGTAAGGTACAGAACCGTCACCTGCACGGGCGACAGGACCGGCAATCACGTTGTCCTCATACTCACCGTTAACAAAGAAGAACAGTTTATCCTTAATGATCGGACCTCCCAAAGTAGCACCATAGGTGTTAGTGTGACCATCGTCAACGTCAAACACAGTAGTTCCTACACGATTACCCTTCAGTGAAGTACTGGTAAGGTAGGTGTAAAGGCTACCCTTGAACTCGTTCGTACCACTCTTGGTAACGGCATTGATACCACCACCGGTGAATCCGCTCTGACGAACGTCGTACGGGGTGATAGAAATGGTCATCTGATCGAGGGCATCGAGCGAGATCGGCGTACCGCCACCAGGCAGCGGACTGGAACCAAGACCAAAGGCATTGTTGAAGGCAGCACCATCAACGGTGATGCTCGACTGACGATAGTTACCACCACCAATAGCCATACCACTGGCAGAGCTACTCTGAGGCGTCAGTTTCATAATATCGGTCATCGAACGGCCTATGGTTGGAACATTTGCCATCGCATTGGCATCAATGTTTGTCACAGCACCAGAACGGTCACTGCGCATCGTGTTGTTGGCCTGAGCCACAATCAGCACTTCCTGTAGCATCTCACTACCTTCCTGAAGGGTTGCATCGACCACGGTGTTCTGTCCCAGAGCGAGGTTGAAACCAGTCATCTTCGTCGTCTGATAGCCGATGTAACTAACCTCTACGTCGTATGGACCACCACTACGCATACCTGTAATGGTGTAGCGTCCGTTCACATTGGTCACAGCACGATAAACTGTTCCTGAAGGAACGTGCTTAGCCGTGATGGTTGCACCAATGGCCTCTTCCCCACCAGCAGTTACGATACCCGTAATACCAGAGGTAGTGACCTGAGCTACAACTGACAGCGAGAGTGTCAGCAGTGTAACAATCAGCAAGAAAACTCTTTTCTGCATAAATAAGAAATGTTTTAATTAATTATTTCAATCGGTTTATGACCGAAGTTACCTTTTTCGGTTGCAAATATAAGCAAAAGAATTTAGAATATCTATAAAAAAAGGAAGTTTTTTTTCAATAAAGCATAAAAACTTGTTAAAGATTAATGAAGGAAGATTCCTGTCAGGATACGTCCAGAATCTATGCCAAGTTTGCGGGCCGAGAAATAGTCATCGGAATGGTCATAGGTACAGATACCGGAGATCTGTATGTTTTCGCCTTTGAGGCCCACGTCTTCCAATTGAAGACGACAGCACTGCCAGAGGTCGATGTGCCATTTCTCATCACGACGGGCAATCTGTTCCATGGGATAACCGGCGGCGGCAAACTGTTCATAGACCTCGTCGCCCACCTCGAAGTTCTGCAATGAGATACCTGGGCCGATAACGGCCTGCAAGACTTCTGGCCGTGAGTGATAGGCCATCTGCATTGAGGTGACGGCCACACCTGCGATATTCGCCACCGTACCGCGCCAGCCACTATGTACCACTGCAGCGGCATGATGCTCCGGGTCGTAGAGAATAATGGGGATGCAGTCGGCCGTGGAGACACCAATACAGATACCAGACATGTTCGTCATCAGGGCGTCGATACCCTCGAGCACCTGACGACGCACCTCCTCGGAAAGCCGGAAGAAGGTCTTGCCGATCTGCGCGATACCCGTGGCATGTACTTGATGGGGCATGACGAGACGATCGTTACCGATCTTCAGCAACTGACACAGGGCCTTGCGGTTGGACGCGATGTTTTCAGGATCATCACCACAATAGAGATTCACGTTGAACTCACCGTGGTTGCCCTGACTATAGCCGCCATGACGCGTGGAACTGAAGGCTGTGATGCCTTCGGCTATATTATAATATGTAAGTAGGGGCTTTAGGGGTTTATTCCTCATCTTGGTATTTAAAGTCTTCGAGATCCTCGATATCCTCTATATCCTCATCGTCAATATATTCGATATCCTCGTCTTCACCCTCGTCGGCGAGTTCCTGAGCGAAACGGCTCAAGTCCTTGTCACGGTGCACAAGAGAATCCTCAGCGATGACGGTGGCAAGTTTATTGCTCTCAGCATTCAGTTCGCGCCAAAGCACATCCTTCAGTTCCTCGAGGCCATAGTCTGTGACAGCGGAAATAAAGACCACAGGCAAATCCTCTGGCAGGGTTTCCTTCAACATCTCAATGAGTTCCTCGTCCAACAGGTCGCATTTTGTGACGGCAAGTACACGGTGCTTGTCGAGCAGTTCGGGATTAAACTGCGCCAGTTCATTCAGCAGGATCTCGTATTCACGTTTGATATCGTCGGTATCACCTGGCACCATAAAAAGCAGCAAGGAGTTACGCTCAATATGACGGAGGAAACGGAGTCCCAGTCCCTTACCCTCACTGGCTCCCTCGATGATACCAGGGATGTCGGCCATCACAAACGACTTGTTATCGCGATAGCCCACGATACCCAACGAGGGTTCCATCGTGGTGAAGGGGTAGTTGGCAATCTTAGGACGGGCATTGGAGAGGGCCGAGACCAGTGTTGATTTACCCGCATTGGGGAATCCTACGAGACCAACATCGGCCAACAGCTTCAGTTCGAGGATAATAGTCATCTCCTGCATGGGCTCGCCAGGCTGTGCATAACGAGGCGCCTGGTTCGTCGCCGTACGGAACTGGAAATTGCCCAGTCCGCCACGACCACCTTTCAACAGAAGCACTTCCTGACCATCATAAGTGACATCGCAGACATATTTTCCCGTCTCGGCATTATAGACCACCGTTCCACAGGGTACGTCGATATACACATCCTTACCGTCGGTACCGTGACACTTGTCCTTGCCGCCGTTACCACCGTGTTCTGCGAAGATATGGCGCTCATACTTCAGATGGAGGAGCGTCCAGTAGTTATGATTACCACGCAGGATCACGCTGCCACCCTTACCACCATCACCGCCATCGGGGCCACCGTTGGGGTTATACTTCACATGGCGCAGGTGCATACTGCCCTTGCCGCCCTTGCCAGAGCGACAATAAATCTTCACATAGTCAACGAAATTAGATTCCATCTATGACATGGCAGATATCTGCGAAAATACGGTCGAGTTCACCCAAGCCATCAATGTGATAGTGCAGACCTTCCTGCTTGTACCATTCAATGAGGGGCTGCGTCTGAGAGTGGTACACCACGAGACGCTTCTTGATGGTCTCTTCATTGTCATCGGCACGACCGCTCTGCTGGCCACGCAGGATGAGACGCTTCATCAATTCGTCCTCTGGTACGTCGAGTTCGATCATGGCGGCCACCTTGTCGCCACGCTCACTAAGCATCTGCTTCAAAGCCTCAGCCTGTGGGATGGTACGAGGGAAGCCATCGAAGATCACACCCTTGTGCTCTCGTCCAAAGGAGTCATAAACCGATGCGAGAATGCTCACCATCAGGTCGTCGGGAATCAACTGTCCATTGTCGATATAGCCTTGAGCCGTCTTGCCAAGCTCCGTGCCCTTCTTGATCTCACTGCGAAGCACATCACCCGTAGAGATGTGGTTCAATCCGTACTTCTCTATCAACTTGTCACTCTGCGTTCCCTTACCGGAACCTGGAGCACCAAAAATTACAATATTTTTCATTATCCTGATTATTTATGTTTTATTCTACAATTGTATAAACATCCTTTAATTCACGACCCAGTCCATCGTAGTCCAGTCCGTAACCCACGATAAAGTCATCGGGAATGCGGAAGGCCACATAGTCGAGCGTCAGTTCCTCCTTCAGTTTGTCGGGTTTGAAGAACAAGGTGCAGATATGTACCGACTCGGGATTCCGGGTACCCAGCGACTCTACCATCTGCTTCATGGTCTGGCCGCTCTCCACGATATCTTCCACGATGACGACCGTACGGCCACTCAGGTCTTCATTAATACCGATCACCTCCTTGACCTTACCCGTAGAAGTGGTCCCTTGGTAGGAAGCCAACTTCACAAAAGATACCTCACAGGGAATGGTCATCTCGCGCATCAGGTCGGCAGCAAAAATAAACGAGCCATTCAGCACACCGAGGAAGAGCGGCGTCTTGCCTGCCATGTCCTTGCTAATCTGCTGGGCAACAGCCTTCACACGCGCTTTAATCTCAGATTCCGGGATAGACGTTCTGAATGACTTATCCTTGATTTTTACAATACCCATACGCTGAAAACATTAAATTTTCTGCAAAATTACAAAAAATCTGCCAAACTCTGCTATTCGTTAGCATATTTTTCGTATTTTTGCACCTATGAAAATATTTACGAGCGCCCAAATACACGAACTGGACAAATACACGATCGAGCATGAACCTATCAAATCCATTGATCTGATGGAGCGTGCCGCTAAAGCCATCACCCAGGCCATCACGGATGTATGGAGTACAACCACGCCCATCATCGTCTTTGCCGGTCCAGGCAATAACGGCGGTGATGCGCTTGCAGTGGCCAGAATGCTGATTGACAGGAACTATGACGTGAAGGTCTGGCTCTTCAACATCTCCGGGTATCTCTCCGAAGACTGTGCCACCAACAAACAACGGCTGGCAGACAAGCGTTCGAAGGCACTCATCGAAGTGACACAGGAGTTCGAACCGCCACAGTTAGAGGCCAACATGCTCGTCATCGACGGACTCTTCGGTTCTGGTCTGAACAAACCCTTGGCCGGTGGCTTTGCCTCACTGGTGAAATATATCAACGCATCTCCCTCGAAAGTCGTCAGTATCGACATTCCATCTGGGCTGATGACGGAAGACAACACCTATAATGTACGCGCCAATATTATCCGTGCGGACATGACCCTTACCCTACAGCACAAGAAACTCTCGTTTCTCTTCGCGGAGAATCAGGTCTATATCGGACAGCTACGGGTGCTCGACATCCGTCTGAGCAAGGAGGGCATCGAAAAGACGGATGCCAACTATACCCTGTTGGAGGAGAGCGACATTCGGCCCCGTCTGTTGATACGTGACCCCTTTGCCCATAAGGGTAAGATGGGCAATGCCCTCATCATCGCCGGGAGCTACGGCATGGGCGGGGCTGCCGTCCTCGCCACGAAAGCCTGTCTGCGGGCTGGAGCAGGGAAGGTGACCGTCCACACGCCCAAGCGTAACAACGTCATTATGCAGATCAGCGTTCCCGAGGCTATCATCCAGTTTGACAAGGAGGAGACCACTTTCTCTGAGGCTGTAGATACGGAGGACTTCAATGCCTTAGGCATCGGTCCGGGGCTGGGTACCAGTGAACAGACGGCTATCGCCATCATTGCCCAACTGCGCCGTACCCAGTGCCCGTTGGTGGCTGACGCCGACGCCATCAATATCCTTGCCAACCACCGCGCCTGGTTGCAGCAGCTGCCCAAGGGTATTATTCTGACGCCTCACCCCAAGGAGTTCGACCGTCTGGAAGGTAACTGCACCGACAGCTACGAACGGCTGATGAAAGCCCGGGATCTTGCCGAACGCATTCAAGGGTATGTACTGCTGAAAGGTCACAACACCTCCCTCTGTCTGCCTGACGGACATATCATCTTCAATACCACTGGTAATGCCGGCATGGCGACGGCTGGCAGTGGCGACGTGCTGACGGGTATCATCACCGGACTGCTGGCAAGAGGCTACAAACAGGAGGATGCCTGCATTGTCGGCATGTACCTCCATGGTCTGGCAGGCGACATTGCCGCCCGCGAACTCGGCGAGGAAAGCATCATCGCCGGTGATCTCATCCAGTACCTGCCGTATGCTTTCAAACGACTCAATGAATAATGAGTAGTGAGAAATTAGAAATGAGACATTAGGAATTATGATTACCAAGATATACAGAAAGCCTCTAATGGCGTTATCTTTTATCATTTTTCATTTATCTTTTTGCATAGCCCAAACTGCTAGCAGCCATTACCAGCCTGGCGTGACGGCGGAGGGAGCCATCTACTTCCTGCCCAAGACTGCTATCAATATCACTATACAGATAGAGAAGAGCACCTATACTCCCGGTGATTTCTGTCAATATGCCGAGCGCTACCTGCGTATGAAGGGCGTCCCTCCCACTCCTTTCGTCAGTTACCGTATCACAGCCATCCGACAAGAGGCCGTCGCCATAACTGATACCACAAAGGGCTTTGCCGTAAGGTTCGATGCCAAGACCTCAGCCACGAATGTCCGACTCTCCGACGATGGCATTCTGTTGGCCATCAATGCCGAACCGAAGAAGGCTGTCACCACACCGTCTTTTGTGCCAGCCCCCCGTCCTGCAACTATCAACCCGCGCCAATATATGAGTGAGGAGATCCTCGCTGCGGGCAGTACCGCCAAGATGGCGGAACTGACGGCACAGGACATCTATGAGATTCGTGAGAGTCGTAACCTGCTCGTGCGCGGACAGGCTGACAACATGCCAAAGGATGGTGAACAGCTGCGGCTGATGCTCAGCCAGCTCGACCAACAGGACCGCGTGATGACCAGTCTCTTCACGGGCACCACGGTCAACGACACCACAGAACATACCATTACTGTTGTCCCAGACAAAAGTATCAACCACCAAATACTCTTCCGCTTCTCGAAGAAATTAGGTCTGGTGGACCAAGACGACCTCGCAGGTACACCTTATTATATAACCATAGAAGACCTGAAGACAGTAGCGGCGCCAGAACCCGTTGATCCCAAGAAAAAGAGCAAGCAAGTGCCGGGTATCTACGTGAACATTCCTGGACGTCTGCGTTCCACCGTCTCTGACGCTAGGGAGACGCTCCTCACTGCAGAGTTCCCTGCTGGACAGTTCGGCAATGTAGAACTGCTCAGCGGTGCGCTTTTCAACAAGCGCTATACCACGCGCCTTTGGCTCCACCCCCTCTCGGGTGCCATCGAGAAACTTGAAGCAGAACTTCCAAAATAAGCACAATAAAGCCTCGCCGATTGGCGAGGCTTTATTAATCATCATTTAATAACGACCTTCCGGTTTCCATGGATATACACACCCTTCTTCATGGGCTGCATGATCCGTTGGCCACTCAGGTCGTACCAAGGCTGATCGCCGGACATCTCATAGAGGACTTGCTGTATCCCACTTGATTTGCCTTTGTAGGAGACCTTGCGGACTCTTGTATCAGATGCGGCCTTCTTGCCTCTGGTTCCACTAGCACCTTCTGTGCCACCATTCCACAGATAAACGTAGGTCTGTGTATTACTCTGATATGGAATACTATAATCACCCATTTCTTGCATACTAATGGCAACAGGGGTATTAGAGCCAATCTTCACCATCAGATAGATGCCCTCAGCTTCCTGTGAGGTGACAATAACATAACCATCACCTGCAGGGACGAGGAACGTCATACCAGTGAACTGGCTGGCATACTCTGTTGAGCCTGGTTCTACACCACTTGCCAAGAGAGCATTGACCGTCGAAGTGGCTGTCACGTTATTGATCACGATACATTTTCCCTCTGTGTCGTAGCCGTCACCCTGAGAAGAACTCTGATCCTTCAAAGTGAAAAGGATATTGTTGACGATTGAATTCGAAAGATCTACCTCACTGCCGTCTGCATTAACGAAATATTCCTCATCCATCGGATAATCCTGTTCTTTCACTATGGGCTTTAACGCCGGTATCACCGTCAAGTCATAATAAGCAGATGCTGATTCGTAATTGTTTGATCCCGAGAAAGATGCTGTGATTCTGGCAGTTCCAGATCCTATCAAAGTCACATCTCCCGTTTCGTGATCTACCTTTGCCACTTTCTTATCTGATGTTGTATAATAAAGCGGAAAGTCAGGCGGAGTCGTTGTCGCCTTGGGGGACGTGTAGTTGTCTCCCAATGTGACGGTCTTCGAGTCAATATCAAATGACACCTCCACCGCCGCTTTGTTAACAGTCAGCGTAAAACTGGCGGTCTTGCCTTGATATTCATCATTGCCTGCAAATGTAGCAGAGATAACAGCCTCACCTGCACCCACAACTTTAATACTGTTGTCTGTACCGATCTTAGCCACTTTCACATTACTACTTCTCCAAGTTAAGGGCAACTGTTTCGGGTTGTTCAGAGCCGGAGGTGTGGCTGTCGCATCACCATACGTGGCTGTCGCACTCTCTGAAGCGAAGCTAAGTTCCACCTCCACAGCATCAGACTTAGACACTGTCAGTATATAACTGTCTTCTGCCGAATTGAGATTGTCATTGCCGGCGAACTTGGCAGTGATAGTCGTGGAACCTGCGGCAACCAGCGTCACCTTACCTGTAGATTCATCAACTGTTGCCACAGTTGGAGCAGAAGACGTGTATGCGAGTGTCAGACCTGCCGGGGTCGTGGTGGCCGTCGGTGACGTAAAGGCTTCACCGATCTTGGCATCAGCACTCTTAGAAGCAAAGGTCACCGTCGCATCTCCCTTGCCGATGGTGAATTCCGTAGTGATACCGTCAGCGGGCAACTTATAATTGGCGTTGCTCAGAGCAGAGGCTGTGGCAGTATAACTGCCGGCATCGGTCTGCGCACCGTCAACTGTGACAGAGCATTCATCAGAGCCCACGAGTCCCGTAGCCGTCGCTTCCGGCACATGAGCCTTGCCATCATAGGTAAAAGTGGTCGTACCCCATTCGATCTCTACTTTCTTCTTGGACACTGTCAGTATATAGGATACCGTAGCAGGCAGGAAACTGTCGTTGCCGGCAAAAGCGGCAGATATCTCCGTCTCTCCAACACCGACGATGGTGACGGTACCTTTGGAACTGACAGTTGCCACCTTCTTATTACTGCTGCTCCAAGTAAGGGAGAGTTTATTGGGATTACTCAGGGACGGAGAACTTACCTTCGCATCACCATACGTCGCAGTCGCACTCTCGGAAGAGAAAATAATCCCCGCATCCACAGGATCACTCTTCGACACCGTCAGCGTATAACTGTCCTCTGCCGAATTGAGATTGTCATTGCCGGCGAACTTGGCAGTGATAGTCGTGGAACCTGCGGCCACCAGCGTCACCTTACCTGTAGATTCATCAACTGTTGCCACAGTTGGAGCAGAAGACGTGTATGCGAGTGTCAGACCTGCCGGGGTCGTGGTGGCCGTCGGTGACGTAAAGGCTTCACCGATCTTGGCATCAGCACTCTTAGAAGCAAAGGTCACCGTCGCATCTCCCTTGCCGATGGTGAATTCCGTAGTGATACCGTCAGCGGGCAACTTATAATTGGCGTTGCTCAGAGCAGAGGCTGTGGCAGTATAACTGCCGGCATCGGTCTGCGCACCGTCAACTGTGACAGAGCATTCATCAGAGCCCACGAGTCCCGTAGCCGTCGCTTCCGGCACATGAGCCTTGCCATCATAGGTAAAAGTGGTCGTACCCCATTCGATCTCTACTTTCTTCTTGGACACTGTCAGTATATAGGATACCGTAGCAGGCAGGAAACTGTCGTTGCCGGCAAAAGCGGCAGATATCTCCGTCTCTCCAACACCGACGATGGTGACGGTACCTTTGGAACTGACAGTTGCCACCTTCTTATTACTGCTGCTCCAAGTAAGGGAGAGTTTATTGGGATTACTCAGGGACGGAGAACTTACCTTCGCATCACCATACGTCGCAGTCGCACTCTCGGAAGAGAAAATAATCCCCGCATCCACAGGATCACTCTTCGACACCGTCAGCGTATAACTGTCCTCTGCCGAATTGAGATTGTCATTGCCGGCGAACTTGGCAGTGATAGTCGTGGAACCTGCGGCCACCAGCGTCACCTTACCTGTAGATTCATCAACTGTTGCCACAGTTGGAGCAGAAGACGTGTATGCGAGTGTCAGACCTGCCGGGGTCGTGGTGGCCGTCGGTGACGTAAAGGCTTCACCGATCTTGGCATCAGCACTCTTAGAAGCAAAGGTCACCGTCGCATCTCCCTTGCCGATGGTGAATTCCGTAGTGATACCGTCAGCGGGCAACTTATAATTGGCGTTGCTCAGAGCAGAGGCTGTGGCAGTATAACTGCCGGCATCGGTCTGCGCACCGTCAACTGTGACAGAGCATTTATCAGAGCCCACAAGTCCAGTAGCCGTCGCTTTTGGTGCATGAGCCTTGCCATCGTAGGTAAAGGTCGTCGTACCCCATTCTATCCCTACTTTCTTCTGAGCCACCGTCAGCGTGTAAGAGACAGATCCAGGTTTGACATTGTTATTTCCTGCAAATGAGGCAGAGATGATAGTTGAACCTGCACCGACAATCGTTACCCGACCAGAAGCATCAACAGTAGCAACACCCGTAGCAGATGATGAATATGTATAAGACGCATCTCGCGGCATCTTTCCCGTCTCCAAAGAGGGCGTATCCACTGTGGCATCGCCATAAGTAGCATCAGCCGTTGACGAAGAGAAACGCAGACCTAGATCTTCAACAGTATTGCGATCATCCGTATAAGTCAACGTGTATTCTGCGTAATCAGGTTCAAAAACGTCCTCAATTCCTTCAAAGGATGCAGAAATGATCGTCGTTCCTGGAGCTACTGGCGTAATGTTACCATTTGCATCAATCGTTGCGACGCTCACATTAGATGAAGAATACTCAACATCTACTTGGTAAGGATTGTCAAGCCAAGGATACTCATCCATTCTTTGACTCCAGTTCATCGTCCAATCTGTGACCTGTTTGAATTTATCCTGACCACCATAGGTAACAAACCTCAACTGCGGAAAGATGACATTAGTTTGTGCTAAAATGCCCAGTGGCATCAGCAACAAGGCCAATGCCACCAGACTACGGTATAGTCGGTTAATTAGTTTTCTCATTTCCCTAAAGGATTTTGGTCTTCTTTTGTCTTACAGCTTATCAAACTTCTTCAACAGATCCTGTATGCGAGCCACACTGTCGGGATCTTTGTCATTCTGGGCGATCAGTTCCAGATGATGACGGATATCGGCCATCTTGTCGAAGAGCAACAGTGCCTGCTCGTATCCTTTGCCGATGTTCTCAAAGTTCTTGGAAAGAGAGTTATAATCTTCCAGCAGACGCTGAAGTTCATCAACACGACGCTGGTAGTCGTTCAATAATTGCTGTCCATCCTCTGCCTGTTGCTTGGATGCCTTCATCTGGAAGAAGAGGGCTACGGCGAGTACGACAACAATAATCGCCAGTATAATTACTACATATAACATAATCCTTAACCTTTTTTCTGTTCAACTTTCATAAACTTTGTAAAGCCTGTCATAGCAAGCACCTTGTAAATTTCAGGGCTAACATTGGTCATCTTGAACTGTCCGCGCAACTGCATGACCGTACGCATTGTCTTCTGGATGATACGCAGACCAGAACTGGCCATGTAAGTAAGATCCGTGCAGTCCATTTCCAGATCCACGCCACCGTCCTTCAGGGCAGGCTGGATGTCTTCTTCAAACTGACTTGCATTCATTGTGTCGATACGACTTCCTGTCTTGATGATGGTCTTGCCACCTTCTTTTAAAATCTGTGTCATAATTGTAAGTATTAAATGATGATTATAAAATTCTATTCTATTCCCTTGGTCATCGTCAACAAGTTCTTGCCATCCAAGCGCTGGTAGGTCACCTTGTTCATGATATTCTTGACGATAAAGATACCCATACCGCCCAAGTCACGTTCTGCGGGGTTGAGAGTCATGTCTTTGTCCTCCTTAGCGGTAGGATCAAACTCACGGCCTTGGTCGCTGAGCACGAAGGTCAGTTCCTTGCCGTCGCTCTTGGCCAGTAACTCAATGTCGGCCTCAGTCCCTTCCGGATAGGCATAGGAGATGACGTTGACGACCATCTCCTCTATCACCAGGTTCAGATTCATCTGCAACTCCATACTGAGCCCCAGCTCCTCGCCGATTTCTTCAATAAACTGGCCAACTTTCTCCAGTTCACTAAGATGATTCTTGATACAAAGTTCCTTTCTCATAATTCTATCGTTGCGTTCTTAGTTATTTCTCATAATCTTCACACAAAGCATCGTGAGGTCATCATTGGGCTCTGCACCGTCACGATGTTTTTCCACAGCAGCCTCCAGCATCTCGATGGTCTGCTGTGAACTTTCAAAAGGCGTGGTCTGTAGAATCTCGAGCAGGCGTTCATCGGAGAACTGCTCCTGCTGACGATTCTCGGCCTCGTTAAGACCATCGCTATAGACAAAGAATGGTATATCCATAATACTTTCCACCTCTTCTCCCTCATATTCCAGTCCTGGCCATAGGCCGATAGGTGCGTTAGGCTGCATTTCGAGGAATTCCGCTTTATTAGGTACGACCAACACTGGAGGGTTGTGTCCGGCATTACAGAAATTGAGGTGACCAGTCTTCAGATCCACCAGTCCTACAAACATTGTCACAAACATGCCTTGTTCATTGTCTTCACCTGATAACGCATCATTGATACGTGTGCATATCTCCGCAGGCATCATTTGCTGGGTGGCCAATGTTCTGAAAAGGCGCGTAGCCTGTGCCATGAAGAGTGAGGCAGGAACGCCCTTACCACTCACGTCTCCCAGTGTAAAGTAGAGTTTGTCATCCAACAACAGGTAGCCATAGAGGTCACCACCTACAAGTTTGGCAGGAGTCATTGCCGCATAGAGGTCCAGATCGGGACGGTCAGGGAAAGTACGGGGAACCATACCCATCTGAATATTCCTCGCAATGCGCAGGTCACTCTCGATACGCTCCTTCGCTGCAGTGGTTTCCTCAAGTTGGTCGTAGGCCGTCAACAGATTGCTATGCGCCTCTTCCAGTTCTTCGTGAGCCACCTTCAGACGTTTGGCAGAACGCAAGCGGAAATAGATAAATATCACCAATGAAAGGACGATGATGGAGGTGATGATGATAATACCCAGGCGTTGCTGCTGTGCCTTTTCCATTTCCAAACGGGCCTGTTCCGTTTCTAAGCGTGCCTGCTTCATCTCCAACTCGTCAACGTTAAACCGGGCATTCATCTCTGCCAACTGTCGCTTCGTGTCACGAATATTGGCAGAGTCGTTGATCATGTATATTTCACGATAGAGGTCTGCTGCAGCCTTGTCCTTACCCAGGCTAGTCATGATTTCTGCCCGCTGCTGCTTCACACGAATCAGTTCTGCCTTGTCATCGATACCCTCCACCAAAGGAAGCAGTTTACTGTTATATGAAAGAGCCTCAGCAAAGGAACCACGCTGCTGACATAATTTAGCCTGATAGAAAAGCCAAGAACGGTATGGGTCACTCTCCTCATTAAGGATATATTTCCTTGCCTCATCAAGCATCCTGGAGGCCTGTTCCGTCTGGTGCAAGCCAAGTGCGGCCTGAGCACACCCGACATAATAATACACCCAATTCAGTATGATGCCAGGAGAATTTGCTGAAAGATTCCAATCTTTTATTGACTGATCGATGGCTTTCTTCCACTGCACGGTAAGTTGACGAAGCTGCTGATAAGCCTGAGTCCTCTCCAACACATCACACAGAGAAGAGAATGCGTTTAACGCGTCTATTGGCAGCAGATGAAGCGTCATTAACTGATCAATCGCTTTTTGATAAGCCACAGAAGACTCCTCCATGTCATGCATATTATAATAAGCGTTACCCATGGCCATATAGGCCAGTCCTTGACCAAGTGTATCCTTACGCTCTTTAGCGTCCTCATACATGGTTTGGGCCTCTTTCAAACCCGTAGCCAACGAATCGGAATAGACATAAGTATTGGCAAGGAGATACCACAGACGATAGAAACGCATCCACTGTTCATGTTTGGCCAAATAGTCCAAATCCCCACGCACATAATGAAAAAGAGAGTCATTTAGATCATTATTATAAAAGAGTACACCTCGTGTCAGAAGATCGGCACCCTCTTGTTCCAAATTCCTTTGCCGACGTGCCTCGTCCAGATGGTCATACAGGCAATTGATCTGCAACTGTAAATCATCGCTCTCCCTACTGATATCAAGCAAACAGCTAAGGGCTTCCAACTTTTCTTCACCTTTTAACTGAGGCAATCGTTTCCTAATCTCCTCGGCCTCATCGCCGTAGAGAGATGTTGCGAAAAGCAACAGCATGGCACATATCAGAAACTGGCGTATGCCCATTGGGTTAGAGTGATTAATCAGTCAATGCTGCAAATTTACGCACATTTTTTGAATTAACCAATAAAATAGGAGGAAAAAAGACAAAAATACATAAAAAAGAAATGGATTCCCTAAAGGGAACCCACTTCTTAAGATATTCTGATCACTCTTACTGCTGAGCGAGCTTACCGTCGGAACCGAGCACATTCACGATCTTGTGGATGTACATCTTCTTCATGTTCTCGCGGGCAGGCTTCAGATACTGACGAGGATCGAAGTCTCCAGGATGCTCAGCGAGATGCTGACGGATGGCAGCGGTCATGGCCAGACGAGAGTCTGAGTCGATGTTGATCTTGCAGACAGCGCTCTTAGAAGCCTTGCGGAGCTGCTCCTCGGGGATACCGATAGCGGCCTCGAGCTTGCCACCGAACTTATTGATAGTGTTCACTTCGTCCATAGGAACAGAAGAAGAACCATGAAGCACGATGGGGAATCCGGGGAGTTTCTTCTCGATCTCTGCGAGGATGTCGAATGCCAATGGGGGCGGAACGAGGACACCGTTCACGAGTGTGCACTGCTCGGGAGTGAACTTGTGAGCACCGTGAGAAGTACCGATAGAGATTGCCAAAGAGTCACAACCTGTACGGGTAGCGAAGTCGATCACCTCCTCAGGCTTGGTATAGTGAGACTCTGCAGCAGAAACCTCATCCTCAACACCAGCGAGTACACCGAGCTCAGCCTCAACGGTCACATCGAACTGATGAGCATAGTCAACAACCTTTTTAGCCAGAGCAACGTTCTCCTCGTAGGGGAGGTGTGAACCGTCGATCATCACTGAAGAGAAGCCCATGTCGATACAATCCTTACAGAGTTCGAAGCTGTCGCCGTGGTCAAGGTGAAGCACGATCTCAGGATGAGCGCAACCAAGCTCCTTGGCATAAGCCACAGCACCCTCAGCCATATAGCGGAGAATCGTAGCGTTAGCATAGTTACGTGCGCCCTTGGAAACCTGCATGATGACAGGTGACTTTGTCTCAACGGCAGCCATCACGATGGCCTGCATCTGCTCCATTGTGTTGAAGTTGAAAGCGGGGATGGCATAGCCACCGGCTACTGCTCTCTTAAACATCTCGCGGGTATTTACGAGACCCAAATCCTTGTAGTTTACCATAACTGTAGTTGTGTTTAAAATGAATAACTTAATAAACTGACCGCAAAGTTAAGAAAAAAAAGCGAGAAGGTGAAAATGTGAGAAGGTGAAAAAGCAAAAGAAATACACTTTTTTATATTTATTTGCAAATCAATGCCCTTTTCCCCTCCTTTTTGCAAAACTCACTTTTCATTCTCACCTCACCTTCTACACCAGCGTATGCTGGTCAAGGTACTGTTGCACCTCCTCCTTGTAGTTCTCAGAAATCGGAATATACACATCATCAAAGACTATACGGAAGCGATCAATAAGCGGGGCTTCGGTCATGTGGACGATGAAAGAGCGGTGGGTACGCAGGAATTCTGGTTTGGGCAGATACTCGTCGAGTTTTTTCATACTCATCAGCGACATCACCTTCTCACCGCCCTTCAGGTAAAACCGCACATAATCCTTCAGGCCTTCGATATAAAGGATATCATCCAATGCAACGCGCTGTAGTTTATAATCGCTCTTGACCAACATAAAGCGGTCGCGCCTGTAGATATCCTGTCGCATAGAGACGGAGAACCACTCCAAGGCCTTATCAGTGGATTTCAGGAAGTCGTCATAAGAGATAGGTTTCAGCAGGTAGTCAAGTGCGTTGACCTTGTAGCCCTCAATAGCATACTGGGGGAAGGCCGTGGAGAAGATGATCTTCGATTCCTTCGGCAGGATTTTAGCAAACTCGATACCACTGAGCTCTGGCATCTGAATATCCAGGAAGAGCAGTTGCACGGGGTTCTCGCGCAGATCCTTCATGGCTTGAATAGCACTGTTATAAGTCCCTTTGAGACTCAGATAAGGTGTTTTCTTCACATAGCTCTCCAGCAGTCCTGCAGCCAGAGGCTCGTCATCGATAATTACACATGAAATAATCATATATCTAGTTTTATTGTTGATTTATATACTTTTCCATCGTCAGAAACCCCATGGATCCACTCATAGCGGTCGGGATAAGAGAGATCAAGACGGTGTTGTACCTGTTGGAGTCCTATTCCGTGTCCACTATGATCTTTCTCTGTTTTAGGATGATTTGAGTTCTCAATGTTGTAAACAACCTTCTTTTCGATCGTGAAGATGTGGATACGGATGAAACTGGGCAACGTGGGACTGATACCATGCTTGAAAGCATTTTCCACCAGCGACACGACCAACAGGGGAACAACCAAGATAGGCTGCTCAGGCGGTTCATAGGTAAAGGTAACCTCTACGCTTGGCGGCAGGCGGAGGCGCATCAGATTGGTATAGCTCTCAAGAAATCGTACCTCATTATCAAGATTGACGATCTCCTCCTGATCATAAAGCAGATGGCTCAAGAGCTTGCTAAGTTGCTGGACAGCATCCTGAGCACGCGTCTGGTCAATGGCAGTTAGTGCATAGATGTTGTTCAACGTATTTAACAGGAAATGAGGATTGATCTGATAGCGCAAATTCTTCAGTTCAGCCTTTGTACGAGCAGCTTCGGCTTCCAAACGCGCATCCTCGTTACGCTGCCATCGGAAAGCCAACACCAAGGCTGTGGACATCATGGCAAAGATAGCCAGATCGATGATATCACGCAACAAGAAAAACATGGCATCAATCATCGCAATATGCCGTTGCGGTACATCCAAGAGAAGCCCTTGGGCATAGCTCATCCAGTAATGGTGAAAGAAACCGAGACAAATCACCATTACAGTATTTATCAGCAGATAATAGCGGTGTTTGCCCGCGACAAAATATTTCGGTGTCAGCCAAAGATAGTTCGCGTAGAACACCAACATCATCAGCAGTGGCGACATGCAATTCATCAGGTATTTTTCGAGTGTCACACCTGTGCCTCGCATATACGTCAGCGGCGAGAGGAACATGAACGCCCAAAACCCTACATGCAGAAAAACAGTCAGTTTCTTATTCATGTCGAATAGCTTCTATTGGATCCATGTTGGCGGCTTTCTGAGCAGGAATATAGCCAAAAAGCACGCCGATAAACACACAGACGAGGAACGACACATAGATAGACCAAGCAGGAACACTCGACGGCATACCAAACGATGACACAAAGGCACTGGCCCCTACCCCGACAATGACACCTATCAGTCCGCCTGTGACGGATATCAATACTGACTCGATGAGGAATTGTAGGGAGATAACGGGACCTGTGGCGCCTACGGCCATGCGAAGACCGATCTCCTTAGTGCGCTCTGTCACCGATACCAACATGATATTCATGATGCCAATACCTGCTACCAATAGTGAGAAGGCGGCTGCCACAACAAGGATAATCGTCACAGTATCCATCGTACTTGACATCGTCTCCATCATCTCCGCCTGTGAGCGGATGGTGAAGTCGTCGTCGGCATCCTCCTTCAGTTTATGGTTATCACGCAGGATCTGTGTCAGTTCCTCAATGGCGGCATCGGAAAGTTCCTCGGTGACAGCCGAGCAGACAATACTTGAGAAATAGGTCTGGGCAGCAATACGCTTCATCACCGTCGTATAAGGTGCGATAATCACGTTGTCCTGATCCATACCCCACGAGTTATAGCCTTTGGACTTCAGTACGCCAATGACACGCATCGGGATGCTCTTAAAACGGATGGTCTTGCCAATGGGATCGACATTTTCACCGAAGAGCTCTTTCACGATGGTGGTTCCCACCACTACGACCTTGGCGGCCTTTTTGATGTCCTCCTCAGTAAAACACTCGCCTTCCTCGACAGGCCATTGTTTGATGTCGAGGTAGTCAATACTCTCACCATACATCGAGGCATTGGTATTATTATTACCATAAATGGCCTGACCGCTGGCAGTAACCTCAGGTGACACCTTCGTCACAAACCTCTTCTCGAGGAGGATACGTTCGTAATCGGCCATCTTCAGTGTCTGCATGCTTGACGGATCCTGGCGCACGCCTCCACGCATATCTGCCCCCGGGCGGATAGTAAGCAGGTTGGTTCCCATCGTGGAGAGTTCGGCACGGATGCTCTCCTTGGAACCCTGTCCTATGCTCATCATGATGATGACAGCAGCCACACCAATGATAATACCCAACATGGAGAGGAACGAACGCATCTTATTGTTCGCCACCGCCTTCAGGCTGACCTTAAATAGATTCAGTATATTCATTAATCTTCAATTTTCAATGTTCAATGTTCAATCATCCTGTGGTGCTGGCAGCAGGGCAAGAGCGTCAGCTGCCGACTTGATATTCGTATTAATGGTATCTTCGCGGATTTTGCCGTCACGCAGGTTGATATTACGACTACTATATTCAGCAATCTCGGGGTTGTGAGTCACGAAAATGATCGTGTTGCCCTGCTTATAAAGCTCTTGGAAGAGTACCAGCATCTCAAACGAAGTACGGGTATCAAGGTTACCTGTCGCCTCGTCGGCAAGGAGCACGGCCGGATCGTTAACCAGAGCGCGGGCGATGGCCACGCGCTGCATCTGACCACCCGACATCTGGTTGGACTTGTGATACATACGGTCGCCCAATCCGACAGCCTGCAAGGCCTTCATGGCTTTCTCACGGCGCTCAACAGCAGATATCTCCGAGTTGTACATCAGTGGTAACTCCACATTTTCTAAAGCCGTGGTCTTCGCCAGCAGGTTATAGTTCTGGAAGACGAAACCGATCTTACGGTTACGCAGACGGGCTCGCTGAGTCTTCGACATCGTACGCACACTGATACCGTCGAGAAAGTATTCTCCACTTGTAGGGGTGTCAAGACAGCCCAACTGGTTCAGCAGCGTCGATTTGCCAGAGCCAGAAGTACCCTGAATAGTGACGAACTCGCCCTCATAGATCTTGAACGAGACGCCCCGCAGAGCCTTCACTGTCTCGGAGCCCACCTGGAAGTAGCGCTTCACATTCTGCAGTTCAATGACGACTTTTCTATTATCTTCAGCCATAGTCATTATTGTCTTGGGGGAGCAGCATTTCCGCTCTGTCCGCTCTTATTGTTGTTATTATTGTTTCTCGGACGCGGCATAAAGGGATTGCTGGCCTGCTGTTCAGGCATTACCGCGTCACCGCCGGAAATATTAAAGTCGGTAAGTACCTCTGTACCAGCTTGGATACCACCAACGACCTCCGTCATCACACCATTGGAAGTGCCTGTTTCCACTTTGTGAGCCTTGAACACATTACCTTCCTTCGTCCAGAGTTTATGATCACCCTCGCAATCGTCAATAACCTCACCCTTCTTCAGAAAAGCCTCGTTAGGAATGAAGCGCAGAGCCTTGGAAGGCACGGCCAGCACATTATTCTTCTCCAACGTGAAGATGGTGACGTTGGCTGTCAGACCAGGCTTCAGCTTCAGGTCTTTGTTGGGTGCCGAGATCACAACCTCGTAAGTCACCACATTACTCTCAGTGGTAGCCTGCTGGCGTACTTGAGTCACAGCACCCTCGAAAGAGTCGTCGGGGAATGCATCTACGGTAAAGGTGACACGCTGTCCTTCCTTCACACCACCGATATCAGCCTCGTCAATGTCGGCAATCACACGCATGTTCGTCAGGTCCTGAGCAATCACAAAAAGTTCTGGCGTATTAAACGAGGCTGCCACCGTCTGACCTTCCTCCACAGATTTCGAAAGAATCACACCATCGATAGGTGAGGTAATCGTAGCATAGCCGAGATTCGTCTGTGCTTTCTGCACACTCTCGCGCGAAGTATTCACCTGTTCCTTTGCCTTCTGATAAGAGAGAAGTGCACTTTCATATTCATCGGCACTGACCAAACCCTTATCGTAGAGAGTCTTGTACCTATTATAGTTAGACAGCTCATAGGCAGCTGTGCTCTGAGCACTCGAGAGGTTTGCCCTGGCCGTATTCAGCTCACTGATGAGGTTTGTACGATCGAGTTCCGCGATGACCTGTCCCTTTTTCACTACGGAATTGTAATCAACATAGAGTTTTGACACAATACCAGAGACCTGAGTACCCACCGTAACGCTCGTCACAGGCTCGATAGTTCCTGTGGCCGTAATACTGGTCTGGATATTCGTATTCTCCACCTTAGCAGTGTCGAACGACACCTTCTCTTCTTTCTTTCCACCTCTCAGGAGGAACCATGCGACGATCAGCACAGCGACTACACCGATACCGATCCAACCTTTCTTACCGATTTTTTTCATATATCTTCAACTTATTATTCTTTACCTCTATTTAATCTCTCCTCCCTGATAGAAATGGAGCATCTGCTGGTTGTAGAGTGTCAGATACTTCGACTGCAACTGGTTCTGCTGAGCAGAAAGCAGGTTGTCTTTACCAGTCATCAGTTCCACAATATTCTTCAGACCTAAGCGGAACTGCTCTGACAGCAGGTCATAGCTCTGCTGGGCACTCTCCACACTGCTTTTGGCAGCCTGATACTTCTGCTGGTTTGTCCAGGCATTCAACCAAAACTGCTGAATATCTGAATAAAGTGTCTTCTGCTGATCCAACAGGTCAAGGCGAGCTTGTAACTGCTGGATCTTAGCCTTGTTCACGGATGTCTTCGTGGAGCGGCCGTCGTAGATGGGCACACTCACCCCAAGTCCCAGCGAGGCATTGGTGTTGGTCTTGATCTGCGTTCCCCATCCATTTGAGCTCAGCGAGTTCGTTGAGGTAGTCACGCCACCTGTCAGATTCACGCTCGGCATCCAACCGGCCTTGGCCAGCGATACGCTGACTTCACTACTCTTGATGGATAACTGCATACGCTCAATCTCGGGACGGCTTAACAGGGCTTGCTCATAGACCGACTGCATAGAAGGAAGTTCCGCCAAAATAAGTTCGTCTCTAATCTCAGGGATGGCAACGTCGAACAATTCCTCATCGGTGATCTCCAACAACTGCTTCAACTGGAGTTTGTAGTTTATCAACTGGCTCTTAGCCTCCACGATATTATACTCATCGTTGGCACGTTGGGCGGAGAGTTGGGCCAGATCGGCCTTCGACATCTTACCTACGGCGACCATCTCCCGTCCGCGATCCTCGTTCTTCAGACTGGTCTCCAGCATCTGCTCATTCACCTTCACGTTCTCATCAAGATAGAGTATCTGAGCATATATCTGTGCTATACGTTCCTGGATAGAATTGGCCGTTTCTTGTGTAGAGAGTTCTGCCTGTTCCTCCGAGAGCTGATCCAACTTGACAGTGTTTATGTTACGATTTCCATTCCATACTGTCCACTGTCCACTCAACGAGTAACTGCCATTATAAGAGGTCTTATCAACCTTTGTGTTCACTGTACCGTTCGTCACCGTGGCAATACCAGCGTCTTTCCAAGGCTGGTATCCCAGACTCTGATTGGTCGATGCACTCAGTGTCGGCAGTAATGCTGCCTTGGCACCCTTCAAATCTTCAGTAGCCGATTGTTTCTGTAATTTCGACTTCTGGAGTGTGATGTTGTTTTCCATTGCATAGTCAATGCAATCCTGCAGTGTCCATTGTTTCTGGGCACTCAGATTAACAGGTCCTATAGCCATAAGACCTGTCATTAATAACGTCTTTATCTTCATACTCATCATGTATTTCTATTGTTTTCGTCTGCAAAGGTACATTTTTTATCTATAATACAAAAGAGAAATAGACAAAAATTTGCAGTTAGTAGATTTCAAACATCTATTCTTCGGTATAATTTCAAATAATTATATCCTGTTAACACGCCCAACAGTTCTCACCACCGTTTGGGTAATAAGAACACCAACGAGACAAAAGGTGGTCATCTTCTGTCTCGTTGGTGTTCTGTTGCTTAGAGTCAAGCGGTCACTCTAATACTCATCCTCGTTGAAGAGGAAATCTTCTTTGGTCGGGTAATCAGGCCAGATGTCTTCAATACTCTCATAGACATCTCCCTCATCCTCTATTTCTTGCAGGTTCTCAAGCACCTCTAATGGTGCACCGGAACGTATTGCATAATCAATCAATTCGTCCTTGGTAGCAGGCCAGGGCGCGTCCTCTAATTTTGATGCTAATTCAAGTGTCCAATACATATTCTTAGTCTTTGGTTATATTCAATTTTAAATTTAGGCGCAAAAGTAATCATTTATTTCCTATCTGCAAACATTTTGCCAGACAATTTCACTCACACCCGCGTTAAAATTTATTATTTTCGCCAAGACAAAGAGATAGTCGCTTAATCTATTCACATACTGCTGCATTTCCACTCCAATCTGAGCCACCTCAGCCAAGGCTGCTATGCGCCGTTCTGCCCGCCGACAAACCGTCCGACAGATATGTGCCTGTGCAGCTGTAGGTGTTCCTCCAGGCAAAACGAAGCCCTGCCGCTCCGGGAGAACATTCATCAATTTATCAATACGTTCTTCCAACTGTGAAATCTCACCATCTGCCAAATGAGCTGACGGGTATAGCGGAGTCTGACTTTGGTCTGTGGCCAGATGGGTACAAACGTTGAAGAGGTTGTTCTGCACCCGAATGACGAATTGTCGTTCCTCTCCCTCCTCCATCATCGCAACGAGCATACCCAACTGAGCACTCAGTTCATCTACCGTCCCATAGGCCTCCAGACGAATATCGCTTTTCTTGATTCTCACGCCTCCTACAAGACTTGTTTCCCCTTTGTCGCCCGTTCGGGTGTAAACTTTCGTTATCTTCATCTATTCTTGTCAGTTAGAAATTAATAATATAGTTTTGTTTATGTCTCTTCTTATCAAACAATACGATACCACAGTAATAAAGATCGAAAGTGACTCGTACTCTTTTATCCTCAGTCAGTTCACGCCAGAAGTTAGTGTCATGTCCGATTCCCTCTACAATTAGGACAGAATCATCTGACACCTTATTATATATAGAAGAAAGGCGACGACGATAATCACCCTCCAATGTCAGTCTGACCATCTCCAACGATTCACCGAACATCGCACGCTTACACCCAGCCTGCATATATTCTTGATAGCCATCGCTCTCAATAATAGTCGGTTGTCTCCAATTGGCAAGACGGAAATAGAGTCTCCCTAGTTTCCTCGTCAGCCAGTCATCATTCTTCCCCAATATCTCATATTGGTAGTAGGGCCAATGCTCGTTAACCACATAGCGTACAAACCAGTAATCCGAAGGCGACTGGATACCAAAACCACGACAGTGATTGAATCTGCTAAGCCACACAAAGAGATACCTAAGCCAATCCATAGCGCAAATATACAAAGATTCAAGGAAATGAAAGCATGTTTTTGGGAAGATTAACGTAATAGCATACAAAAAAGCCCTGAATCATTGCTGACTCAGGGCCTCACCTTGAAAAAAGACGGCGGCTTCCTACTCTCCCGCATTGCATTGCAGTACCATCGGCGCAGGCGGGCTTAACTTCTCTGTTCGGAATGGGAAGAGGTGGGACCCCGCTGCAATAACCACCTGATAAGCG
>Ga0265301_10000780_pt1 | contig 43641 bp, 36 predicted proteins | sample AusTroGonzalo_MG_2_FD_193488 | JGI IMG/M metagenome (GOLD analysis project Ga0265301, IMG submission 193488) | Bovine rumen microbial communities from tropical cattle in Woodstock, Queensland, Australia - Gonzalo_04 | ecosystem: Host-associated > Mammals > Digestive system > Stomach > Rumen ...
CGTCCCTAAGAAAAAGGAGGTGTAAGCAAATGATTATCGTACAGGTCAAAGAAGGTGAGAACATCGAGCGCGCGCTGAAGAAATTCAAACGCAAATTCGAGAAGACGGGTGTCATCCGTGAGCTCCGTGCCCGCAAGACGTTCGAGAAACCGTCCGTGAAGAAGCGCGAAATGATGAACAAGGCCATCTACGTCCAGAAGCTGCAGCTCCAGGACGAATAAGACGTCCGAAGAGGTACCTTAAAGGGCCGGCGATTCCGCCGGCCATTTTTTCGTCTCCCCCCCCTCCTTCCGCTGCAATGTACACATCTGACTGTCAGCTACTTGTGTAAAATCCTCCCTGTTTCCACAAAGGGGAGGACTTTTCGTAAACGCCTGAACGACTGCTGCGTACATTGCAGCGGAAGGTTTTCGGTTTTTTTAGTATCTTTGCCAAAAGCCAAATGAATCACCCCATGGAAACCGCAAAAGTCTATTACACCGATTTCCGGACGACGGCGTTCGGTGAGAGCATGCCCGCCAAGCTGAAACGGCTGGCCCGAAAGGCCGGGATGGCCGATATCGACATGGCCGGCAAGTTCGTAGCCATCAAGATGCATTTCGGAGAGCTGGGCAACGTCAGCTACCTCCGTCCCAACTACGCCAAGGCCATCGTCGACCTCGTCAAAGAGCTTGGCGGCAAGCCGTTCCTCACCGACTGCAACACCATGTATCCCGGCTTCCGGAAGAATGCCCTCGAGCATCTGGAGTGTGCCTGGGAGAATGGTTTCACGCCGCTATCGGCTGGCTGCCCAGTGATCATCGCCGACGGCCTGAAGGGGACCGACGACATCGCTGTCCCAGTGAAAGGCGGGGAATACACCAAAGAGGCCCTCATCGGCCGCGCCGTCATGGACGCCGACGTGTTCATCAGCCTGACACACTTCAAAGGCCACGAGATGACCGGCTTCGGCGGCGCCATCAAGAACATCGGCATGGGATGCGGCTCACGCGCCGGCAAGAAGGACCAGCATTCCGCCGGCAAGGCCTTGATCTACGAGGAGAAGTGCCGCGGATGCCGCCGCTGCCAGCGGGAATGTGCCAACGGCGGGCTGGTATTTGATGCAGCGGCCCGCAAGATGCGCGTAGACGGAAACCACTGCGTAGGCTGCGGACGCTGCCTGGGTGCCTGCAACTTCGACGCAATCGATTTTGCACAGGACCAGGCCATCTCCGTCCTCAACGCCAAGATGGCGGAGTACACCAAAGCGGTCGTGGACGGCCGCGACAGTTTCCATCTCTCTCTGATACTGGACGTTTCACCCTATTGCGACTGCCACGCCGAGAACGACGCGCCCATCCTGCCCGACATCGGCATGTTCGCGTCCAAAGATCCTGTGGCACTCGACCAGGCCTGTGCGGATGCCTGCCTGGCCGCCGAGCCCATCCGGAACTCAGTACTGGGAGACCATCTGCACGAGCACGGCTTCCACGACCACCACGACCATTTCAAGAATACCACCCCGGAATCGGAGTGGGAAACCCAGCTCATCCATGGTGAGAAAATCGGGCTGGGAAGCCGTCAGTACGAACTTGTCTTTATGAAATAAGGCCTACTCCACGGGGTCGGCATTGAGGGTGTTCCAGAGCAAATCCTTAAGCTCCGGGATGCCTTCGCCGGTCAGGGAGGAGATCAATATGGCCGGCACTTTCCGCGGAAGATGCCGGCGGACTTCCTTTCGCAGTTCATCATCGAGCATGTCGCACTTGGTGATAGCCACGACCCGCTGCTTGTCGAGCAATTCGGGATTGTAAAGCTTGAGCTCGCGCTGCAGGATGCGGTATTCGCCGGCGATATCCTTGCTGTCGGCCGGAATCATGAAGAGCAGCATCGCGTTGCGCTCGATGTGGCGCAGGAACCTGAGGCCCAGTCCCTTGCCCTCGTGTGCACCCTCGATGATGCCCGGAATGTCGGCCATCACGAACGAGCGGTCGTCGTAGTAGTTCACGATGCCCAGCTGCGGCTCCAGTGTCGTGAAGGCATAGTCCGCAATCTTGGGCTTGGCCGCCGAGACCACGGAGAGCAGCGTCGACTTTCCCGCGTTCGGAAAACCTACCAGTCCCACATCAGCCAGCACCTTGAGCTCCAGCACGAACCAGCCCTCGACCCCCGGTTCGCCGGGCTGCGCATACCGCGGCGTCTGGTTGGTCGCGCTCTTGAAGAAGTTATTGCCCAGGCCGCCGCGGCCGCCGCGCGCCAGGATCTTCTCCTCGCCGTCCTCCAGGATCTCGAACAACACCTCGCCCGTCTCGCCGTCGCGCGCCACGGTGCCCAGCGGCACCTGAAGGATGATGTCCGCGCCCTGCTTGCCGTGCTTGAGCTGGCCGCTGCCCGCGCCGCCGTCCTCCGCCTTGATGTGCTTCTTGTACTTCAGGTGGATGAGCGTCCACATCTGCCGGTTGCCGCGCAGGATGATATGGCCGCCGCGCCCGCCGTCGCCGCCATCCGGCCCGCCCTTGGGCACGTACTTGGCCCGGTGCAGGTGCATCGACCCGTTGCCGCCGTCGCCGCTCTTGCAGAAGATGCGGACGTAATCTATAAAGTTGGTACCTGTCTCGAAACTCATGGAAATCGCGATTGATGCGGCAAAGATACAAAATCTTTTCTAAACCGTCCCTTCTTTCGCTGCAATGTACGCTTCTGTCGTTCAGCGCCTTACGCGAAGTCCTCCCCCTTCTGCGAAAGGGGAGGACTTTCTGCAAGTTGCTCATTGTCTGCTGTGTACATTGCAGCGAAAAAAGGGCAGGGGTCGCAGCAGGAAGCATCGAATTACGAAAACTTTTGCGTAACTTTGAAGATGTCATTTCCTTCTTCTATGAAACGCACACTGACCTCTCTCATAACGCTCACGCTGCTGCTGACAGCGCTCTCCGCCGCCGGGCAGGCGCAAAGCGACGGGTACTACAAGGACCTCTTCATGGACGGCGGCTGCTCGCTCAACTCCTATCCCGACCTGCCGGCCGCCGACTGGCTGGGGCTGACGATGGAGCAGCTTTCCACGGCGGAGCGGCTGCAGATGACCCGCCTCGACACGCTGATGCAGAACTACCTGCTGGTGGGCAACCCGCTCGACGAAAACGGTGCATTGCTGTATCCCGACGGGGCACCGCGCTTCCGTGTGGTGTATGTCAACGGCGGCAAGGCACTGGGACACAGCAAGTCGCTGACAAAAGAGGGCCGCGAGCGCTTCCAGACCTATCTGAAAAACGGCGGCAGTTATGTGGGCACCTGCGCCGGGGCCTTCGTGGTGTCGCTCGGTGCGGTGCGCGACACGGGCTACGTGCCGCGGCCGGAATATCTCTGCCTCTGGCCCGGCTGGACGGTCGGTACGGGGCTCGAGAAGTCCGCAACCGGCATGACCGTGGAACCGGGCTCGCCGCTGCTGCGCTACTACGATTTCGGCGGCGACATGCAGATCGACAGCATCCGGCACAACGGCGGCTGCTACGCCTACATGGAGGAAAATGTCCCGGAAGGGACAGAGATATTGCTGCGCTATATCGGTGATACGCTGCATATTAAGAAAAACATCCACCAGAAGGTTAGCGCGTGGGCCTGGAAGGAGTCGCCGCAGACGGGCCGCATTGTGGTTATCGGATCGCATCCTGAACGAATAGTGTCAGGCGACCGCCTGGAACTGATGGCGGCGATGATCCGCTATGCGATGGACGGCAACGGCGAGACGCGGCTGAAAGCCGTGTTGAAGCCCGGCGAGGAGTGCAAGATGGAGTGCTGGACTGCTGACAATGATCCGGCCCATACCGGCATCGGTGACCGGCAGTACCATCATTTCGCCATCGACGTGCCAGCTGGCATCCATGAGATCAAGCTGACGCTCGCCACGCCGCCCAAGTGGACCGACCGTTTCGACCTTTGGCTCTTCGCCGACGGGCAGGACTTCGCTTTCCGCGACAACGCCCGCTGGAAAAACGTGAATCACGGCACCGACAAGGTAATGACCATTCCCGTCGCGAAGCCCGGCCGCTACTATGTGTCTGTCTACTGCGCCACGACGGTCGACACCGTCGACACTTTCTACGGCGTGCAATACACCGGCCGTACAGACGTCCTCAACGGCGTTCCGTACCGGATCCGGGTGGATTGGTAATCAGTCTTTCAGCTTCTTGTACTTGAATCGCTTGGGCTCGGCGTTGCCCAGGCGCATCTTCCGGTTGGCCTCGTATTCGCTGTAGGTGCCTTCGAAGAAATATACCTGGGAGTCACCTTCGAAGGCGAGGATGTGGGTGGCGATACGGTCGAGGAACCAGCGGTCGTGGGAAACCACGACCGCGCAGCCGGCGAAGTTCTCGAGGCCTTCCTCGAGGGCGCGGATGGTGTTGACATCCACGTCGTTGGTCGGCTCGTCGAGAAGCAGTACGTTGGCGTTCTCCTTAAGCGTCAAGGCCAGGTGCAGGCGGTTTCGCTCGCCGCCGGAAAGCACGCCACAGAGCTTCTCCTGGTCAGCGCCAGCGAAGTTGAAGCGCGAAATATAGGCCCGCGCATTCACCTCCCGGTTGCCGAGCTTCACGTATTCAGAGTTCTCCGAAATGGTCTCATACACCGTCAGGTCTGGGTCAATCTGCTTGTGCTGCTGGTCCACGTAGGCGATCTTTACGGTCTCTCCTACCTCGAACGTTCCGGCATCCGGCTTTTCGTAGCCCATGATCAGGCGGAAGAGCGTGGTCTTGCCGGCACCGTTCGGCCCAATGACGCCCACGATGCCGGCGGGTGGCAGCGAGAAGGTCAGGTTCTCGAAGAGCACCTTGTCGCCGTAGGCCTTGCTGACGCCCTTGCATTCAATGACTTTGTTGCCGAGGCGCGGGCCGTTGGGGATATAGATTTCGAGGCGTTCCTCCTTCTGCTTGGTATCTTCGTTGAGCATCTTCTCATAGGCGTTGAGTCGCGCCTTTCCCTTGGCCTGGCGGGCCTTGGGAGCCATGCGCACCCATTCCAACTCGCGTTCCAGCGTCTTGCGGCGCTTGCTTTCCTGCTTCTCCTCCATGGCCAGCCGCGCGCTCTTCTGTTCCAGCCACGACGAGTAATTGCCCTTCCAGGGGATGCCTTCGCCACGGTCCAGTTCGAGGATCCAGCCCGCCACGTTGTCGAGGAAATAGCGGTCGTGCGTCACGGCGATCACCGTGCCCTTGTACTGCTGGAGATGGGCTTCGAGCCACTGGATGGATTCCGTATCGAGGTGGTTCGTGGGCTCGTCGAGGAGCAGAACGTCGGGCTCGCGGAGCAGCAGGCGGCAGAGGGCCACGCGGCGGCGTTCGCCGCCGCTGAGGGTGGCCACGGACGCATCCGGATCAGGGCACTGTAAAGCATCCATCGCGCGCTCCAGTTTTGCGTCGATATCCCATCCCCCTGCATGGTCGATAGCCTCGGTAAGTTCGCCCTGGCGGACGATGAGCTCATTCATCTTGTCATCGTCCATGGGCTCCAGAAAGGCCTGGTTCACCTCTTCGTATTCGCGCAGCAGGTCCATGACCTCCTGCACGCCCTCTTGCACCACTTCCAGCACAGTCTTGCTGTTGTCGAGCTGCGGCTCTTGTTCCAAATAGCCCACGGTATAGCCCGGCGCAAACACCACCTCGCCGTGCGTCGGCGTTTCGATGCCGGCAATGATCTTCATCAACGTCGACTTGCCCGATCCGTTCAAGCCGATGATGCCGATCTTGGCTCCATAAAAGAATGAGAGATAGATGTCCTTGAGGATAACCTTGTTGTTGTGAGGCAATATCTTGCTCACACCGTTCATCGAGAAGATGATCTTTTCGTCAGCCATAACGTCAAATCAAATTGCGTTGTTTCAGGTAGAATTTGATGAGGTCCACGACTTTTTCCATGTCGTTGCCGAGTTTCGAGGCGTCGATGCAGAGATCGTAGCTCGCAGCGTCGCCCCATTTCTTGAAGGTGTAGTAGTTGTAGTATTCCGCGCGCTTGCGGTCACCCACTTCGATGAAGCGGCGCGCCTCCTCCTCGGTTTTCCCGCCGACCCGCATCAGATTCTGTACGCGGTCTTCCAGATCCGCGCAAATGAAGATCGTCACCAGCCGCGGTTCGTCGCGCAGGATGTAGTCCGCACAGCGGCCTACGATGATACAATCTTCTTTTGCGGCGATATTCTGCATTACTTCGCTCTGAATCTTGAAGAGCTGTTCCTCCGTCATCACGGTGTTCGTGCCGGCGCGGTTGTATAAAGCGCTTCCGATCAAGGCACGGAAACCTTGGAGCGCCGTACGAAACCCCCTGGTGGAATGCTCGTCGCGCTGCTCGAAGCAGGCTTCGTCCAAGCCGCTTTCCCGGGCCACCTCGGCCAGGAGTTCCTTGTCATAGACCTTCAGGCCGAATTCTTCAGACAGGCGCCGGGCCAGGCCCAGGCCACCTGCGCCGATCTGGCGTCCGATGGAAATGATCAGATGATGTTCCATATCGCGTTAAATTGTATCGGTTACTTCAATGGGTTCGGGTATCGTCGCGGGCTCCTCCGGCTTCGCCGCGGCCGCCATTTCGCGCCGGAAATCCTTCTTGAGGCCAGCCAGCATGATCTCCGAGACCACCACCGCCGCGAGGTCGGAAGCCGGCATGCTGAACCAAACGCCATCCGCACCGAACCAGAGCGGCAGGATGGCCAGGAAGGGCAGCAGGAAGATCAACTGGCGGGAGAGCGACAGGAAGATGGCCTTGTTGGCCATGCCGATGCTCTGGAAAAAGTTCGAGATCACCATCTGGCGGCCGACGATGCAGAACACCAGCACCGTGATGCGGAAGCCATGTGCCGCCAGGCCGATCAGTTCCTCGTCACGCGTGAAAAGCGAAACCGCGGCCCGCGGGATGAGCATGCCCACCAGGAAGCAGGTAAAGGTCACCGCGAGGGCACACTTGATGGTCAGCCGCAGCACCTCCAGTGCGCGGTCATACTGCTTCGCGCCGTAGTTGTAACCCGCAATCGGTTGCATACCCTGCGTGAAGCCCATGACGATCATCAGGAACAGGAACACAAGCCGGTTCACGATGCCGTACGCGCCGATGGCCAGGTCGCCGCCATATTTCTTGAACTGGTTGTTGATGAAAATCACCACGAAACACGAGGCTACATTCATCAGGAACGGCGCCAGGCCGATGGCCAGCGATCGCCGCGCGATGCCCCAGTCCAGGCCGAAATTCTCGCGGGAAAGATGCAGGAACTCGCGCTTGTCGCAGATGATGCGCATGATCCACACCAGCGAGGTGGCCTGCGAGATGACCGTCGCGATGGCGGCACCCTGGATGCCCATCTTGAACACGAAGATGAAAAACGGGTCGAGGATGGTGTTCAGGGATACCGTCAGGATGGTGGCGTACATGGCCTTCTGCGGGTGGCCCGACACGCGCACGATGGAGTTCAGGCCGAAGTACAGGTGCGTGATGATATTGCCGATCAGGATGGGAATCATGTAGCTGCGGGCATACGGCAGCGTGGCGTCGCTCGCACCGAAGAAGCGCAGGATGGGATTCAGGAAGGCCAGCGCGATACCCGAGAAGAGCACGCCGACCAACACGTTCAGGATGAACACGTTGCTCAGCACCTTCTTGGCCACTGGGTAGTTCTTCTGCCCCAGCAGCACCGAGATCAGGGTGGCGCCGCCCACGCCCACCAGCGTGCCGAAAGCGGCCGACAGATTCATCAGCGGGAACGTCAGCGCCAGGCCGGAAATGGCCATCGGCCCGCATCCCTGCCCGATAAAGATGCTGTCCACCATATTGTAGAGCGAGGAGGCGGTCATCGCAATGATCGCAGGCATCGCGTATTTCTTCAGCAGTTTGCCCACCGGCGCCGTGCCCAGTTCAAGAGGAATGTTTTCTGCCATATTGGGCAAAGATACGAAAAACTCTTCACTTTTTTGCGCTGCAATGTACACACCAGTCGTTCAATGCCTTACGCAAAGTCCTCCCCTTCGCAGCGACGGGGAGGACTTTTCACAAACGACTGACATTCAACTGCGTACATCGCAGCGAAAGAAAAGACGTCAAGGCTGCTGCGGCCATAATTTCTGGTAGAAGGAAGCTTTCTTTTCGAGCGCGAGCGGATACGCACGGGAGGTGGAGGGCATCCGCCAGAAGGTCAGCGAGCGGCCACCCAGCGATAGCGCGACCTGTCCACCCACCGGCGGCTCGGTGCAGTTGAAGGTTTCGACGATAACATCGGTCGCCTTCTGGCCGGTGGTCACCAGTGTCCGGCATGCGGGGATGCGTGCCAGCAGTTCTGGCAGATCCGTCGGCGCGACAACTTCGAGGAACTTGTCGGAGGCGTTGTCTTTCAGCCGCTTGATCTCACAAGCCGTGTCGTAGAGAGCGATTCCCTCCTGCCTGCAGAACGCTTCCACAAGGCCCTGGTCGAACCGCTTCTGGCCAGGCAAGGCGAAATGGTCTTTGTCACCGAAAAACAACAGACCCATCACCCGCCAGAAATCGTTGTTCCAGTTCGGGTAATAAAACGGCATAGACCATCGCTTCGGTTGCGGCGGAAAACTCCCGAGGAAAAGAATGGACGCATTCTCCGGAAGGAAAGGTTCAAAAGGATGTCGTTCCGTCTCCATGTTGTAAAGTTACACATTCTTCGGCAATTCCCCAACTTTCCGCTGCAATGTACACATCAGTCGTTCAGCGCCTTAGGGGAAGTCCTCCCCTTCGCAGCAACGGGGAGAATATTCTATAAACACCTGTTAATCAGAAGTGTCCGTTGCAGCGGCTATGTGAGAGCTTTTTATTATCTTTGTCGCCATGACGAAGATTCTGTTCATCTGTTTGGGAAACATCTGCAGGAGCCCGATGGCCGAGGCCATGATGCGGCATCTGGCCGCTGAAGCTGGTCGTTCCGATGAATTTGAGATTGCCTCGGCTGCCGTCAGCGAGGAGGAATGGGGCAATCCGATCTATCCGCAGGCGGCGGCTATCTTGCGCCGTCACGGCATCGTTTACGACGATCAAAGGATTGCCCGCCAAATGAAAGCATCTGACTACGACAAATATGATCTGATCATTGCCATGGATGAAGCCAACATCCGTGGCATCCAGCGCATCGCCGGCGGCGATCCGGATGAAAAGGTTCACTTGCTGCTCGACTATGCCGGCGAACACCGCAACGTGGCCGACCCCTGGTACACACGCGATTTCAAAACCGCCTACGACGACATCCTCAAAGGCTGCCGCGCCCTGCTCTCCGCCCTGTCCCCATCAAAGTCGAAGTAGTTTGGCGACTTCCTGGTCAGTCGCGCCTTTGTTCCGTATCAAACTCCATCTAAGTCGATACCGGTCCTGGCGTGGAAGATTGAGCACCTTTTCCATCGTTTCTATCTTCTTGCCATGACATAGTTCCAGGATCATTTTCTTGTAGATCCGATAATCCTTGGCAAAAGTGTCTTCCTTCAAGTCATACTCGCTGCCGGTGTTGGCGTTCAGAGCCATCACCATCTTGTCGTATGACCCGTAATAGTTGATGGCCGCATCATAGTCGATGCAATTGTATTTCCGGATCGTGTAGTCCGTGAACTGGTGGAGTTCGCGGGATGAAAGGCCGTCAGTAACCTTCTCGATTTCAGTATAATCCAGCCATCTCCTATCTTGTCTGCAGGCCTTTACGGTATACAGCGCCTTCCGGAGCGCCCAGCGCGCCTTGTCAATGCGCAGCTTTTCTGAGAAGGGATATTTCTCCACGGCATAGGCCAGGAAGTTCCATCGGTCTTCCTCTACCTTGAGCGCCAGATGGCCTTCCACGGGATTGTTGTAAACATAGGCGATGGCCGAGCGGATCTTTTTGTGCAGAATCTTGGGCGCGCAGCCATAAGGCGTGTTGAACAATGGGCCTGTCAGCCCGTAATGCCGGTTGTAGAGTTTGGTGAAAATACTGGTGTAGTCTCTGACAAATGCCCTGAATCGGTCGGGATCACGGACATAGACAATGAGGTGGATATGGTCGGGCATCATGCAGATACCCAGAATTGTTATCCCGTACCTGCGGGCAACGACCGTAATGACTGAAAAAAGAATCAGATAGTCCTTGACGGAGTAGAAGATCAAATATCCGTTCCGGGTATTCTGATAGATGTGATGCACGGCATCTGCTCTGACAATCGGTTTTTTTCTTCCCCTCATATCGTTCGCTGCTAAAATGATTTGCCAGGCGCTGCTTCGTGCAGCTACTGTAACTCAAAGATCGGGAACATTTTCGGATTATGCAAATCGTTTTTCACCAACAGTTCCCCCGCCTTATTGCGCTGCAATGTATGCATCAGTCGTTCAGCGTCTTACGAATAGTCCTTCCCTTCTCGACGAAGGGGAGGACTTTCTGCAAACGCCTGTCAGTCAGTTGCGTCCGTTGCAGCGCAATAAGGGCGGCACAAGGCAGGATGGCCGAATGCGAGCGAACGGAGGCGTTATCGGCGAGGTTCGAACGAGAAGCGGTCCTGGACGGAACCGGTCATGAGATTGTGGACGGTTATTTCCAGCTGGCCGTTGCGGACGGCGCCTTCGATGACGGTAGGGAACTTGCCGGAATCTTCGCGGCGTTTATCGCCCGAACCGAAGAAGCCCATCTCCGGACCACCGCCGACGATTTGTCCCCAAGGCCGGTCGGGCGTGGGGGCATCATAACGGTAACGGTGCTGGTGGGCCGTGATGATCAGCTGACAGCCGGCCTCTTCCAGCAGCGGCGTCCACATGCGGGCGCAGGTGCGCTGCCAGAAGGCATATTCCGTCATGTACTGCGGATCGCTGTCGGCCGGTGCCACATCGCCCGGATTGTGCCGGGGATCGCTGTCGAAGAGCGGGATATGACAGCACGCCACGAGGAAAGGTGCCGTGCGGATCTCTTCGCGTGCGAGCGCGTCGCGCAGCCATTCCGTCTGCGCTTCGCGATAGGGTCCGCTGGTGAACAGGCCGGCGAATTTCGGGTTGGTGTCCAACTTGTCCTCGGCGGTATCCAGGCCAATCAATGCTATGTCGCCCAGGCGAATGGCGTAATTCCGGCCGAGATCCCAGTCGCGCGGCTGGCGCTCTTCGGGCTGTCGGAACATCCAGACACGCTCCAGGTGCCGGTTGGCCATACCGCGGTTGTCGTGGTTGCCGGGGCAGAGAAGATATGGTATCTCGGCGGCATAGTCTTTCCGCTCAATGGCTGGATTCAGAAAGATACGGACTTGGTCCTCGACGGTCTCCTCCACATTGCTGGCATCGCCGTTCCAGATGACGCAGGCCGGTGCCAGTTCGGCAATCTTTTCGATGGCCCGTCCGAAAGGCTCCATGCGGACATGCGTGTCGTTGATGACGCAGAAATGCGCATCCGATCCTTCGCCGGCCGTCGTAAAGTTATAAGTTCGTGGATCTTCTTCGTTTCCAAGTATTTTCATTTTATAACCGCCCTCGTAGCTGATGCGGTCAGCACCAATCCTGTAGTAGTATTTCGTGGAAGGCTTGAGGCCGGTCAGCCGGACACGGATGACCCGGTCGTCAATGTCGGTGACCCGATAGCCGCCACAAAGAACCTTTCGGGCATCCGACAGGTCAGATTGCTCACCCACAAGTACATAGCCATTAGCCAGCGCACTGACGGCAAAGGCGACACCCATTGATGTGGGCGCAAAGTTCTGGAGCATCGGCGCCGAAACGATGAGCCGGCCGTCAACAGGTTCATCGATCCGGCCTTCGTCTGGAACGGCTTCCGCCTCCGGATCTTCGTCCATAGAAGGCAGGGAGGACGCTTTTAAAAGATCACCGCTTCCGGCAACTGCTGCCAGCAGCGCCGAAGTCTTGATAAAGTCTCTGCGTTTCATATTGCCAAGTTACGATTTTATCTCCATTCCAGCAAGTTTTTCCCTTCTTTCCGCTGCAATGTACGCAATTGACTGACAGACGTTTGCAAGAATACATCCCCTTCTTCACAAAGGGGATGTATTCTCGTAAGGCGCTGAACGACTGATGTGTACATTGCAGCGGAAAAACGGGCAGGCGACACAGGACATCGTTATTTTTCGTAACTTGCAACCATTATGACCGGCCTACCCCTTATCATCGCATTCATCGTGGCTATTGTTGCCATGATTCTGCTTATCTCGAAGTACAAGGTGCATCCGTTCTTGTCCATCCTGGCCGTTTCGCTGGTTTTGGCGCTGCTGGCAGGGATTCCGCTGCGGCAGATACCCAGCGTCATCGGGAGCGGCTTCGCGGGAACTTTCACGAGCATCGGCATCGTCATCATCCTGGGTGCCCTGATCGGCGCCATACTGGAAAAAACCGGCGCCGCCTTCAAATTGGCCGATCTGGTCATCCGGCTCGTTGGGCGGAAACATCCGGAGCTGGCCATCGAGCTGATGGGCTGGGTGGTGTCGATCCCCGTGTTCTGCGACAGTGGTTTCGTGATTTTGAATCCTATCCGGAAGGCACTGGTGCGACAGACCGGCGTGTCGAGCGTAGCGATGACGCTGTGCTTGTCGTGCGGCCTGTACATCGCCCACGTGTTCATCCCACCGACACCTGGTCCGCTCGCTGCGGCCCAGGCGCTCGGCATGGAGAACAACCTGCTGCTGGTTATCGGGATGGGCGTCCTCTGCTCCATTTTCCCGCTGATTGCTGGCTACCTTTTCGCGCGACACATCGGCCAGAAAATCAAGAGCGCCGACGAGATAGCCGCTACCGAAGAGACCGTCAAGACCTACGAAGAACTCAAAGCCGAATATGGCAAACTCCCCAGTGCGCTGGATGCCTTGGCGCCGATTCTCGTGCCCATCCTGCTGATGGGCGTCGCCTCCTTCGTGTCGATGTCGCACGCTGACAGTCAGTTGGCCAACATCTTGATCTTTCTGGGAACGCCCATCATGGCGCTTTCCGTCGGTGTCGTGCTGGCCATCATCCAACTGTTCCGCGCCGGCAAAGGCGAGGCTTTCTACACGCTGACCAACGACACGCTGAAAACCGTAGGCCCCATCCTCTTCGTGACGGCGGCGGGCGGTGTGCTGGGAAAGGTCATCGCCTCGTCGGATATGGTGAACTTCATCACGGCGCACGCAGATACCTTCAAGGCCGTGGGAATCTTCTTCCCGTTCCTGCTGGCCGCCGTGCTCAAAAGCGCGCAGGGCTCCTCTACCGTGGCCATCACGACCACGGCGGGCATCGTGGCACCGCTGCTGGCCGCCCTGGGCTTTGCTACGCCGGTCGACGCAGCGCTGGTGGTAGTCGCCATCGGCGCCGGCGCCATGACAGTCTCCCACGCCAACGACTCCTATTTCTGGGTGGTCACGAGCTTCGGCGAACTGACCCCGCAGGACGGCTACCGCACCCAGACGCTGATGACGCTGGTCATCGGTCTGGCGGCCATGCTGGAAGTGTTCATCCTCAGTTTGATATTCTAATCGCACCTCCCGATGGCATCTGGTTCAAAATCAAAGGCCAAAAGCAAAACCGACCGGAAAACCAACGGCACACTGATCGTCCTCGCGCTGGTGGTGGTCGGCGTCCTCAGTTATTTTGCCGTCCCAGTAGTCCAGGCGTTCTTTGAACGGGTACTTGTGGGGTGGAAAGGGCTGGTGTACTTGCTGGGCGGCGCGTTCGTGCTCGAAATCTGGTTCCTGATTCTCGGCTACCGGGGGAAGGAACTGCTGTACGCGCTGGGGATCCTGATTTTCACGATTCTCTGTATCTGGCTGGCCCTCAACTTCGACCTGGTGTGGGACTCGATGGTCAACACGCTCGGCCTGTGGCCTACTATCTTGATCGTCCTGTTTGGCGCCCTCGGACTCTGGTTTGTGGTCAAGGTCCTGCTTTGATACCGCCCTTATTTGCGCTGCAACGGACGTAGCTGACTGACAGGCGTTTACAGAAAGTCCTCCCTTTCACCGCGAAGGGGAGGACTTTTCATAAAACGCTGAACAACAAGTGTGTCCGTTGCAGCGGAAAAAGGAGTAAAAAATTACAATGAGGCGATGAGGTGGAGGAGGGTGTTGAGGAGATGGAGGAGCCAGCGGAGGGTTTCGGCAGTCCAGGTGGCGACGGGGGCGAGGACCGGCAGGATGCTGGAGAGGGCGGCGGAGGCGACGGCGGCTGCGATAGTGTACATCGCGGCAGTGGTCAGGGGGATGGCAAAAAGCGTTGTCAGGAGAAAATAGCGCGGAAAGGTGCCGAAGTAGAGCCAGGCGAGAACGCCACAGGTGGCCTGGCAACAGAGGCTGACGCTGAGGAGTTCCCAGACCCGCCGCAATAGCCGCGATCGGGTCTGCAGGAGGCCGGAGAACCAGGGATGCAACAGCAGGATGGACAGGACAGCTATGTACGAGAGTTGGAAGCCTATATCGCGCGGCGACTCCGGCCGCAGGATCATCAGCAGCAGGGCGCTGCCGGCCAGGGCCGAGAGCCCGTCGCGGTCGCCTGACAGCAGACCGGATATCTCATAGAATGTGATCATCAGCACGGCGCGGGAAATCGAGGCACTCAGGCCTGTCACCAGCGCATACGTCCACAGCAAACCCAGCACGACAAAGCTCCGCAGCAGCCGCGCGGCACGGAAACCGCCCAGCGACCGCAGCAGAAACGACAGCAACGCATACACCAGCCCTACATGCAACCCGCTGAGGGCCAGCAAGTGCATGGCCCCGCTGTCGCGATACGCGAATCGCAGGTCGCGGGTTAAGCCGCTGCGATCTCCGATGGACAGCGCCCGGAGCACCGCCAACTCATCCCCTTCCGGCAACAGCCGCCCGAGCCAGGCCGAAAATGAATCCTTGACCCCGGCAGCCCAGGCGGAAAGCGCCGGCGGCGCGGTGCAGGCGGGCATCCGCCCCACCTGCACCGCCGCCGCCCCCAGCATGGCCAATGCCAGCAACGACCATACCGGCCACCCCGACACCACGGGACGCCAGCACGCGGCGCCAGCAAACACCAGCGACAGAACCAGATACAGAACCGGTGACAGAAGAAGCGCATCCCCCAGCACATTGCCGGCCAGAACGGCCAGCGCACACAGCACGATTTCCCGACCTTGCCACATCCTTTCAAATTTTCAGCAAGGTACGATAATTTTTTTTAACTTTGTCTGATTGACAAACCAAAAACGAAAAATAATATGATCATCCTTGTCCTGAACTGCGGAAGCTCCTCGCTGAAGTATCAGCTGCTCGACATGCAGAGCGCTACCGATTACACCCTGATGAAGAAGGGCCTTGTCGAACGGATCGGCGAAGCCGAAGTACCCGACCACGCCGCCGGCATCAAGCTGGTGCTCGACGCCCTTATCAACCCCGAGGAGGGCGTCATCGACTCGCTCGACCGCATCGACGCCGTCGGCCACCGCGTGGCGCACGGCGGCGAATTCTTCGATCGCAGCGTGGTCGTGACCCCCGACGTGATGGACAAGATCAGCCGCTGCTGCGAACTCGCGCCGCTGCACAATCCCGCCAACCTGATGGGCATCCAGGCCGTCGATAAGCTGATGCCCGGCAAGCCGCAGGTCGCCGTGTTCGACACCTCGTTCCACCAGACCATGCCCGACTACGCCTACATGTACGCCATCCCCTACCGCTTCTACGAGAAGTACCGGATGCGCCGCTACGGCTTCCACGGCACCAGCCACAAGTTCGTAGCCGAGAAAGCCTGCAAGTTCGTGGGCCTGGACATCAAGAAGAGCCGCATCATCACCTGCCACCTGGGCAACGGAAGCTCCATCACCGCCATCCGCAACGGCGAGAGCGTCGACACGTCCATGGGCTTCACGCCGGTGGAAGGCGTAGTGATGGGCACGCGCTGCGGCAACCTTGACGTGGGTGCCGTGACCTACATCCAGGAGAAGGAGAACCTCGACTTCGCGCAGGTCAACGCGCTGCTCAACAAGAAGAGCGGCCTCCTCGGCATCTCGGGCGTTTCGGCGGACAACCGCGACATCGAAGCGGCGGCCAAGACCGGCAACGAGCGCGCCATCCTGGCTCGCAAAATGCTGGCCTACAGCATCAAGAAATATGTCGGCGCGTATGCCGCGGTGCTCGGCGGCGTCGACCTGATCGTCTTTACGGGCGGCATCGGCGAGAACGCCTGGCCCGTCCGCGAGCAGGTATGCGAAGGCCTCGAGTTCCTTGGCGTGGACTTCGACCCGCAGGTCAACCAGGTACGCGGCAAAGATGTGCTCATCAGCCGCCCGGGCTCGAAAGTCAAGGTCGTGGCCGTCACGACCAACGAAGAACTGGTCATCGCGACCGACACCATGAACCTCGTCAAATAACAAAAAACAGATACAACCATGATAACCAATTTCAACGAACTCTTCGAAACCCTCCGTGCCCGCAGCAAGAAACGCATGATCGCCGCCTGGGGCGTGGACGACCACACCATCACCGCCGCCTCGATGGCCATCGAGAAAGGCATCGTAGAAGTCACCCTCGTGGGCGACAAGGACATGATCCTGGAAGTCTGCAAGAAAGAGAACATCGATCCCTCCATCTTCACCATCATCGACAACAAGAAGGAACTGGACGCCATCGCCCAGGCCGTTGGCATGGTGAAGGACGGCCAAGGCGACATCCTGATGAAAGGCCTCTGCAGCACCGACAAATACATGCGCGCCATCCTCAACAAGGAGCGCGGGCTTCTTCCGCCGAAGGCCGTGCTGAGCCACGTGGCCGTGATCGAGAACCCGAATTACCACAAGCTCCTGATCCTGGGCGACATGGCCGTCATCCCGGCCCCGGACTTCAAGCAGAAACAAGCCATCTGCAAGTACCTGGTGAACACCGCCAAGGCAATGGGCATCGAGAAGCCGAAGGTGGCCGCCATCGCCGCCACAGAGCAGATGCTCGACGGCATGCCCGCCTGTGTGGAGGCCGCCCTTCTGGCCAAGATGTCCGACCGCGGACAGATCGCCGGCTGCGTGGTCGACGGCCCGCTGGCCCTCGACGTAGCCATCGACCCGGAATCCGTGGCCATCAAGAAAGTCAAGAGCGAAGTGGCCGGCGACGCCGACTGCCTCCTCTTCCCGAACATCGAGAGCGCCAACGTGTTCTACAAGGTCAACTCGAAGCTCTGCACGGGCGTGCGCCAGGCTGCCATCATGGCCGGCGGACAGGCCCCCTGCGTCCTCTCGAGCCGCGCCGACAGCATCGACACGAAGTTGAACTCCATCGCCCTGGCTGCCCTTACCGCCAAATAGCCCGCCAGCCCTATGAAGATCCTTGCCATTAACCCGGGCTCCACGTCCACCAAGATCGCGGTGTTCGAAGACTACGAGCAGGTGTTCACCAAGACGCTGCGCCACTCCGCCGAGGAAATCGGCCGGTATCCCAACATCGTGTCGCAGTTTGAGTTCCGCAAGAAGATGATTGTGGAGGCCCTGCGGGAGAACGACATCGCGCTCAAGGAAATCACGGCCATCGTAGGCCGTGGCGGCCTGCTGCGCCCCATCCCCTCCGGCGTGTATGAGGTCAACGACCGCATGCTCGCAGACCTGCGCAGCGGCGAGTACGGCGAACACGCCAGCAACCTGGGCGGCATCCTGGCCCACGCCATCGCGCAGGAGATCGGCTGCCGCGCCTTCATCACCGACCCTGTGGTGGTCGACGAACTCTGCGACCTGGCCCGCGTGGCCGGGCACCCGCTTTTTAAGCGCATCTCCATCTTCCACGCCCTCAACCAGAAAGCCATCGCCAAAATGTACGCGGCGCAGCAGGGCGTGAAATATGAGGACCTAAACCTCATCGTCGTGCATCTGGGCGGCGGCACCTCCGTGAGCGCACATTGCAAGGGCCGTGTGATCGACACCAACAACGCCCTCAACGGCGACGGGCCGTTCAGCCCCGAGCGCTCCGGCGCCCTCCCGGCCCAGCAACTGGCCGACATCTGCTTCAGCGGAAAATATACCCCGCTGGACGTCAAGAAGATGATCAACGGAAAGGGTGGCACGGTGGCCCATCTGGGAACGAACGATTTCATGGAAATCGAACGCAAGATGGTGGACGACCCGCACTTCAAGCTCATCGCCGACGCGTACCTCTACAACATCGCCAAGGAGATCGGTGCCATGGCCGCTGTCCTGAAAGGCACGGTGAACGCCATCCTGGTGACCGGCGGCATCGCGTACGGCAAGGGCATGATGGCCGACCTGGCCAGCTATGTGGACTGGATCGCCCCCGTTAAGATCTATCCCGGTGAAGACGAGATGGGCGCGCTGGCTCACAACGGCCTGAGCGTAATGCAGGGCCGAGAAGTTGCCAAAGTATATTGATTATGAAATATTTACTTACCCTTTTTGCGGCAGCCCTCCTGCTGGCGGGATGCGGCTCCTCCGGAAATGTTTCTTCCGGAAACAGTCCCCGTTCCAAGCACGACGGCTACACGGACAACAACACCAGCGCCATCTCCCACGTCGAGGTGACAGAAACGGATTCCATGGTCTACAACACCTTCGAGGAATACCTGGAAGGCCGCGTGCCAGGCGTCCAGATCGGCCCTGACGGCGGTATCGTCATCCGCGGCAACGGCACCTTCAACGGGTCGTCCGCCCCGCTGATCCTGTTGGACGGCGTGGAGGTCCTCGATACGGGCGCCATCAACCCGTCCGACATCTACTCGGTCGACGTCCTGAAAGACGCCGGCAGCACCGCCATCTACGGCATGCGCGGCGCCAACGGCGTGATCCTGGTCACCACCAAGGGCGCCCAGGCAGTCAAGGAAGCCGAACGGCGGGAGAAGGCAGAAAAGAGAAAGAAGAAATAGCGTCTGGCACGCCTGCTGCGAAAGCCGGCTACAATGCCTGCGACTGGGAGATCCAGCGACCATCTGAGGTACGACCTTCGATGTGGATCCAGTATGGCCCGTCGCCCAGATCATCGGTGTAGAACGTGATACTGGTCGGGAAGCGACCCCACAGATTGAGCGACGGATTCCAGTAGATGGTGTTCCGCTGGTCGAAGGCGCCGATGTGTGGCTGGTCGTAGCGCGGATGCTTGAAATCGCGCGGCGTCTGCCAGCCCAGCGGCACGTAAATAGCCGTATTCCCCTGCTCCTCCAGCGTCTGGCGGCCCGCACCGCTGAGTTCCACCAGCACCACGCCATCGGCATGCAACAGGAAACTGTCGGTATCGCGCAGGGTGATGCTCAGTTTCTCGACTTCGCTGATGCGGATGGTCTCCCCCACCTCCCAGTCCATCCGAAAGCCGTTGACACACAAGGCAATTTCACCGAAAGACTCGTGAGACCGGGTATCCCGGATAGAGGTTCCTCCCTCTCCTGTAGATTTCTCGAACGAAGGCTTCATCATCAGGACATAGTCCACGATGTTCATGTGGTCGTAGGGGCCGAGCTGCTCGCGGGTCTTGGCGCCCGTGCGGGGCACATTGCCGAACGGCGACTTGATGCGCACGTAGTCTGCCTGCACGGTGAGGGTCTGGATGGTATCGCGCAGGAAAGTCCCTTCGGGGAATGAAACGGGCTCTTCTTCAATAGTTTGGCGCGTTGAAGCGGAGACAGGCTCCGGCCGCCAGGGACCAGCCGGGGGCGCCACGGGATCGGGGTCGATAGACGGACTGTATTTCTGCATGCCCCCGTCGCGGGTGGCGGTCAGGATGAACACCGTGCTGTCTCGGAAATCGAGGGAATCAATCATGAAACGGCTGCCCTCCTGCACTTCGGCGATCTGGGAATAATTGAGGGACGGGGCCACCACAGACAGCATATAGCGGCGGGGCTTGCGGCTGGAAAGGCCGCGCACGGTACCCGTCAAGTACTGCATCGATTCGCGGGGAAGCGTCAGTTCCCGCTGGGAGAGATCCACCCCGGCATCGAACCAACGTAAGCCGTCGGCCTGCTGATACGACCGGAACGGACGCCGCACCACCGACACCGACACATCAGCCGAATCGATGCCCTCCGGCAGGCGCAGCCGGACGCGGCGCCGCATTCGCGGCGCCCACGACTCCCCTTCACTCTGCACCGTCAGCAAGACCTGCCCTTCTGCCGGCGCTTCCGGCATCCGCGCGATGCCAGCCATCAGTCCGGAAGGATCCCCGTCGGCCCCGAGGATGCCCACGGGGATGCGGAACAGCTGGTCTTCCGGCCAGTTCAACTGCCAGCGCGTGTAGGCGCGCAGCAGATAGATGCCGCTGGCCAGCGTATCGGGAATGTCGAGATGCCCGGCGAATCCGTCGCGACCCTGCTTGACCTTGACGCGCACGATTGCCTCCCCTCTCTCGGTCTCGAGCAGCTCCACATACAGGAACCGGCTCGGCTCGGCTACCTTCGCAGCTGGCTCCACATACCCCCGCAACCACATCGTCTCCCCCGCCGCATAATACGTCCGGTCGATGTGCACGAACACCTTCTCCGGCGCCGTATTCAACTGTGCCGCCGCCGGCAGCGCCGCCAGCAGGAAACCTAGTAAAAGGAAGAAGTTTTTACGCATAAGTACAAAGTTAATAAAAAACCAAAAACTTTCCGCTGCAATGTACGCAACTGTCGTTCAACGACATACGCAAAGTCCTCCCCCTTTCCACAGAGGGGAGGACTTTTCATAACTACCTGAAAGTCTGATGCGTACATTGCAGCGGCTGAGGAGGGGAAAAGCGAAAAAAAAGCGGACAACCCGAAGGCTGTCCGCTCCTGTTTGAAGTTTTCCGTAGTTTAAGTCTACAGGAAGATTACAGTGCGTGGTTGTAGTCTTTCTCGTTCTGCGGGATGACGTAGGTCCACTTGTTGCCATCGGCCGGGTTGATGGTGATGGCGAACGCGGTGTGGAAGCTGCCGCCCTCGGCGATGCTCTTGCGGACGATGGGCTCGTTCCAGCGCTTGTAGTCGTAGTAGTCGAAGCCTTCGCCCCAGAGGTCGATACGGCGGTACAGCTTGACCTCTTTCAGGAGGTCGGCACCCGTCTTCGTGCAAGTGTAGGAAGGATCGAGGTTCTTGTTCAGCTCGTTCATTAGGCTCTGGACCTTGGAGTCCTGGCCACCCAGGTGGCAGAGGGCCTCAGCCTCAGCAAGATACATCTCAGCGGAACGGTAGATGTTGAACGGACCGCCGCCCGGCATGAAGGTCGCCTGGAACTTGAACTGCATGTAACCGTACACAAGGCTCGTGGAATACAGCTTGTCTCCATATTCAGCGAAAGCGCGCTTGTAGAGGGTCTTGGTGCTGCGGCCGGCCGAGTTGCACTCTTTCCACTCAGCTTCCGTCGGGCCGAGCCACATTTTACGACGCACGTCGGTCTCGGGGATCTGGTCGTAGAGCTCCTTGCTGATGGCCAGCGGATAGGTACGCTGCATCGAAGAGGAAGCGTTCGAGCCCTGATATGCGAAGAACGAATAGTAGTAGATGGTCTGGTCGGCTGCCTCATAGACACCCCAGATCCATTCCTTGTCCTCGTTGGAGAAACCACCGTTCATGTAGGAATCCGTGCTCATCAGCGGGTGACCCTGGCGGGCCAGCGGGGCCATGCGGGTCACGGTGCTCCAGTCCTCACGGTTGAGGGCGGCGCGGGCATAGACGGCGTAGGCCACGGTGATGTCGGGTTTCCAGTACTCATCGCCACGGCTCAGGCCGGACTGCTGGTAGAGGCTGATGGCCTCGTCGAGGTCGGCGTAGATCTGAGCGTAGGTCTCGGCAGCCGTCGAAAGCGGCATGTCACCGGTGCTGGTATCGGTACGGAGCACCAGGCCCGGCGTGCTGCCGTTGTTGGTGTCCTGCCAACGGTAGATGTACATCTCAGCCATCATCGTGAAGGCGTGGGCGCGGAACGTCAGGGCCTGGGCCTTGATGAACTGCTTTTCAGCGTCCGGACCTTCGGCATTGTCGATGTTCTCGATGATCTGGTTGGCGTTGCCGATGATCTTGTAGTAGTAGTACCACGGATAAGTGGCGTAGCGTGCGGTGGGGTTCTCATTGTACTGGTGGTTCCAGACAGTGGCCCAACCGGTCTGGTTGCAGCGCTGCAGGTCGTTGCCGAAGTTACCCCACCAGGTCTTGATGGAACCTTCGCCATTGAGGCCCTGTACGCTAAGATACTGCGTTGTCATCATCTTGCACATACCGTTGACAGCCAGCACGGCGTTCTCGGTCGTAGCGAAGATGGTAGCAGGCGAAGTAGAACTCTCAGGAGCGGTCTCCATGTAGTCCTTGGCGCAGCCGACACTCAGGATGGCCAGCGCGAACAGGATGAGAGAGGCTTTGAATATCTGTTTCATATCTGTTTCGTCCTTAAATTAGAATTTGAAGTTAAGACCTGCGGTGAAGACGCGCGCAGTGGTATAGGTGTTGGAGTCGACGGTACCGCCGAAGCTCTGCTGCGGGTTCATACCCTGACGGTGCGTGAGGGTGAAGGCGTTCTCGCAGGCGACGGTAATGCTGATGCCATCCATTTCGATGCGGTTGACCCAACGTTTCGGGAGCGAGTAGGAAAGGTTGACGTTCTTCAGCACGAGGTAGTTACCGGAGATCAGCCAGCGGTCGGAACCGGAGTTGTTATACGAAGAGAACGTATTGTTGACCTGCGGGTTGATGCTGGTGCTGATACGGTCGGCCGAAGTCTCGGTCATACCGGCCGGGATGCCGTTCCAGGAGTTGGCCCACACATCGTGGTGCATGCTGCCCGGGGTGGCGCCCACGCTCATCAGGCCGCCATAGATGCTGTCGTAAGCCTTGGAACCGAGCGAGTAGGTGAAGAGGGTACCCAGCGAGAGGCCCTTCCAGCTGAAGTTGAAGCCGAAGCTGCCGTAGACGGTCGGGGTGGCGGTGCCACACCAATCTTTCTTGCCATAGGAGCCCGGGTTATAGACGTACGGCTTGCCACCGATGAGGACATAGTCATTGGCACCCATCAGGGTCGTGGCCTCTTCTTCCGTCGGAGCGGTACCGTAGATCACGTTGCCGCTGGCGGTGTTGTCATCGGTGATGTAGAACTTCTCATCGTCCCAGGTGTAGAGGGAACGGCCGGTCATCTGGTCGACACCAGCCCAGTGGTAGAGCCAGTAAGCATAGCGGTCGCCACCTTCGACGAAACGCTTCGTACCGCTGAGGATACCGTCTTTGTTCTGGTCAGGGAGCTTGACGATCTTGTTCTTGAGGAACGTAGCGTTGGCGAAGATATTGAAGCGGAGATCCTTCGTGCGGACCACGTCGATGTCGGTCTCAATCTCGATACCACGGTTGGACATCGTACCGATGTTCTGGGTGACCGACGGGTTCGTGCCGCCCGTGGAGGTTGCACCGGCGGAGATCGGGAGGATCACGTCGAAGAGCAGGTCTTTGTTGCGCTTGTCGAAGTACTCGATGTTGAAGTTCCACCGGTTGAACAGGCGGGACTCGATACCGACACCCCAGCTCTGGGCCGTCTCCCACATCAGGTCGTTGTTCGGCAGCTGGCTCAGCCAGTAAGCACCCTTATTGGCGTTCTGGCCGGAGGTGTAGAGGGCCTGGTAGCCATAGAGACCGGAACCGGCGTCGTTACCTACCTCACCGAAGTCGGCGCGGAGCTTGAGGGCGTTGACCCAGCCTACATTCTGCATGAAGTCCTCCTTGGAGATGTTCCAGTTGGCACCCACGCTCCAGAAGTTACCCCAGCGGGCATCCTTGTGGAAACGGGAAGAACCGTCACGACGGAACGAAGCCTCCACGTTGTACTTGTCGGCGTAGCTGTAACGCGCACGGGTCAGGTAAGATTCGGTGCGGTAGTAGTTGCCGTAGTTATACAGGCTCGTGATTTCCGTGAAGTTGCGGAGGTTGTTGATGCCCGGGAACACCTCGGAAGTCTTGTAACCATAGAGGTAATCGTAGGTGTTCGAGTAGTTCTCGTGGCCCACGAGCACGTTCACGAAGTGCTGGCCGAACTGGTGGCTCCAGCGCAGCTGCTGCTGGAAGGTGTACGTCTTGTACTGGTATTCGTTGCGGCTGCCACGGCCACTGTTGCCCTTACCGTCACCGATGACGGCGCTGTCGTAGCTCTGGTTCACGCTGCTGCGGAGGTTCAGGTTGCCCGTCACGGTGAAGGTGAAGTCTTTCAGGAAGTAGACCTCAGCGTAAGCGATGGCGTTGATGGTGTTACGGGTGGAGACGTCCTTGTTGAGCTCGTTCTCCCAGATGACGTGGCGGTCGGCGTACTGGTTACGGGTGACAACCACCTGGCCGTTGGCGTCGATGTAGGAACCACCGTCATACTGCTTGTTGCCCTGGTCGTCGAGGATGTACTGGCCGGTGTTCACGTCGTGGAGGTGGACCGGGTAGATCGGGGCGATGTTACGGCAGTACATGAACGGGTTCACGTAAGCGCTGGAACCGGCGTCCATGTTGTTGAATTTCTGGTGCGTGGCGTTCACGTTGAGACCCACCTTCAAGTAGCTGGTCGGCTTCACGTTGACGGCGGCGCGGCCGGAGAAGCGGTCGAACGTTGCGTTGCTGAGGTAGCCGTTCTCATCGAGGTAGCCGGCGGAGAAGTAGTAGTCGGCCTTGTCGGAGGCACCGCTGGCGGTCACGTTGTACTCGGCGCGGTAGCCGTTCTTGATGGTCTGGTCGAACCAGTTGAGGTCGTCCAGATAGCCGCTCTTGATGGTAGCGTTCGAAACGAGATGGCCGTTGGCATCGAACAGGGCGTCATCAGCCACGTTGTAGATGTTCAGGTAGAGCTTGTCGGCGATCAGGTTCTTGGAAGCGTATTCGGCAGCGGCAGCGCGCTTGGTGGCGTCCTGTGCGGTAGCCACGATATCAGCGTATGGCATGTCGAGGGTCGGGAAGAGCGTACGGTTGTAGAGCTCCTGCCAGGCGACTTCCATGAATTCATCGGCGGTGGCGTAGTTATATTCCTTCATACCACGCTGGTAGATACCCTGCGTGACAGTGGCGGCTACGTTCACGCGGCCCGATTTGCCCTTCTTGGTGGTGATCAGGATCACACCGTTGGCGGCGCGGTTACCGTACAGGGCGGCGGAAGCGGCGTCTTTCAGGACGGTCAGGGACTCGATATCGGCCGGGTTCAGGTCGGAGATGTTACCGCCGAAAGGAACGCCGTCGATGACGTAGAGCGGGCTGGTGGAACCGTTGATGGTACCGTTACCACGGATCATGATGGAAGGGTCGGAACCCGGGGCGCCGTAGGTGTTGTTCACCTGGACACCGGTCACCGTACCTTCGAGGGCCGAAGTCACGGAAGAAGTAGGACGAGCCTCGATCTTCTCGGAGTTCACGTTGGAAATAGCGCCCGTCAGGGACGATTTCTTCGCAGCGCCGTAAGCGATGGTGATCACGGCCTCCTCCAGGTTCTCCGTATCCGGAGCCAGCAGGATGTTGATGATCGAGCGGCCGTTCACTTCGGCCTCCTGGCTCACGTAGCCGATGGAGCTGAAGATCAGCGTTGCGTTGCGCGGCACGTCGATGGAGTAGTTACCATCGGTGTCGGTCGAGGTACCGGTCATCGTGCCCTTTACCTGTATCGAAGCGAAGGGAACGGTCTCGCCGGTAGCGGCGTCTGTCACCACACCTTTGACGGTAATGTTCTGAGCAACAGCGACGTTGCAGATCAGAACCATCATCAGGGAGGCGAGTAAAAGTTTCAGTTTCCTCATAGATGAAATTTTAGATTAAAAAACGAAATGACTGATTCATAGGCATTTTCGCCGAGTTTTCGTTACTTGTAAGGAAATTATCATTACTTTTATGGTGTGAGAGACCCGCTCAGCATCCTCTTTTACCTGAAATACGGCTGTCCGGTCAAGGACGGGCGGCTGCCCCTGATGTGCCGCATCACGATCAACGGGGAAAGCACGAGTTTCAGCTGCAAGCGGCACCTGCCCCCGGAGCGATGGGATTCACGCCGGGGAAGGATGGCAGGCGACGAAGAGGAGGACCGGCTCGTCAACCTGGAGCTGGACCGGCTGCGCGAGCAGCTCCGGGCCGATTATGAGGCGATCCTGCGGGAATATGGTTCCATCAAGCCCAAGTGGCTGAAAGACTATACGCTGGGCTCGCCCGAGCGTCACGAGATGCTGCTCTACATGTTCAACAAGCACAACGAGGATTTCCGCAAGATGATCGGCTACGGGCGGTCTCTCAAGAGCTACCAGCGCTACGACATCGTGTACCGGCACCTGCGCACCTTCATCCGCCAGCGCTACAGTCTGGAAGATGTGCGGGTCAGCTACATCACCATTCACATGATCAACGCTTTCGAGCAGTATCTCCGCGTCAGCGTGGGCTTGAAGAACAATACAGTATGGATGTACATGATCACCTTCAAGCACATCGTCGCTCTGGCCCGCGCCGCAGGGCTCATCAGGAGCGATCCCTTCGCCACCTACAAGAACCGCTTCCAGCAGGTGGAACGCGGATACTTGACGGAAGAGGAACTGCAGCGGATCCTGCAGTATCGGCCCGCGGAAGGGACGGAGGCGCTCGTGCGCGACCTATTCCTGTTCTCGGCTTTCACGGGGCTTTCGTATACCGACTTGAAGGCACTCACGTGGGACAACGTGCGTTCGCTCTTCGACGGCCAGACCTGGGTCATGACGCGGCGGCGCAAGACAGGCACGCCCTCGAACATCCTGCTGCTTGACATTCCGAAACAGATCATGGAGCGCCACGGCGACAGCGCCGCCGCGCATATTTTCCGGGTCCCAAGCAACAACTGTTGCAACGACTACCTGGTAGCAATGGGCCAAAAGTGCGGCATCGCCACGCGCATTACCTTCCACATCGCGCGGCACACCTTCGCCACACTCTCGCTCTCGAAGGGCGTGCCGATTGAAACCCTCAGCAGCGTCCTGGGCCACACGAACATCCGCACTACGCAGATCTACGCCAAGATCACCAACAAAAAAATCAGCGAGGACATGACCGCCCTCGCCGACAAGATCAGAAACCTGAACGATTATTTATAAAGAGCCCCGGCGTCGTATTCGTCCCAGGAGGTTTTCTTGCGGGCGGGGTCGTAGATGGTGACGTCGATCTCGTAGTGGTGGGGATCCTTCACCATGTGGTCGATGAACCAGATGATGTCGTCGTAGTTCGCGTGATAGCGCGCTGCGACGGCGTGGCCTTCGTCGGTGAAGCGGATGATCTTGTGGGCGTAGTGACGGTCTTTGAACGCGTCGGCAATTTTGTCGGAGCCGTAGAAGCCCGTGCTGAAGGCCTTGACCTGCTTGTAGGGGACCAGCTTGTCGGCGGTGCCGTGCAGGAAGAGGGTGGGCGCGGGGATGTCGTGCTTGTATTCCAGGCCTTTGCGCGAGAAGATAGCGCCCGAGAACGCAATGATGCCCGCGTAGCGGAAGCCTTCCGGGAGGTAGCGCTGCGCCAGTTCGGTGCGGTTGCAGCGCTCGAAATCGCACTGGAGCGAGGTGATGGCGCCCGCACTGCTGCCCATCAGGATGATCTGCTGCGGGTTGACGCAGAGTTCTGGGGCGTAGTCCAGCACGTAGCGGGTGACCTTCATCACATCTTCCGTCGCCATCGCGATGGCATGGTCCAGGGGCTTGATCATGCTCACCGGACCCTTGAACTGTACGCCGCGCAGCCCGAGGCGGTAGTTCGCCGCCACCACGACGAAGCCGTCGTCAGCCAGCCGGCGGCAGAGGTGCTGGATGTCGGGGTGGCGCTGGTTGTTCTGGAAGAAGCCGCCGCCGTAGGTGAAGATGATGCAGGGGTGCTGCTCCACGTCGTCCGTCGGAAAATAGAGGTCCATCTCCAGCGCCAGGGTGTCGTACTGGGCGAAGGCGATAGACTCGTCCGGCTTCCAGCGCGTTGAATCAGCGGGGGTCTGGGCCCATGCAGTGACAAGCGTAAAGCAGAAGAGAGCGAAAAGGCTAAAGATTTGTTTCATGACGGCGGATTTGAGTTTTCAAATATAAGAAATAAATCCTAAATTTGCAGGATTAAGACGGTTATACCGAAACAAACACACTATAATAAAACAAAAAACATGGCAGAAAAACTGTTTACTGAATTTCCCCCTGTTTCGACTCAGCAGTGGGATGAGGTAATTATCAAGGACTTGAAGGGGGCCGACTACGAGAAAAAACTCGTATGGAAGACCCACGAAGGTTTCCCGGTGCGCCCGTACTACCGCGCCGAGAACCTCCCCGACATCAAGTCACTGGGAGAGATGCCCGGACAGTTCCCGTTCGTCCGCGGCACCAAGAAAGACAACAACTGGCTCACGCGTCAGGACATTTGCCTCTGCGAAGGTCTGGAGAAAGCGAATGCCGAGGCCCTCGACATCCTGAACAAGGGCGTCGATTCGCTCGGATTCGTATTGACCGACAAGAAGGACCTCTCCGAGGCCGAGATGGAGACCCTCCTGAAGGGCATCGCCATCCCCGCCGTGGAGATCAACTTCCGCAAGTGCTGCCCCAAGCACAGCGCCGAGACCATCAAGAGCTTCCTGGCTGTCGCCAAGAAGCAGGGCGTCAAGCCCGAAGAGGTCCGTGCTTCGTTTGACCTGAGCCCGCTGCACCGCCTCACCGTGAAAGGCACCTTCTGCGAAGAGAAAGCGTACGGCTACGTGGCAGAAGCCGTAAAGATGGTGGCCGATTTCCCGAAGATCCGTGTGATCAACGTCCAGGCCTACGACTTCAACGACGCAGGCGCCAACCTCGTGCAGGAACTCGCCTTCGGCGTGGCCATCGGCAACGAATACATCGCCAAGCTTACCGAACTCGGCCTGAGCGCCGAAGAGGTGGCCCGCCGCATCAAGTTCACCTTCGGCATCAGTTCCAACTACTTCATGGAGATCGCCAAGTTCCGCGCCGGCCGTGTGGTCTGGGCCAACATCGTCCGCGCCTGGGGCGTCGAGAACGACTGCGCCTGCAAGATGCGCGTCCACGCCGTCACCAGCCAGTGGAACCAGACCGTCTACGACGCCTACGTCAACATGCTACGCGGCACGACTGAGACCATGAGCGCCGCCATCGCCGGCGTCGATTCCATCGAGGTGCTGCCGTTCGACCAGGTGTTCCACGCACCGGGCGAATTCTCCAACCGCATCGCCCGCAATGTCCAGTCGATCCTCAAGGAAGAATCGCACTTCAACAATATCGTCGACCCGGGCGCCGGTTCCTATTATATCGAGGAACTCACCCAGAAGATCATCGACGCCGCCTGGACGCTGTTCAAGGACGTCGAAGAGAAGGGCGGCTACACCGAGGCCTTCAAGGCCGGCTTCGTCCAGGAGCAGGTGAAAGCCGTCTCCGACAAGAAAGACAAGCTCCTGGCCCAGCGCCGCGAGACGCTGCTGGGCACCAACCAGTACCCGAACTTCCTCGAGAAGGCCGGCGACGAGATCACCAAGGAGATCGTCACCCGCGACTGCGGCTGCTGCGCTTCGACCGGCTGCGGCTGCGAGGAGAAGATGGCTGAGCCGCTGCATCCGTACCGCGGCGCCCAGCCGTTCGAACACATGCGCCTGTCGACCGACCGCAACGACCGCCAGCCGATGGCCTTCATGCTGACCTTCGGCAACCTGGCCATGTGCCGCGCCCGCGCACAGTTCAGTTGCAACTTCTTCGCCATCGCCGGTTTCAAGGTGGTGGACAATAACCGCTTCTCGACCATCGAGGAAGGTGTCGAGGCCGCGCTCAAGGCCAAGGCCGACATCGTCGTGGCCTGCTCGGCTGACGACGAGTACCTCGAGAACGTTCCCAAGATTGCCCAGCTCATCGGTGACAAGGCCATCGTGGTGGTCGCCGGCGATCCCGAGTGCCGTCCGGCCCTCGAGGAGCAGGGGATCAACCATTACATCCATGTCAAGTGCAACGTGCTGGACACCCTCAAGGAATACCAGAAAGCACTGGGCGTCAAGGAACTTTAATCAGGAGGACAGACAATGAGACCGAAATTCAACGATATCGACTATACGATGGGCGCCGCCCCCAAGTGCGCATGCGCCTGCAAGAAAGAAGAAGAACTCTGGCACACTCCTGAGAAGATCGACGTAAAGCCGCTCTACACGGCCGCCGACCTCGAAGGGATGGAGCACCTCAACTATGCTGCCGGCCTGGCCCCGTTCCTTCGCGGACCTTACTCCACGATGTACGTGAACAAGCCCTGGACTATCCGCCAGTACGCAGGCTTCTCCACGGCCGAGGAATCCAATGCATTCTATCGCCGCAACCTGGCAGCTGGTCAGAAAGGCCTCTCCGTGGCCTTCGACCTGGCTACGCACCGCGGCTACGACGCCGATCACCCGCGTGTGGTGGGCGACGTCGGTAAGGCAGGTGTGAGCATCTGCTCTGTCGAGGACATGAAGGTTCTCTTCGACCAGATTCCCCTCGGCAAGATGTCCGTCTCCATGACGATGAACGGCGCCGTCCTCCCGATCATGGCCTTCTACATCGTGGCCGGCCTGGAGCAGGGCGTCAAGCTCGAGGAGATGGCCGGTACCATCCAGAACGACATCCTCAAGGAATTCATGGTGCGTAACACCTATATTTATCCGCCTGAGTTCTCGATGCGTATCATCGGCGACATCTTCGCTTTCACCTCGCAGTACATGCCCAAGTTCAACTCGATCTCCATCTCCGGCTACCACATGCAGGAAGCCGGCGCTACGAACGACATCGAGATGGCCTACACCCTGGCCGACGGTCTGGAGTACATCCGCACCGGCATCAAGGCCGGCATCGACGTGGATGCCTTCGCACCGCGCCTGTCGTTCTTCTGGGCCATCGGCATGAACCACTTCATGGAGATTGCCAAGATGCGCGCCGCGCGCATGCTGTGGGCCAAGATCGTGGGACAGTTCAACCCGAAGAACCCGAAGAGCCAGTCGCTCCGTACCCACTGCCAGACCTCCGGCTGGTCGCTCACCGAGCAGGACCCGTTCAACAACGTGGCCCGTACCTGCATCGAGGCCATGGGCGCCGCCCTCGGCCACACGCAGTCGCTGCACACCAACGCCCTCGACGAGGCCATCGCCCTGCCGACCGACTTCTCCGCGCGTATCGCGCGTAACACGCAGATCTACATCCAGGAAGAGACGCAGGTATGCCGCAGCATTGACCCGTGGGCCGGCTCCTACTACGTGGAGAGCCTCACCAACGAGCTCGCGCACAAGGCCTGGGCCCACATCCAGGAAGTCGAGAAGCTCGGCGGTATGGCCAAGGCCATCGAGACCGGCATTCCGAAACTCCGCATCGAGGAAGCGGCTGCCCGCAAGCAGGCCCGCATCGACTCCGGCCTGGAGAAGATCATCGGCATCAACGAGTTCCGTCTGGACCACGAAGATCCCATCGAGATCCTCGACGTGGACAACACCAAGGTGCGCGAATCGCAGATCGCTCGCCTGAAAGACCTCCGCGCCCACCGCGACGAGGCCAAGGTGCAGGCCTGCCTGAACGCCATCACGGACGCCGTTGCCAACAAGAACGGCAACCTGCTGGCCCTGGCCATCGAGGCCGCGAAGGTCCGTGCTACCCTGGGCGAGATCTCCGATGCCTGCGAAAAGATTGTTGGACGTTACAAAGCTGTGATCCGTATGAACACTGGTGTTTACTCCTCTGAAGTGAAGAACGACAGCGAGTTCGAGACCGCCAAGAAGATGGTGGCCGAGTTCGCCAAGAAGGAAGGCCGCCAGCCGCGTATCATGGTGGCCAAGCTGGGCCAGGACGGTCACGACCGCGGCGCAAAGGTGGTGGCCACCGGCTACGCCGACTGCGGTTTCGACGTGGATATGGGTCCGCTCTTCCAGACTCCGGAAGAGGCTGCCCGTCAGGCTGTTGAGAACGACGTGCACATCGTGGGCGTCTCCTCGCTGGCCGCCGGTCACAAGACCCTCGTCCCGCAGATCATTGCGGAGCTCAAGAAGCTCGGCCGTGAGGACATCCTCGTGGTGGTGGGCGGTGTGATTCCGGCCCAGGACTACGACGAACTGTACCGCGACGGCGCCGTGGCCATCTTCGGTCCGGGTACCCCGATCGCCAAAGCGGCCATCAAGATGATCGAACTGCTGAACCAGAAATTCGAGGATTAAACCCCTCGGTTTCTTACAATTATTCACAAAAATGCGCCTCCCGCTTGCGGAAGCGCATTTTTTTGCGTACCTTTGCCTAAATTGTGTGGACTGACTCTAAATAGAAAGGAAACCAAATAAAACTATTTTTTAATCTAAAAAACAACCATCTATGAGGAAATTAAAAACGCTCATCACTTGCCTGTTGGCGGTTTTTCTGTGCAATATTGCTGTCGCACAGAACATTACCATCAAAGGTAAAGTGAACGACGCCGCTACCGGCGAAGGCGTTCCCTTCGCCTCCATCCAGGTGAAAGGAACCATGACCGGTACGTCGACGGACGCCGATGGTAATTACTCCATCGACGTTCCCCGCAACGCAACGCTGATCTTCAGCTCCATCGGCTATGTAAACCAGGAAGCAGAAGTGAACGGCCGCTCGATCATCAACATCCTGCTGGCTCCGGATACGGAGAACCTGGAGGAGGCCGTGATCACCATCGCTTACGGTGCCGCGAAGAAATCGTCCCTGACGGGCGCTATCTCGAGCGTGACATCAGAGAAACTGGAGGCACGTCCGACCTCTTCCGTGACCTCGGCCCTCGAAGGTACCGTGACCGGTGTGCAGATCAACAACACCTACGGCGCTCCGGGTTCCGAGCCTTCCATCATGATCCGCGGTAACGGTACCATCAACGGTTCCACCAGCCCGCTCTACGTCATCGACGGCGTGCCGTTCGGCGGTAACATCTCCGACCTGAACCCGGCTGATATCGAGAGCCTGACCGTCCTGAAGGACGCCGCCTCCGCCGCCCTGTACGGTAACCGGGCCGCCAACGGCGTCATCCTGATCACCACCAAGAAAGGTTCGGCCGGCCGCGTCAACGTGACGGCCAGCGTCACCCAGGGTGTGTACCAGCGTGGTATTCCCGAGTACAACATGGCCACACAGAACGAGTTCATGGAGATCCAGTACCGCGAGCTCTACAACCGCACGCTGTACCCGAGCCTCGACATGACGTACGACCAGCTGGTTGCCGCCTCCAACAATGCGACGGCAAAAGCTGCTGCGGCGGACTATGTGTCCAACTACCTGATCGCTGACAAGCTCTACCTGAACATCTACAACGTGGCCGACAACGCCCTGTTCGACGCCAACGGCCGCCTCGTGCCGAACGCCACCATCAAGAGCGGCTACCTGGACGACCTCAACTGGTTCGACCAGACCATCAAGAACGGCTACCGCGCCGAGTACAACGTGAGCGCCAGCGGCGCTTCGGACAAGGCCGACTATTTCCTGTCTGTGGGCTACCTCGATGAGAACGGTTACCTGAGGACCTCTACGTTCGACCGCTTCTCCGGCCGCGCCGCCGTCAACGTGAAGCCGACCAGCTACCTGAAAATCGGCTTCAACGTGAACGCCACGCACCAGAACTACAACAATACCTCCGACGGTTCGAGTTCCTATGTGAACCCGTTCATGTACTGCCGCAACATCGCCCCGATCTACCCGGTGCACCTGCACGACATCAACACGGGCCAGTACATCCTCGACGACAGCGGCAACAAGCAGTATGACGGAGGTTCCTACATCGACGCCAACGGCCAGGTGGTCGTTACCCGTAACCAGTACGCCGACCGCCACGTCATCTGGGAGAACGAGCTCAACCAGGACAAGACCACCCGCAACACGGTGAACGGCATCGCCTATGCCGAGGTCTATTTCCTGAAAGACTTCACCTTCACCGTGACCGGTAACCTCAACCTGCGCCACAGCATCAACCAGAGCTACGACAGCGCCGTCATCGGTGACGGCAAGGGCAACGGTGGCCGCGGCAGCCGCAACGAGTATTACTACAAGAACTACACCTTCCAGCAGCAGCTGCGCTGGAGCCACCAGTTCGGACAGCACTTCGTGAACGTGCTCTTGGGTCACGAGAACTACGCAAACAACTACGACTACCTCTACGCCTACAAGACTGCCGAGGTGTTCCCGAACATCAACAACCTCCGCAACTTCACGGAGATCACGAGCCTCTACAACTACGGCAACTACTACCGCACCGAGTCCTACCTGAGCCGCGTGCGTTATGCCTATGCCGACAAGTACAACGTGGAAGCTTCCTTCCGCCGCGACGGTTCCTCTCGCTTCTACAAAGAGAAACGCTGGGGTAACTTCTGGAGCGTGGGTGCCAACTGGATGATCTCCCGCGAGGATTTCATGCAGAACGTGGGCTGGGTCAATTCCCTGAAACTCCGCGCCGACTTCGGTGAGGTGGGTAACGACGCCGGTACCGGCTACTATGGTTACCAGGCCCTCTACACCTCCGGCCAGAACGCCAACAAGGGTGCTTACTGGCTCTCGCAGCTGTCGAACTACGACCTGATGTGGGAGACGGCCCAGAGCTGGGGCGTCGGCATCGAGTCCCGCCTGTTCAACCGGTGGAACTTCAACATCGAGTACTTCGACAAGCGCAACAAGGACCTGCTCTTCAGCGTGATCCTTCCGATGTCCGCAGGCCCGACCTCCACGGGCAGCACGAACCCTTCGATCACCCAGAATATCGGTACGATGTCCAACCGCGGCGTCGAGATCGAGACGGACTTCGACATCGTCCGCACGAAGGATGTCCGCTTCAACATCTTCGCCAACGCCACGTTCCTCAAGAGCAAGATCCTCAAGCTCCCCGAGCAGAACAAGGACGGTATCATCGACGGCACGAAGAAGTATGTCGTGGGCGGCGACCGCTACGCCTACTTCCTCTACCACTGGGCTGGTGTCGACCAGATGACCGGCCGTTCCCTCTACACCTGGGATGACGAGAAGTTCTACATCACCGACGACAACACAGCCACCGGCAACGTGATCTACGGTACCGCTCCGACCGAGGACAACGCCACGACCCTGATGAGCGCGAACAACTACATCGTGGTCGGCGGCAAGCCCTATGTCTATAACCCGGGGTCCTATGGCAAGCGCGACTGGTGCGGCACTGCCACCCCGACCGTCTATGGCAGCTTCGGCTTCAACTTCAGCTGGAAGGGTCTGTCGCTGGGCACCATCTTCACCTACTCCCTCGGCAGCAAGGTGTACGACGGTATCTACGCCGACAAGGTCTCCGTCAGCTCCGCAATCTCCAGCGCTCACCACGACGTGTACGACAAGGCATGGAGCGGCATCCCGGCCGGCATGACCGAGACTTCCGCCGACCGTATCAGCCAGGATATCTTCCCGATGATCAACGGGACCTTCAGCTCCTATAACAATGCGGGTACCTGCGACCGCTGGCTGGTTTCCGGCAACTACCTCGTGCTGAAGAACGTCAACCTCTCCTACGCGTTCCCGAAACGCTGGGTCAACCGCCTCGAAATGGACGGCATCAACCTGACTCTCTCCTGCGAGAACGCCTTCACGCTCACCGCCCGCTACGGTATGAACGCCCAGCAGAGCTTCAGCGGTACGCAGAGCAGCAACACCTTCGTGACCGCCCGCGTCTTCACCGCCGGCCTGACCTTCAAATTCTAATGTAACCGCAAGATGACAAATATGAAAAAGATATTCAAAGCCTCTCTCTTTCTGGCTGCGCTGGCCCTCTTGAGCATCGGCTGCGCCAAGGACTACATGGAGACCGCTCCTGAAAGCTCGACGTCTCCTGCGACCATCTTCGCTACGACCGAGAACGCTGTGCTGGCCGTCAACGGCATGTGCAAGATGATGACCACGCAGTACCAAAGCACCCAGGGCATGAACGGTGAGGGCACCATCAAGACCTGGTACGGCAACTTCGGCAACGACCTGCAGCGCTGCAACCAGACCGGTTGGGCCCCGCTGTGGAACCACCAGTACAACGAAAACGCCAGTTCCACCTACTGCCACTACCCGTGGTTCTACTATTACAAAATCATCGGCAACGCCAACCAGATCATCGAGAACATCGACAATGCTGAGGGTCCGGATAACGAGAAGCAGTTCATCAAGGCCCAGGCCCTGACGTTCCGCGCCCACGCCTTTACCATGCTGACGCAGCTATATTGCTATCGCTGGCAGGATTCCAACAACGGCTCTGCACCGGGCCTGATCCTGCGTATTGACACCAGTATCGACGGCATGCCGCTCTCGACGATGTCCGAAACCTTCGCCCAGATCTACGCCGACCTCGACGAGGCCATCAGCCTCTTCCAGCAGTCCGGCCTGAGCCGTGGCGATGAGTACTGGAAACCGGACATCAACGTGGCCTATGCGGTCTATACCCGCGCCGCCCTGATCCGTCAGGACTGGAGCACCGCGTCCAGGATGGCTCCGCTGGCCCGCCAGGGTCACCCGCTGATGAGCCAGAAGCAGTACATGGACGGCGGCTTCTCCGATGAGAACGACGAGTGGATCTGGGGCGTCTACGAGGCCGAAGACCAGACCATCTACTACTACTCCTTCTTCGCTTACCAGGCCTCCAACGCCTCCTCTTCGATGCAGCGTACCTATCCGCTGGCCATCAGCCGTGAGCTCTACGACCAGATTCCGGTCACAGACGTGCGCCGCAAGATGTGGCTCGAGCCCACCGAGGAAGAGCGCAAGGAACTGAACTCCGCCGGCCGCAGTACCGGCAAGATGTACACCCGCGCCTTTCAGGAGTACGGCAATAAATTGTATTCCACCAGCCTGGTGTACCAGTACATGCAGTTCAAGTTCCTGGCGACCTTCATGCCGGGCGGCGGTCCGTTCAACATCTACCGCTCTGCTGAGATGTATCTCGCCGAGGCCGAGGCCCTCTGCAACATGGGCGGCCAGGACTCCAAGGTCCAGAGCCTGCTCAATGAGTTGAACAAGAACCTCGACCCTGCCTACAACTGCACGAAGACGGGCGCAGACCTGCTGAAAGAGGTCAAGCTGTACCGTCGCGTCGATCTTTGGGGCGAAGGCTTCGACTACTTCGACTACAAACGCTGGAACGAGCCCATCGTGCGCAAGAGCATCGCCCAGGGCGGCAGCTTCCACACCACCTTCGCCATCACCATCAATCCGGCCGACGGCAACAAGTGGACCTGGGTCATCCCCAGAAACGAAACGCTGTACAACGACCAGCTGTAATACGCAGTATCGTACTTAACCACAAGGAAGGACGGCTCCGGCCGTCCTTCTTTTGTATATCAGCATGAAAACTCGCTTCTATTGACGAACTTGTCGGGCAGCGGCATGTCGTAGACGCTGCCGCGAAGCAGCCGGGTGAATTCTTCGAGGGTCCGGCAGGCGCGCTGGGCTTCCACGGAGATGGTCTGGCCGATGCCCAGGCGGACCTGCTTGCCGCGCTTGTTGAACACTTCATGGCAGAGGCGTACCAGGCGCACTTTCCAGTCGATCATGCCGAGGCGATAGAAGAACATGGAGCTGCGGTCGAAGAAGCGCACTGGGATGACCGGAACGCCGGCCTTCTGGATAAGGCGCATCACCGATTCCGGCCAGATGCGGTCGCGGATGGCGTGCTCCTTCAGCGAGAGGTCCGAAACGGCGCCGGAGGGGAAGAAGCCCATCGGATGGCCGTCACGCAACCGGCCGAGGGTCGCGCGCACGCCCGCGAGGCTGGCCGCCTTGGGGCCCGTGTCTTCGTTGCCCTTGGGAATCACCTCGATGAAGTTGGGCGACATAGCCCGGATGTGGGCCAGAAGCTGATTGACCATCACCTTATAGTCGGGACGCAGGTGGCCGAACAGGTCGATCAGCATGATGCCGTCCAGGTGCCCGTAGGGGTGGTTGCTCACCGTGATGAAAGGCCCTTCGGGCAGGTGCGCAAGCCGCTCCGGGTTGCCGATGCCGTAGTCCACACCGATGTCGCGCAGGATGGCGTCCGCAAAGTCCGCTCCCTGGTGCCGGCAGTTGCGGTCGTACAGGTCGTTGACCTGGTCGATGGCAGCCAGGTGCAGCCCCAGCCTGATCAGCGCGGCGCCGGCACGGTTATTCAGCTTCGGGACCAGCCGCTGGCATTCCTCGACGGTAAGGACAGGCATCTCTTTTCATTTTACGGTTACGGAAGATCACCTTGTCGTTCATCAGGAAGTTGAAGATTCCCGAGAAGCACAGGGCGATGAGGTTGCACCAGACCACGTCGAGTCCGGTGAGCAGCACCACCAGCTGCAGGAGGCCCATCTTGAGCAGGAACCCGCCCGTGCAGGAGGCGTTGTAGGCGGCATAGTGGCCGAAGAAGGAACGCTTGTCCCGCTCCGTGATGCGGTCTTTCCAAATCAGGAAATAGCAGGAGCAGAAGTTCAGGAAGACAGCGCACTCAAAGGAAATGGTGGGCGAAAGGATGTTGCGGCCGAAGTACGTGCCGCCGAACAGCAGGTGCGAGCACACCCAGAGCACGACCGTATCGACCGCGGTACCCAGCAGGCTCGCGGAGAAATAGCCGAAGAAGCGTTTCAGCAGATGATGGAAGCGGCTAGACATCCTCCCTCCGCTTGGGCATCGGGTCGATCTTGGCGTAGTAGCGCAAGTCGTTCCAGATGGTCACCACGTAGATCAGGATCAATATGGCCAGGATGACCAGGCCGGGATAGTCGAGCGCATGGAAGAAGACCTTCTTGCCCAGGATGGTGAAGACCCGCTCGAACTGCTGCCAGGGCTTGATGAAGATCAGCAGGGTGTTGAGGATGATGACGACGATGCGGAACTCCGTGGGGCCGAGGCCGGCGTACGTGAGCTTGAACTCGGCTTTCAGGTGGGCGTTCATGCTCACGTTCAGGGTGAGCAGCAGGTAGACCACCAGCATCGCCAGCGCGGTATACAGGTTCAGGAAGGGCGACAGGCCGATGCCTACGAACATCAGGGTCTCGTTGATGCCGTCGATGGTATGGTCGAGGTAGTAGCCGTAGATGGGGCGCTGGGTCTTGCGGACGCGGGCCAGCGTGCCGTCGAGCGAGTCGCCGTACCAGTTCACGACCAGGCCCAGGGTGCTGAGCCACAGCCACTGCACGTTGAAATTCGAAAGGATGTATCCCAGACAGATCAGCACCGATCCCATGGTGCCGACCCACGTCAGCATGTCGGAGGTGACCCACCGGGGCTGGCGCTCGGCCAGCCAGATGAGGGCTTTCCGCTCCACGCCGTTGAGGAAGGAAGTCTGTATTCTTTCAGCTTTTTTGTCCATGTTCAGGTTTCAGTTACAGAGCGGCGTCGCTGCAAAAAACGTGCTACGGAGTTCCCTATCGTACGCGGAAGCTGCGCTCGAATTCCAGCTTGCCGTTGGGATGCCAGGTCCTGATATCGATGGTGCCGCCACGGGTGTAGGAGAATTCCAGCCGGCGGACCTCGTCGTTGACCAGGATCGGGAAGTCGTTGTTCATGGTGCCGGGCTCGCAGAGCATGAATTCGTGCAGGTCGGCCCCGATCATGAAGTCGATGCCCGCCTTGTTCAGCAGGTCCATGAAATGCTGGTTCAGCCAACGCTGCAGCAGGTAGTCGGTCTTGTCTTCGTGGTCGATCATCGGCACGTGAAGCAGGCACACCTTCACGGGCGCCTTGCGGAACCAAGGCTCGCGCATCGCTTTCTTCGCCCATTCGATCTGCTCGTTCAGATACGCTTCGTAGACGTCGCCGCCACTGTAGAGGATGGAGCGCTTCTTCCCGGTCTCGCCTGCATCAAAGACAATGAAGGCCACGGGGCCTTCCCGGAACGTATAGTAGAACGGGGCGCCGTTCGCATGCGGGTACACGTCGGCGATGAGTTTCGGGTTGTTGCCGCGGCCCTCGTGGTTGCCGCGCGCGAAATAGATCGGCAGGCCGTGCGGGAGGTTGCCCAGCGGCTCGATAGAATAGCGTACCAGCGTGTCGACCAGATAGTTGCCGGCCGAGGCGATGTCGCCGTTCAGGAAGAGGAAGTCCGTGTTGGCGGAGTCCACCTGTGCGGCCAGCGCACTGTATTCCGCCCGCCGCATGTGGATGTCGTTGAACACGGAGAAGCGGCATGCGTCGGCACCGTAATCCATCGTGTGGGTAGCATGCCATTCTCCGACATAACTGTCGCCAAAGACCGGATTGCGGGCATTGCGGTCGTCCTTCAGATTCTGCCCGCCCACGCGGTAGCGGACCACCTCGCCGGGCCGGAAGCCCTCCAGGCGTACGCTGTGCAGCCGCTGGAAGATGCGCCTGCCGGCAAAGGTCTCGTAGCGGACCGTGCCGTTTTCGAGTTCCACGTAAGCCATGCCGGGCAACTCGCTGGTCCAGAGGATGGTCAGCGCATTTTCGCCTGCATCGTATACCCAGGGCCCCGCCTGGATGCCCTGCGCCTGTGCCGGTAAGGCCAGCGCAGCCAGCAGCAGAAAGTTCAGGATCCGTTTCATCACTCCTGCTCCGCCTTCTCTTCCGTGTACGGGATCGACAGGGGCACGTCCTTCTGCGAGGTGTAGAACATATAGAGGACGACGGGCTTCGTGCCGCGGTTCTCGCCATGGTGGACGGTGCCGACCATCTCGACGATGGCTTCGCCCTCATGGACCGTCTTCGTCGGGCCGTCCTCGGCCACGATGGTCAGTTCACCCTGCACCAGCACGCCGAAGTTCAGGGACGGATGGAAATGGATACCCAGCTTCTGTCCGGCAGGGATGACATACTTCACGCCCACGATCTCCGGCCGCCCCAGCGGGTAGTCAGGGAGTTCCGCCCCATCCCAGCTCTGGGACGTACGGACCAGCTCGGTCGTCTCCACCTGCTGCGGAGCAGCATCGGTGTTGGATTTCTGGCAAGCCGCAAAAGTGACCATACCGGCCACAGCAATGGCCACAAACACAGCCAGCGGCATCACCTTGTGCAGTAAGATTCGAATATTTGTTTTCATACCGCAAATTTAATCTTTTCTGCCGGAAAATGTAATCGATTCTCCCCGGCCCCGGCCCCAAGCGGGTCTATACAAGAAAAGCTGTCTCTCGACAGCTTTTCTTGTGACCCGCTTGGGGCTCGAACCCAAGACCCCAGCATTAAAAGTGCTGTGCTCTACCAACTGAGCTAGCGAGTCTTTCCCGTTTGGGGAGTGCAAAGGTAGGTAATTAATTGATATTTGCAAAAAAACAGGCCGACTTTTTGAGTCGGCCCGTTCGTTTGCGTCCGGAGAGTTACGCTCCGAAGTTGTCGTAGAGGATGCTTTCCGGTTCGACACCGAGGGAGTCGAGGAGGTTCACGACGGAGGAGACCATCATCGGCGGGCCGCACATGAAGTACTTGATATCCTCGGGGGCCTCGTGGTCCTTGAGGTAGGTCTCGTACATCACGTTGTGGACGAAGCCGGGAGTGTACTTCACGCCGGCGGCATCGGCGGCCGGGTCGGGACGGTCGAGCGCCAGGTGGAAGTGGAAGTTCGGGAACTCCTTCTCGATCTCGGCGAAATCCTCGAGGTAGAACGCCTCGACGAGCGCACGGGCGCCGTAGAAGAAGTGGACCGTCTTCTTGGTCTTGAGCGTCTTGAACAGGTGCATGATGTGGCTGCGGAGCGGAGCCATGCCGGCGCCGCCGCCCACGAACACATACTCCTGGCTGTCCGGATCGTCCGGGAGGAGGAACTCACCGTAAGGACCGCTGATCCACACCTTGTCGCCCGGCTTGCGGGAGAACACGAACGTGGAGGCGATGCCCGGCGGCACCGGCAGCATCTTGAACACGCCCTTCGGCTGGCTGCGGTCGAACGGCGGCGTCGCGATACGGACGTTGAGCTTGATGACGTTCTTCTCGGCCGGATACGAGGCCATGGAGTAGGCACGGATGGTCGGCACGGTGTTCTTGTACTTGAGGTCGAAGAAACCGTACTTCTCCCAGTCGGCCCGGTAGATCGGGTCGACGTCCATGTCGGCGAAGTTGACGTCGTATTCCGGAATGTCGATCTGGATGTATTCGCCGCTCTTGAACTCGATGTTCTCGCCCTCCGGCAGACGGACCGTGAACTCCTTGATGAAGGTGGCCACGTTCTTGTTGGAGATGACTTCGCATTCGAGCTTCTTGACGCTGAGCGCCGAGTCGGGAATCTGGATCTTGAGATTGTCCTTGACCTTCACCTGGCAGCCGAGGCGCCAGTTGTCGGCGATCTGCTTGCGGGTGAAGAAACCGACCTCCGTAGGGAGGATGGTTCCGCCACCCTCGAGCACCTGGCACTTGCACTGGCCGCAGTTGCCCTTGCCGCCGCAGGCGGACGGGAGGAAGATCTTCTGTTCGGCCAGCGTGTTCAGGATGTTGCCGCCCATGGGGACGTCGAGCACCTTCTTGCCGTTGTTGATGTCGATCTTGACACTGCCCGAAGGAGTGAGTTTGGTCTTGATGAAAAGCAGCAGGGCCACCAGGATGAGGGCGACCACCACAATCACGAGAATGGCTGCAAGAATCGTATTACTCATTGTTGAATCCTCCTTTCCTTACAGTGAAATACCCATGAACGTCATGAAGGCCATGCCCATGAGGCCCACCACCATGAAGGTGATGCCCAGGCCCTTGAGCGGAGCCGGCACTTTCGAGTACGCGAGCTTCTCGCGGATGGCAGCCAGGGCCACGATGGCCAGCCACCAGCCGATGCCCGAACCGAGCGCGTAGGTGGCGGCCTCGCCGACACCCGCGAATTCCCGCTGCTGCATGAACAGCGAGCCACCCAGGATGGCGCAGTTCACGGCGATCAGCGGAAGGAAGATACCCAGCGACGAGTAGAGCGCCGGCAGGAACTTCTCCACCACCATCTCGACGATCTGCACGAACGCCGCGATGACCGCGATGAACAGGATGAAACTCAGGAAGCTCAGGTCCACGTCCTTGAAGCTGTCGCCCAGCCAGGAGAGGGCCCCCGGCTGCAGGACGTAGCGGTCGAGCAGGTAGTTGAGCGGAAGCGTGCACAGGAGCACGAAGATAACAGCAATACCCAAACCATTTGCTGTCTTCACGTTCTTCGATACCGCCAGGTATGAGCACATACCCAGGAAGTATGCGAAGATCATATTGTCAACGAAGATTGACTTTACGAACAAGCTGATGTATTCCATAACGATTTGAGTTAAGTGTTATTTCTCCTGCAGGTCTTTCTGGATGGAACGCTGGACCCAGACGATGCAGCCCAGGAGGATCAGCGCCATCGGCGGAAGGATCACGAGGTTGTTTGGAACATAGCTCGCGGGGAGCACGCGGAAGCCGAACAGCGTGCCGCTGCCCAGCAACTCACGGAAGAACGCCACGATGATCAGGATCATGCCGTAACCGGCACCGTTGGCCAGGCCGTCGAGCAGGCTCGGGATGGGCTTGTTGCCCAGCGCGAAGGCCTCGATGCGGCCCATCACGATGCAGTTCGTGATGATCAGGCCGATGTAGACCGACAGCTGCTTGTCGATGGAATAAGCGTAGGCCTTGAGCACCTGGTCGACCAGGATCACCATCATGGCGACCACGACCAGCTGCACGATGATGCGCACGCGGTTCGGAATGGTGTTGCGAAGCAGGGACACCACGAAGCTGGAGAGGCCCGTGACGATGATGACCGAGAGGGCCATCACGCAGGCACCCTTGAGCTGCACGGTGACAGCCAGCGAAGAGCAGATGCCGAGCACGAGGACCGTGATCGGGTTGCCCTTGAAAATCGGGTTCAACAGGGTTTTCTTGAGTTCTTCATTCATGGCTTATCCCTCCTGATGATTATGGTTGTGTTGGTGCTGGCCGTTGCAGC
>Ga0265301_10000782_pt1 | contig 43529 bp, 37 predicted proteins | sample AusTroGonzalo_MG_2_FD_193488 | JGI IMG/M metagenome (GOLD analysis project Ga0265301, IMG submission 193488) | Bovine rumen microbial communities from tropical cattle in Woodstock, Queensland, Australia - Gonzalo_04 | ecosystem: Host-associated > Mammals > Digestive system > Stomach > Rumen ...
ACCTTCCAATTGGATGATGGCTGGCTTACCACAGACTTTTGGGCTCAACCCTGCCTTTCCTGTCCTTGCGAGGAGGATGAGAATCAGCATTTCTTGACTTTCATAGGCCCTGGTGATTACATCATTCCCTATTATCCCATGCATAATGGTCGGCTTTTCAAGGAAACATTCATCAACAACGACATATTCAGGGAAGGTATGCACGTTGACCTCAAAGGAATACTTCATACTCGTTACGATATTCCAGGGGAAGAGGTGAATGTCGTGGAATTGGTGGAGATGGACACCGACGAGGAAACCACCTTGACGGGAAGAGTTGAATGGGCACCCATGCCTTACACAGCATACGTTCCGTTGCCAGGACTCATAATTGCCTTCGTGTCCAACGGCAGAACCTATTATATCGACAACGATCAAGACCCCTACGACGATTGGTTCCTCGTGGGCAACGACACTATTTATTTGGGTCAGGAAATCACGGCAACATTCACTTCAAGATTATTGATTGATAACGGTTTGGACTTCTATTATCGCATCCATATCAACGAGGCCGAGGTGATAAACGAAAACTTCCCTGTCGGGATGGAATGGTACTACGAAATCCTCAACGACAACGGCAGCATCACCTACCAATACCTCTATCAGGCGGGCGACACCATCGTCCAAGACGAACCTACGCATATCCTTGTGAAAATCAACACGCTTTATGACAAGGGCTTACGTGAAGATGTGACCCACGAGTATATCAAGGAGCAAGGCGGCAAGGTGTACTGGTGGAACAAAGAACTGGGCGAGTTCACCACCCTTTATGACTTCGAGGCCGAGGAAGGCGACGAATGGGAAATCAAGGTGGGCACACAGAGCATCACCGTGCATGTAGACGTGGCGCAAATGGTCACCTTCAAGAGCCAAGACTACAGGATGCTCACCATCAGTGACCCCGACGACCTCTTCAGCGGCGACATCATCTGCGGCATCGGCCACCTGACAAGTTTCTTCCCCGAGAAGCTGATGGACAACGGCGACGGCATACGAGTGGAAGGTCTGCGCTGCTATTGGGTGGAGGACAATCTGGTGTACAGCAATGGCGGCGAGGATTGCGATGCCATCTATGAGGATTTGCATGGTTTGGAGGAAAACAATCCTTCGACGGATTCAGAGATCCTAACGGTTTATCCCAACCCAACAAATGGCGTCCTCTTCGTAGAGACGCACGGCCGTGCGTCTCTATCAGATCAGGTCTACCGCATCACCAACCTGATGGGTCAAAACCTGATGACAGGCAACATCACCGCTGAAACCATGCAGATCGATGTTTCCAACCTGCCCGAGGGAATGTATTTCATCACCCTTGGCGACACAACACGGAAGTTTGTAGTGAGATAAGCAGTTGTATTTATATTGGACAAGCAGCCTGGGGAATGATTCTCGGGCTGCTTGTTTTTATCTATAGGTTTTGATATCCCGCTAATCCATTAAAGGAAATATGCGAGATAGGCTGGCAGATACTTCAAACTACCATCTTGGAAATAGTCTTTCGTGTAAACAAGGTAGCGGTCATTCGCTATTCGAGATGAGAATTTTTCACAGAAAACATCCATCGAAACATGTGTCTTGTAAGTGGATGATTTCACTTCTATAGGAACAATCTTGATGCCTCTTGACAGCAGGAAGTCTATCTCGTAATTGTGCTTTCCGCTTTCCGTGGGCCATGTGTGGTAGAATAATTTATTGCCCGAGCAGACGAGCATCTGTGCCACGATGTTCTCATATAGATATCCAAGATTAGAAGACAACTTGTCGCTTAGGAGCTTGTCGTAGAGGATGTTTTCGGTAAAGTCCTTGTCCTTGAAGGCAAGCGTCACAAATAGTCCCGTATCACCGACAAACATTTTATACTGACGAAGGTCTTCGTATGCGGCCATACCCACATTCGGGTCGTCGCAGTGATGCGAGATGTTGACCGTCATGGATTTCTCCATTTCAGAGATTACCTCAATATAGTCTTCAGACTTTGCTCCTGCAATTACACTCGAAATCTGGTATCTGGAAGCGTTATTGTTCAATTGAGCGGGTATGGCAGCGAAAATTCTAGCAGCTTTTCCAGAAGGGTCAATTTTCCCGAAGTCTTCATCGTAGATATTCAGAATCAAACGTTTGGCTTGATCAACTGCTTCAAAATTATTCGTGTCGAGATAGGCTTTCACAGCCTGAGGCATACCTCCGACCAACATATACAAGCGGAAATCGCGCATTAGCTTTCGGTGTGCTTCTTTCAATGGTTGAGGGTGCTCCCACACGCTGTGAAGCAGCGGGATGGTGGCTATGTCATCCAGTGCCCAGCGGAACTCCTCGTAATCCATTGGATACATATTAATGCGTTCTTCCTCGCTTGGAATCAGGATGTTTTGAGTGTTTTTGCGGATGGATATTAAAGAGCCTGTCTCTATATAGTCATATCGATGGTCTTTAACAAAAGATTTGATAGCTTGACGAGCCTTGGGTTGGAACTGCACTTCGTCAAAAATGATAAGAGATTCACGGTCTTTCAAACGGACGTTGTAAATCAGTTGGAGCCTGAGAAAGATATAATTGAGATCAGACACATCGTTGAACAGATTCATGACTTCCTGCGAGCATTTGGTAAAGTCGATGAGGATGTATGAGGCATACTCGCGCCGGGCAAACTCCTCTACAATAGTGGATTTGCCGATACGACGTGCCCCTTGTACTAAAAGGGCCGAGTTTCCATTACTTGCCTCTTTCCATTTTAGGATGCGCTCGTAGATTTTACGCTTGAAAATTCTTTCCGTTGGCATGGTGTATTTTTGATGCAAAAATACTAAACTATCCGTTTCCTCAAAGTTTTTTTGTCGTATTTCCCCGAAATTCTCAAAATTTAAAACCGCGATTTTAACGAAATTCTCAAAATGTTTTCGTGTTATTCAGTTGGCGGAGCAGTCGCGTGAGATAAAAAGTAGGGACAAGCCCTTTTTGTACCTATCATTACTTCGCTGATTCTCAACAAAAACCAACAAGGACATTCCAAAAAAGTAGGGACATTGACTCCGAGCACCTCCCTGCCCTCTTGACAGATGTTTTTTCTGCCTATCTTTGCGTCAAACATCAAATCACTTACGTATGAAACGCTTTCTATTCTTCTTGATTCTCGCATGGCTCTTCGGGAGTGCCCATGCTCAAACTGACCTTGAGGCTCTGATGGCTGCCCGTGGCGAGTACTTCTTTTCCCTTCAGATTGAACAACCCGATGAGGCCGCTCAGCTTACCCGTCTTTGCTCCATCGACAAGATGGAGGACAACCGTCTGGTTTGTTACGCCAACGAGGAGCAATACCGACAACTCCTGGCCAAGGGCTATCACCCTAATCTGCTCACACCGCCATCCATGCTGGAGCACTACGCCATGTGGGACGGCACCGACCGCGAGGCCTACGACTGGGACGCCTATCCCACCTACGAGGCTTATCAAGACATGATGAAACGGTATGCCGAGGATTATCCAGAACGATGCACGTACATCGATTTGGGTACGCTGGTGAGCGGACGCAAACTGATGTTCTGCCGCATCAACAACGGCGAGCCCGACGGCAAGCCCAAGTTTCTATACACCTCCACCATACACGGTGACGAGCTGACAGGCATGATGCTCATGCTCCGCCTCATCGACGAACTCTGCACCAGCGACGACCCGCGCATCCTTGCGCTGATTGACCAACTCGACATCTTCATCTCCCCCTGCACCAACCCCGACGGCACCTATCACGGGGGCAACAGCACCGTCTATGGCGCCCGTCGCACCAACGCCAACAATGCCGACCTGAACCGCAACTATCCTGACTTCGACAACGGTCCCCATCCCGATGGCAAGGAGTATCAGCCTGAGACCCTTATGATGATGGAACTGGCCGAGCAATACCCCTTCACTATGGCAGCGAACTTTCACGGTGGCTCAGAGGTGCTGAACTATCCCTGGGACACCTACCAGCCGCTGCACCCCGATGATGAATGGTGGCAGCTGGTATGTCACGAATACGCCGACCAAACCCACGAACACGATACCTTATATATGAGTATCTACAACAACGGCATCGTCAACGGCTATGTGTGGTATCCTATCTATGGCAGCAGGCAGGACTACATGAATTATTATGCCCAATGCCGCGAGGTGACCATAGAATGTTCCACCGCCTACACACCCAACCCCTCGCTAATGCCCATGTATTGGACTTACAACCACGAGAGCATGTTGCGCTATATGGAGCAATGCCTCAATAGGATTCACGGCATAGTGACCGACTCGGTTACCGGCCAGCCATTAGAGGCGGATGTCACCATTCTCAACCACGACCATCACGGCTCTGCCGTCAGCAGCCACCTCCCTGTGGGCGACTATCACCGTCCCATCAAAGGCGGCACCTACGAGGTGACGTATTCCCGAGAGGGCTATTATCCCAAGACCCTCACCTTGACTGTTGCCGACGGGGAGACTGTGGTGCAGGATGTGCAATTGGTGCCTGTGGGGTATGGGATAGAAGAATTTGGTCCTACGAAACGCGCCTACCACATCACCAACCTGATGGGGCAAATCGTACAATCTGGCATCCTCAATACCGGAATCCAAGAGATTAATACATCGGCATTACCTCGAGGAGTCTATCTCATCACCATCGGCAGCACAACGCGGAAGATTATTGTAGAATGATTTGAACTCAAAACTAATACCCCTTCGGGAACGGGTCGTAGGTGGACTTGATGTTCAGTACTGTCGTGTGGTTGTCGCTGTCGTAGGTGGTGTCAATATCGATGAGTTTTGCATCCTCCAAGGCGACGAGTAGGGCATGATGGTTGTAGGGCTGTGTCTTGTAAATCAGTTTGAAGCTGCAATTCGGATAGCCGCTTTCGGTCACGAATTTCACCGTGTCGCTGTTAGGAACAATGCCCTTTTGACCTGCTTCATAATACAAGGCCTGCTCGGCAAAACTCGCCGCGCTCCCGAAATAATAATTGGTGTCGGTGTCGAAAAAGAACCTGTTTTCTTCACAAATGCTGTCGTTGTGAACCAACACGGGACGAACCTCCAACTGGAAAGACCCGTTTTCGATAGTCTCGACGGAATGGCTCACTTGGCCGAATGCCAGTCCAAGGGGAATGGCCAGAATGCAGTTGTTGAGGACATGAAAGACTATGGACCACAGCAGGTTGTGATTAATGACGAGATAGGAGGCCACCAGTCCGAAGCCCAATTTGTGGACTACCCCGACAATCACGATGAACTTGTTGCCTTCATAATTTCCCAAATGGGCAACGGCGAAGATGACGGACGACAGCAGCATGAGGGCAAAGAGCCGCTTGGTTTTGTCTTCACCGAAGACCATGAGTATCGACACGCCACAAGCCACCACGAGCAGCGGAAGCCACCAGCCGACATTGAGGCTCCATAGGGCCATGAGGACAATGGAAACGATGCCCGTCCATTGCTTGCCGTTACCCCACAGGCGGAAGCTGAGCTCCTCGACGATGGGCCCCAACAGACCTATATAGAGCATAATGGGCCAAATGCCGAATTGGTATACCATCGCATAGACCTGATTCATAAGGGGGCCGCTCAGTTCATTGGCCGATTCAGGGTTGGTGAATGAATAAACGAGCAAGATGGCCAGGCAGGCCACCACGATGCCCAGTCCCCACCAAAGCGCCCAACGGAAAAGGCGCGGCTTGCAGGCGGAGGCAGTAATGTTTTCGGAATTGTTCATGATGAAGTTAATTTTGAATGCAAAAATAAAAAAAACTCTAACTCATAGCGCTTTCCCAAAACAATTTGTATAACTTTGCGGCATGATTATCAATCCTTAAGCAACTATAAAATGAAAAAAGAAACGCTTTACGCCTTACTGACGCTGCTACTATTGTGCGTTCAGACCACAGCCCAAGAGCGCAAAATCGTGCAAGGCGTTTGCAAGGATGAGAACGGCAAGGCCATTGAGAATGTGAGCGTGTATGTGCGCGACTCGCTGCTGGTCTCGGTCACCGACGAGAAGGGGCGTTTCACCTATTATCATGCCAAGGCGGGCGAGAGGCTCCGCTTTGCCCACATGGTATTTGACCCCGCTTACTATACCATCAGGGAGAAAGATCTCAACGGCAAAAACCTGAGCATCAGCATGAAAACCAGGAGCCACGAGCTGCTTGAGGTGGAGATCAAGGCCAACGCCCCTCACAAGGTCTTCGACAACCCCGTGATGAGCGTCGTCGACTACACCTTGCGCGACGACGGCATCTATATGATTGTCTACCGCCGCCGCAACTCCGCCCTGCTGCACCTTTCCTACTATATGGACACCCTGCACGAGCTGTCCATCTCCCCGCGTTACAAACAGGTTTACAAGGACATGCGCGACGAGATTCACCTTATCAACGACTATCAGACCAACAAAGTGAACTTCACGTTCCAAGAGGGCGAACACGTGATGTATCTCGGCCTGCCGCTGTCGAAAACAAAGTTCCAAAATATCTACGGGCCCATCGTGGCCGCTTCGGACAGCGTCTACATCACCGGTCGGTATTTCTATTACAACAAAGAGCTGGGCTACTACTGCAACAAGTATTTCAGCGAGGAGGAGCCTTACGAGCTGTGCTACATCGTGGACGAGGTGGGGCGCGACGACATCTGGCTGCAACTGCGGACCGGAGAACTAGCCGCCTTTTCCAGAGACCGCATCTATAACCCCATTTATGAAATCGACAACAAGTTCTACGTCTTCGCCTACACCGACCACGAGACCCTTGTCTTCGACGCCGTAGGCAACGAGCTGGAGCGCCATCCCCTCAACTTCCACGAATACCGCAAATGGAACGGCAAGATGGAGCCCGACCGCCGCTGGAAGCAGAAGATGATAGTGGACGAGGCCCGCAAGGAGTTTTACACCTTCTTCGTCACCGACGGAATCTACACCCTGAAGCGCATCGACCTTGCGACTGGCACCGCCACAGCCGTGATGGACCTCAGCGGCTACCCCTTCGCCCAACAGCTGCGCATCCACGACGGGGTGCTGTATTTCATCTATCCTACAGGCATCAACCACAGGAAAGCCCTGTATCAGGTGACCCTCGAATAAGACTATCTTCACGGTTTCTGCGGTCTCACAGGTCGCTGCGTGAAATAAATCTCTACCTTTGCGGCATGAAAACACAATTCAGACTCAGATACAACAGCCGCTGGGGAGAGGAGCTCTTCCTCACCGGAAACACCACAGAATTAGGACTATGGAACCCCGAAAAAGCCGTGAGAATGGACTATGCAGGGCCAGGGATATGGTCGGCCACGGTAGAGACGCAGCGCGCCACGTCTCCACAAACCGTGGAATACAAATACTTCATCCGCGAAAATGGACAAACCCGCTGGGAAGACGGCCCGAATCGCGTCATGCCCCAAGGCAACAGTCGCATCTGGGACTGGTTTGGCCTCACCGAACGGCAGACGATGCGAGGCGTGGCGGTGCCGCTGTTCAGCTTGCGGACAGAAACTGACTTCGGCATCGGAGAATATGCCGACTTGCCGAAATTGGGCGACTGGTGCCAGGCCAACGGGCTCAGCATCATCCAAATCCTGCCCATCAACGACACGACGGCACACTACGACTGGGGCGACTCGTATCCCTATAACGCCATCTCGGCCTTCGCGCTGAATCCAATCTACCTTAACCTCGAACAGTTGGGCATCAAGGCCGACGCCGCCTTCAAGCGGACCAAGACCCTGCTCAACGGGAAGGAGACCGTCGACTATCCGAAGGTGCTGAAAGCCAAATGGAAGTATTTCAAGATGGCCTTTGAGCAGCAGTGGGAGACCTTGAAAGACAGCGAGGACTTCCTTCGCTTCTGCAACGACAATGCCGACTGGCTCCCTGACTATGCCCAATACTGCGCAGAACGCGACGGCAACGGCACTGACATCCACCTCTTCCTGCAATACCACTGCGACAAGCAGCTGCGCGAGGCGGTTAAAGACCTGCACGACAAGGGTCTGTTGCTGAAAGGCGACATCCCCATCGGGGTGAATCCCTCGGGCGTGGACGTGAAATCGCACCCCGAACTGTTCAACCTGGATGTGCAAGTGGGTGCCCCGCCCGATGACTTTGCCGCCGAGGGGCAAAACTGGGGCTTCCCGTCCTACAACTGGGAGGCGATGGCCAAGGACCACTACGCCTGGTGGCAACGCCGCCTGCAAGTGATGGCGCGCTACTTTGACGCCTACCGCATCGACCACATCTTGGGCTTCTTCCGCATCTGGGAAATCCCCAAGACGGCCCCGTCGGGACTGCTGGGCCACTTCAACCCCACCCTACCCCTCAGCACAGAAGAGATAGAGGCACAGGGCTTCCGCTTCGTCAAGAGCAAGCATATAAAGAAAGGTATCGACACCCTCTTCATCACTGACCCTCACGAAAAAGACAAATACATCCCCCGCATCGAACTGCAAAAGACAAAGTCTTATCAATCCTTAGACGAGGAGCAGAAACAGGCCATCGACCGCATCTACGAAGACTTCTACTACCACCGCCACAACAACTTCTGGAAGCAGAAAGCCTTGGAGAAGCTGCCCGCCCTCCTCCATGCCACCCACATGGTGGCCTGCGGCGAGGACCTCGGCATGATACCGGCCTGCGTGCCCGAAGTGATGCAACAACTGGGCATCATGAGCCTTGAGGTGCAGCGTATGCCCAAGGTATTTGGTCACCCCTTTGTGCAGACCGAAGACCTGCCTGAGCACTGCGTCTACACCACAGGCACCCACGACACGCCCACCCTGCGCGGCTGGCTCGCTGAAGACAAAGTAAGGACAAGACAGTTCCTCGACGGCCTCGATATGGACGACAGAAAGGTCACCGCCAAGACGCTCAAGAAAATCATGGACAAGCATCTGGACAGTCCCTCGAAATGGAACATCTATCCCCTGCAAGACCTTTTGGACCAAGACGAAAAAAATTGGTCGCCCAACCCAGTGGACGACCAAATCAATGTGCCTGCCAACGCCAAAAACCAGTGGAAATGGCGGATGCGGATAACTTTATGACTTACGGATTCTCATCGTGAATGATGTGTGAACCGCCCGAGGTGGTGCAGTCACCCGTGAAAGCATTTCCTGTAAAGTGCAGGTCGCTACCGCCCGAGAGGTCAACCGTAATATTGTCGTTGCAGTGGATATAAGCTTTGCTGGCACCTGACATCTTGCCTGTGCACTGGTAGCAAGCGAAGCCATAGTAGCCATCGACCACCGTCTTGACGATAGTGCTGGCGCCAGACAAATCCATGTCAAGTTTGGTGACATGGCCTCCAAGTGTGGCATCAGAAGCGCCACTCATTACAAGGCTGAGGTCAGAAGCATACACATTGCCTTGAATGGTGGAACTACCATCAAGATCCATAGAAACTTCGGTGGCTTGCATATCGCCAAAGTAATCGGAAGCCCCTGACAATTTGATGTTTACTCTATACGTGTCAACCTTACCGTGAAATTCTGAAGCGCCCGACAAGGTAACGTTCGAACTGAAGGACTCAAAGTTGCAAGTGAAACCCGATGCGCCCGACAATTCCACTTGAATATTCTCGCTGCTAAGACCGTAATCTGATTCAAAGGTCGAAGTACCCGACAAGACTACCGTATTCAAATCGGCGTTGTAAGGCAGAATCACTATCATATCCTCGCCACGACTGGAATGCCAACCTTTGAGATAGATTTCCAAAGTGTTGTCATTGATTTCCACAACCACATTCGGCATCACGTTTTCACCGGCAGTAACAGTGACTAAAGTCGCAGTATCGCTAACAAAGACATCAAACGAATCCTCTACCCGAAGTTCCGTGTAGGTGCCATCGATGCTGAAAACTTGCGAGATAGGATCACCGGCAAACTTTTGGCAACTGGTAAAGGCAAACAAGACAAGGGCCAAAAGGATGAACAAATACTTTTTCATTGTTGTAACAAACCGCTGTTATATACCATCGGGGCATCGGTTTTTTAGGTTATTGAACGGTATTTGAATTTGCGTCTTTCAACGGCAAAAATATAGCTTTTATTGCCTCCCTCCGTTTTTTTCACTACTTTTGCAGCATAATCAAACAAGATTGTCATGAAATTCAAGCCCTACAACCATAGCGAAGCCGCGCTCACCGAGCGCATCGCGCTGATTGTGAACGCCGAGAAGAAAAAAGGCGGCGAAAAAGAAGCCCTGCGCACCATCTTCCAAAGCATCGACTTCACCACCTTGGAAGCCTTCGACAACGAGGCAAAAATCAAGGACTTTTGTGCAAAGGCTTTAGCTTTCCCGAAACAGAAACCACATCTCTCCGTACCCGCCATCTGCATTTACAGCCCCTTTGTCCACCAAGCCAAGCAACTGCTTGAAGGCAGCGGCATCCGCGTGGCTACGGTGGCCTGTGCTTTCCCTTCAGGACAGATGCCCTTCGACCTAAAAGTCAAAGAGGTGGAATATTGCGTCAACGAAGGTGCCGATGAGGTGGATATGGTCATCTCACGCGGCACGTTCCTCGCAGGACGATACGAAGAGGTCTTCAATGAAATCAAGACCATCAAGGCGACCTGCGGCAACCAAGCCAAACTGAAAGTCATCCTTGAGACAGGCGAATTGAAGACCGTGGAGAACATCCGCAAGGCCTCTGAGTTGGCCATCCTCGCGGGTGCCGACTTCATCAAGACTTCGACAGGTAAGGTGCCAGTGGCTGCCACACCTTTGGCCGCCATCGTCATGATTGACACCATCAAGGAATACTATGAGGCCACAGGCAAAAAGGTAGGCTTCAAGCCTGCCGGAGGCATGAAGACTCCGGAGGATGCCCTCACCTATTATTATTTGGTGAAAAACATCCTCGGCAACGAATGGCTCAATCCGAAGCTCTTCCGCGTGGGCACCAGCCGTTTAGCGAATCTTATTCTTGAACAAATTCAATAACAACATACTATGGCAACAATCAAAGGAACTTACAAAGGCAATCTCCGCAACGAGATGACCCACCTGCAGTCGGGCAACACCATCCTGACCGACGCCCCCACCGACAATCACGGCAAAGGCGAAGCTTTCTCGCCCACCGACCTCGCCTGCGCAGCATTGGCAGGCTGCATGATGACCATCATGGGCATCAGCGCACAAGGACACAAATTCGACATTGAAGGCACCACCTACGAGGTGACAAAGACCATGAATGCCGACCCGCGCCGCATCGGAAAAATCGACATCATGTTCAACTTCCCCGCCAAGGAATACACCGAGAAGCAGAAAGCCCTGCTGTGGGCCGCTGCCGAAAGCTGCCCTGTGGGTCGCTCGCTGCATCCCGAGGTCATCGTCAACATCACCATGAACTTCCAGGCGTAATAACACAAGCCATACAATAATCAAGACAACATCGCGTTATAGAAAAGTTTTAAACATCTAACGAATATGAAGAAACACATCTTAACCGTGGCAGTTGCTGCACTTACCGTCATGATGACTGCCTTTACCGGATGCAAACAGAATCCAGAACCCCAGACTGCTCCAGAAGGTCTTTATCTGGGTGTCGTGGGATTCAACAGCGAACTCTACACCAAACCGCTCGGACTTTTGAACCGGACCACCAAAGACACTTTTGAGGGCTTCGTTGACGGTCTCACCATGCAGAACGGCACCATCCTTTACCATGCTGTCTACACCGGCCTCACCAACCTGGACCAAGCCAAAGTGCCGGACAACCTTATCGACGTCTCCGTGGTGACCTTCACCGATGGCCTCGACCAAGGTTCCTACATCCTGGGTGGCTATAACTCAGGAGCCGAATACCTTGACGTCGTCAACAGAATTATCATGAACGCCAAAATAGGTGGACAGAACATCTCGGCCTATTCCATCGGAGTGCGTGGCTCGGATGTGAGCGACTACGCGAGCTTCCGCGACAACCTCAACAAGCTTTCGAGCGACCCAGAGCACAACGTCTTCGAGGTGAGCAACATGAATGAGGCCTCCGAGAAGTTTGCACAGATTGCCCAACAGCTTTACAGCCAAAGCTCGTTCTACAACGTCACCCTTAAGCTGCCTGCACAGGAGCCCAACACCAAGATTCGCTTCACCTTCGACAACGTGAACGATGCAACCCAATCGCAATGCTACATTGAAGGTACCTATATCCGCAACAACGGCAAGGGCCAACTGACCGATGTCAGCTATGTGGGACTGCAGTCACAGACCGGTGGCGTGGTCACCGCCTCCTCTTCAGGTATCTTCGACTTGTTTGCCTTCAAAAACCTCACAGACAACAACGGCAACCAAGCCAGCACAAGCTACGTGAAACAATGGAACTGGCTTGAATCGAATGAGCAATGGCAGTACAACAGCGAATTCACCCCTTCGGGCAACACCGAAGTTGTTGAAAAATACAACAGCGCCATGATTATGCTGGTGCTCGACTGCTCCAGCTCGCTGGGTGGTGACTTCATCAACATGAAGACGGCTGCCAACGGCTTCATCGAGACCCTGAGCGGCAACCTCAACGGACGCTAATCCTTTAGTATTAATGGTTCACAATGACCACGACCCTGTCCATCAGGGTTGTGGTCATTGTCATTTTTGGTAGAACCGTCTGCGATGTGTCAACAGCTTATCCTTGAAGTTGGCAAGACGCGAGCCTGCCGTCGACAAGGCTTCTGGCATATACTCACCCTCCTTCACCTCACCTGCGTTGCCGCCTCGCCAGTAACGTTCAGAAAAAGCCATCAGCGCATCCATATCCTTGTCCTCAATGTCATTCAGCATGAACCAAGCTCCCTGAGAAGAAGCGTCATTCAGGAAAACCCGGTTCGCCAAAGAGTAGGACGAATTGGCTTCCAACTCGATGATGTCGACATTGGGGATAACCAGATTGCCGGAAACCACAGCAATGCCTAAACTGTTTGCATATTCTTTCAGCGTGTTGACTTGTTCCGCCGTAAAAGCACTCCCGGCATTCCATTTGAGGTAGTTCAGCTTGTAGAATGACATCCGCTCCAAAAGTTGTTTCATCTCTTCGAAAGTCAACCTTTTAGCACATTTCTCAAGACTGACACCACGATACGGACAGGCCGCTTTGTCGTGGATTTCAAGATTGGAAACATATCCGTTTTCGTCCTTCAGCTGCGCTAGCGTGTTTTCGGCCCAACGACGGTTACCAGCGATTGTCGCCTTGCCGCATTTCACCACCAAGGTGTACTCATCCGGATCTTCGAAAAGGGTTTCTTTGTCGTAGACTACCCTCCTCACCTTCTTCAGTTTCTTACAGGTCGTCTGAAACTCCAACGGCTCGGGAATCACATCCGTACGGGTGTCCACCTCGTAATAACGCACATAGTCCACCCGTAGCTCCACAGGAAGACGGGAATCGTCGATGGCGGGGCCGTTGCTATAGCCCAACTGCGAATCGAGAATCAGATAATAGTTGTGCTGCGAGAAAGGAAACTGTCCGTCGTCGCCTTTGCGATAACGCGGATAGTTGAACGTGCGCTGTCCATTGACGAAAAACACCAGGCTATCCACAAACCGCTCCACGCCGTAGGTGTTGTATTCCCCTTCAAGATAAGGCTGATAAGTTACGTGAGGCGGGTTGTTGCCTTTGCGCAGGTTGTAGGTATAATTGCTATGCACCGTCTGGTTCACATACTTTTCGGTGTTGAAGTGTTCCATAATGTCAATCTCACCCCCATAAGGCCAGTTGAGGGCATGATTGTTTTGAGGCAACATCCAGATGGCGGGCCAATAGCCATTAGCCTCGTCAAACTTGGCACGTATCTCAATCCGCCCGAAGCCGAACATCTTCCTATTTTTGCTCCAAACGCCTCCTGTCAGATACTTGGCTGTGTCGTTAGGCAGGAAATCGTTCACCATACCCCGCAGCACCAGATCGCCTCCGTCCAGGTCGTATAGCCTCTCGTTCGACGACATGTGTATAGTCCACTGGGCCGAGCCACGCCTTATCTTCGACCACACCTCATTGTCCAAGGTCGTGGAGTTGAACTCATCGTTCCATATCAAAGCGTAACGTATATGCTCCTGAGCGGCAATATCCTTGATTAAAAAACTGAATAACAAAAGAATAAGAAAAGAACGCTTCATATCGTAAAACATTTTCAGCGTGTAAAGATACGATTTTTCTTACTTTTGCCCCAAATTATTGAATCATGGAAAAGAAAGAACTGCGTGCCCATATCAAAAGCCTGAAGAAACAACACAGTAAGGAGCAACTGATGGAACAGTCGGAAAAGATACTAGCCAAACTGGAACAGCATCCCGACTTCATCAAAAGCGAAATGATAATGCTCTATAGTGCCTTGCCCGACGAGGTGCAAACCCAAGCCTTCCTTGAGAAATGGCACCTCAAGAAGACCATCATACTGCCTACTGTAGTAGGCGACGACATCATCCCCGTGGAATTTGGCAAAGACACCTCCTTTGCTGTAGGCGACTTCAATATCCTTGAGCCTCAGAACGAGCCCTACATGGGTGATTTCGATCTTATTATTGTACCAGGGGTAGCTTTCGACCACAACGGTAATCGCTTAGGACGCGGACGTGGATATTACGACCGCTTCCTAAGCCATCACCTCAGCGTGAAACGCATCGGCATCTGCTTCGATTTCCAGATGGTTGACGAAGTGCCTTCTGAACCATTCGATATCCGTATGGACGAAGTGATTACTCTATAATCATGTCGAAAGGCATTCTGGCCTGAATGCCCGTATTCTTCTGCAGGTTCTCCAAGCCGGAGATGTAGTCGTAATAAACGCCTAACTTCTGCTTCATAGCGGCATCGAGTTTATCCTCGTCGCCTCTTATCGATTCCATCAAACGGACGTAGAAGTCCTTCTTCTTGGGCATATCGACAATCTTGTAGTCGGTGCCTAAGTTAGCCTTTTCCACGGCGTATGCAATGGCATCTTCCAAATCGCCCAGCTGGTCGACGAGACCCAAACCTATGGCATCGGCACCAGCCCAAACACGACCCTGACCAATGCTATCGACGTAGGTCTGACGCAAACCACGACCCTCGGCTACACGACGGGTGAAGTCATCATAGGTCTTCACCACCATTTCTTGCAATTTGGCATATTGGAACGGAGTAAGCGGCTCGGTTATACTACCAAAATCGGCATTCTCGTTGGTCTTAGCCACATCAAAGGTCAAGCCTATCTTGTTGTTCACCAAACCCTTTATGTTCGGGAAAGTACCAAACACACCGATTGAACCCGTCAAAGTGGTGGGGTCAGCAAAGATATAGTCGCCTTTAGCCGAAATCCAGTAACCGCCCGAAGCGGCATAGTTGCCCATCGAAACGATGACGGGCTTCACCTCCTTGGCCAGATCCAACTCGCGTCCAATGATAGCCGAAGCTACTGCACTGCCGCCAGGTGAGTTGACTCGCAAGACAATCGCCTTCACGGCATCATCCTCGCGAGCCTTACGGATGACCTTCGACAAATCTTCTGAATAGATATTATCCGGAGTACCCTTACCGTCAAAAATCTGACCCGAGGCATAAATGACAGCCACCTCGTTTTTGCTGGAATTCTTGACCTTAATCGATTTGGCATATTTCGCGTTGGCTACGGCATTAATGCTCTTGTTGCTGCCCGTCAGGCCTTTCAGTTCTTCAAGCACCTGGTCTTTGTAATACAGGTTGTCGACCAGTCCATACTCCAAAGCCTTTTCAGCATTGAACATGGTTTCCAGGTTGTCGGCAATATGGTTAAGTTGCTCCACGCTGATATTGCGGCTCTGGCTGATGCCTTCCAGAATCTGTCCCCAAACGGTACCCAACAGCTTCTCCATTTGCTCGCGGTTAGCCTCGCTCATCTTGTCTAAGAAATAAGGCTCCACGGCGCTCTTGAAACGGTTGTTGGGTCCACGCACAATCTGCATCTCCACGTCGAGTTTCTCCAAAAGATGCTTGTAGAACATAATCTGCGTTGCCATACCATGCAGGTCGAGCATGCCTTCCGGATTCAAGATAATCTTGTCGGCAACAGAGGCTACATAATAGGCTCCTTGTCCATAGTTTTCACTATAAGTGACAACAAACTTTCCCGATTCCTTGAACTCAAGCAGTTTGTTACGGATTTCCTGCAGGGTGGCTGTTGAGGTAGGGATGCTGCTCAGCTCCATATAGATGCCTTTGATGTTCGGGTCGGTCTTGGCATTTTCAATGTTACGAAGTATGTCGACCAAACCCGTCATGTCCTGCTGTTCCATGGTATTGAAGTTGATACCACCAAAAGGATTGTCGGAAGTACGGTCGGGTATTTCGTAGTCAAGCTTCATGTAAAGCACCGAGTTGGGCTTTACTGAAATAGAGGCTTCCGTGTTGGATTTGGTGAAGCCCGAAAGCATGGACGACACCACACCAACCTTAATGAAGAAGTTGATTACCAATGCAATCAATGTGCCGATAAAGGCAGCGAGAACGACTTTGTAGAATTTCATATCGTATTGTGTTTTAGAACTAACTTGCAAAAGTAAGATTTTCTTTGTTTGGGTTTGTTGCAAAATGCTATTTTTGCACAAAAATCCGTCAATGGAAAAGTGTTATTTGCTCTTCGGGTCGAATATGGGCGACAAAAAGGCTCTGTTTGAACAGGCCTGCACGCTTATTAATAAAAGGTGTGGCAGTATTGTGTGTGTGTCGTCGGCTTACGAATCGGAGCCCTGGGGCTTTGAGGCGGACGAGTGGTTTTTGAACCGCGTCATTGTTGTGGAAACTGAGCTGATTCCTTCGGACATGTTGTGGCAACTGCTTGACATCGAAAAAGAGCTGGGACGGGTAAGACATCCCGAAATTGAGGGGTACACCTCACGCACTGCCGACTTAGACATTTTGTACTTTGGCGACCATGTTATCCAGACGGACTCTTTGACGGTACCCCACCCTCGCCTGCACCTGCGCCGCTTTGCCCTGATTCCGCTTTGCGAGGTGGCTCCCGATTTCGAGCATCCCGTGTTCCATAAAACACAGGAAAAGCTGCTGCGACAATGCGATGACAAGTGTATCGTCAGAATGACAACAACAGAAGAAAAACCCACAGAAGAATGAATTACAATTATATCGCCATAGAAGGAACCCTGGGGGCTGGCAAGACCACATTGGCCTCGCGAATTGCCCACGATTTCAATGGGAAACTGATGCTTGAGGAGTTTGAGGGCGACAAAAATCCCTTCCTGCCCAAGTTTTACAAAGAGCCCGAAAAGTACTCTTTCCAGTTGGAGATGACCTTTCTAGCCTTGCGTTACCAGCAATTGAAGGACGAGTTGGGCGCCTTAGACCTGTTCCACGACTTCATCATCTCGGATTATTATGTGGCCAAGTCGCTGATATTCTCAAGAAACAACCTGCAAGAGGACGAATACCAATTGTTTTCGCGATTCTACAACATCATTTTCTCCGATATGCCCAAGCCTGAGTTGCTGGTCTACCTCTATTGCGACGTCAGCCGTCTGCAGGCCAACATCCGCAAACGCGGGCGCAGCTATGAACAAGACATCAGCGACACCTATCTCGACAACATCCAGCGGGGCTATTTTGACTTCATCCGCGAACAGCAAGGCAATCTGCGCATCCTAATCCTCGACACCAACCGTCTCGACTTTGTAGCCAACAACGCCGACTACTACAAAATCATCGACGCCATCAACCAACCGTATGATATCGGGATACATCGAGTTGCACTGTAAGATTTCCGCAAAGAATATTCGATATTTATTGGATGGTATTGTGTTTTTTTGTTTCTTTGCATGTCTTTAATAAAACTTAAACTGAGTGTAAGTTAATCATTGTTGAATTATGGATATTGTAAGAATTGGGCGCGCTTCCGATAATGATGTAGTTTTCGTTGAAAACGAAGTATCAAGATACCATTGCGAACTCTTTTGTTCCAATGGGAAAGTTTATATTAGAGATCTTGGAAGTACCAATGGTACGCTGGTGAATGGCAGGATTATTACTTCAAGTCTGTGGCTTAAAAAGGAAGATAAAGTGATGCTTGGAAATAAAGTTGCATTAGACTGGTACAGCGTATGGAGTCGATTCTTCAATTATCCGATTATTTCCGTTGCAGCTTCAGAAACTATTCTTAAAGAGTTGTATATAGGAAGAGAAAAGGACTCGAACGATATTGTAATAGATGATGCAAAAATCACCAGAAAGCATCATTGCAAATGTATTCTCCATGATAATGAAGTGATTACTATTATGGATTTAGGTAGCACTAACGGAGTATACGTGAACAATATTAGGATTGTAGAAGAGACTGCGTTTGAAGATGATTCACAGGTTAGAATTGGAGATGCTATTTTTACAGGTGGAGAGATTCGTGAATGGTTTGGTGAAATTGCATATAGTGGGGCGAAAAAAGGGGAAATGATTAAACGTAAATATGAGGTTCTTTCAAAGTGTTATAAGGAAAAACTTGATGAATTATCGAAAGCAGTTGAAATCAACAAAGAGCCTTTTGTGCTGCAATTTCCATCAGATGAAATAAAAATCGAGTATTATATCCGTGAATATGACAAGCAGATGTCGATTATTCTGACGATGCTAGGGCAGATTTCAAAATCATCTCGAAAAGACGCTATAGCTATTCGTGACGACATGGACTTGCTTGCCATTCTCGGCAAAGAGGCCCATGGTGAACAAAAAGAGCAATGTATCGAATGTCGTGAAAGGGTTTTCGATTTGGTCAATAGTATGCAGAGGGATACGATGCAGAAAGTGAAGACGACATTTGATAATCTTAACGAATACTACCAAGAGATTTTCTCTCCTTTCTACGAAACGACCTTTACTCAAAGCCCCATTTGGAAATCCATGGACAATAAGCGCATTATTGCTATGCCTTATCTGGTCTATGGCTTTAAGAACATTACATTCCAATTGTTTGATGACTCTATTCAGGTGCAGCTTCTCCAATTCCTGCCGTTTTTGAACCATAGAAATATTTTTTTGCGGTACAACAACGGCACTTCCAAAACAGCACAGGATATTGTTAATGGACTATTGGGTAGGATGTTGGCAGGTAGTCAAAGTGGCAATGTGCAAATTTGTGTATTCGACCCCAAAGACCTTGGTGGGACAAGCAATGTGCTCAAGATGTTAGACAGACATGTCTATACCATCTGCGCCAGGACTACCGATATGCAGGCTCAGCTCACCATGTTTGACCGATATGTGGAAGACGTGGTGCAAAATCTGTTGCAGGGCTCATACACATCTCTTGCAATATTCAATAAGGGAAAAGAAAAGCAGGAACCATATCAAATTATCGTGTTTAAAGATTTTCCATTCGGGATTACACCCGACATGGCTCATACAATCCAGCGGATTATCTCCAACGGCATACGTGCAGGCGTTCAATTCATATTTATGGTAAATGAGGACGTTATGAAATTGAGCGAGGAGTATGAAAAGATAGGTGTGATTATGCGATTGGATGAGGCGTCAGCGTTGCAGGCCACAGAAATTGACCTGACGAAACAGTCTGACAATTTCCGTGAGCAACAATTGTATGCCCTTCTGAACGATAATCTGTTATATGAGATTGTGCAACACATCAATGCCGGATTTGAAGTTAAGACAGAAGAAGTGCTTCGTCTAACCGACTATATGATTTCCAAGGAGGAATGGTGGACAGGACAAAGTGCCAGCCGGGCTGACATACCTTTCGGCATGGCAAGTAACAAAAAGATCCAGAAAATCAACTTTACACAGGAGAGTGGTCAAAACGCTGCGGTTGTCATTGGCATTCCAGGATCAGGTAAATCAGTGTTTTTACATGCTCTCATTGCCAGTGCTGCGATTAATTACTCTCCACGCGAATTGCAGATGTACCTGCTTGACTTCTCTGGAGTGGAGTTTAATGTGTATGCCAAACACAAGTTGCCTCATGCCCGAGTCATTGCTCCTGAAGCTGAAAGAGAATTCGGATTGAGCATTTTACGTGAAGTGTTTGAAGAGGGCGTTCGCCGTATGACACTTTGCCGTGAAAAAGGCGTGACCAATATTGTGGAACTCAAACGAAATAATCCTGAGTTGGTGGTTCCTCGTTTATTGGTGATTATTGATGAGTTCCAGAAGATATTTGAGATTGAGAACGACAACATCAGCAAAGACGCCAACGCCAAAATCCACGCCATTATTCAGGAGTACCGCAAGTTCGGCATCAATCTCATACTTGCCACGCAAAAACTGCCCGCCAAGAGCATTGTGCCGTATGACCTGATTGCCAACCGTGTCGTCTTCAAGAGCGACCCGAATGACTTCAACAACTTGATAAGGTGGCCGCACTCCATACCTCAACCACGGCTTCAGACAGGTAGTTGCATTTATAACAACGAATCAGGGGCGGAAGTTGCTAACTATGTTGCAAGGTCCTTCTTCATCAACACCTCCAAAGAGTTAGAAGACCTTTTGAATGAAATAGCAGACTTTGCGGATGCTCATCCCGAGATGATGGATGACCACGAGTTGCGCTCTTTCCGTAGCGATGAATTGCCAAATTTCATGGAACGTATCGTTTCGGAACGGCACTATGAACCTCAGGATACGCCACGCGAAGTTGGAGTCTATGTGGGTGAAAGCATCGCTATTGCACCTTGCCATGTGTATGTGCCACTTACCAAGGACAGCAACAACAACATACTCATCATAGGTGGTGTGCCGAATATTGCCAAGGGAATTGCATATCACACCTTGTTATCGGAAATTGTTGTACATACTGAAAAGGCAGCAAATGTCATATTGATGAACTTTATGATGGAAGATGACCCGATGCAAATTGTATTCCAGAGCGAGATGTTTGCTTCTATCTCAGAGTATTGCAATATTCGGGAAGTTCATAGTTCAGATGATGTGAAGGATTATCTACAATTTGTAAAAGACGAGGTAATAGACGCACGTAAGAGCGACCCGTCCAAGCCAATGACACATTTCTTTATCAACATTTTCGATTTTCAGCGTGGACGAGTGTTTGACGGGGTGGGAAGCCGAGGAGATATGCAGTCTGAGTGTACACGTCTGTTGGAGTATATATTAAAGAATGGTCCGATGGTAGGTGTATTTACAATACTTCAGGTCGATAACTTGGCCAATCTCAATAAGATAGGATACAATGCGCATAGTTTGTTCTGCCATCGTATTGCCATGCAGATGTCAGAGCCAGATTCTGATAAGATTGTCGGCAATTCTGCAGCCAACAAGTTGTTGGTACTCAATCGTCCGGCGACCAATTACCGTGCATTATATTATAACCATGTCAATAATTCCATTTTCAAGTTTAAACCGTATCGTGTGTAAAGACGTAAAAACAAACAATTTAATATTCATCAATCTATAAAAATCACAACATTATGGCAATAACAGTAGACAATGATCCGGAAGCCATCAGAGCTTACCGAGGAAAAATTCAAGAGGCAATTGAACAATTGAAAGTACAACTTCAAAAGACAGATAATGCCGTCCAAACTGTCAGCGAAAGTTGGAAAGACAACAATTTTATTGAGTTCCAAAGCAATTTCAATGTTGACAAGGAGCAAATTAAGCCTTTGTGTGAAGTGTTGTCTAATTATGAGAGCAACATTTTGTACCAGTTGGAACAAAAATTGAGAACCTATCTCGGTGGACCAACGCATTTATAAAACTAAAAATCAGATGCTATGGCAAAGCCGGGTGCAAATATTCGTGATGTAAATTTGCTGGAAAAGCTCAATGATAGGATTAGGACTTCTGGTGAAGCGATGGCTAATATAGATGCAAATGTTAGCAATTATCTCGATGGCGTTAGAGATACCTTGGGAAGTCAATTGGATTCTATCTTAAATAAACTAAAAGAGGCAGAACAAAGATTGAGTGAGGCGGAAAGCGCATTAAGCGTTTGCCAAGCCTCTCAAATGGTCAATACAGAGACGGGAACTCTTACCCCAAGTTGCGAATATGAAGAAAGTGCAGTTGAAACAGCTCGGATGGAGGTGGAAAAGTGGAGAGACAGATACGAACAGGGACGACAGATTGTTGGAGAGTGCCAGCGGGAGATAAGCGAGTATAATGGGCAGGGCGGTGGACATGGTCTCATTCTTACGATGAGCGGACAACAAACCACCAAAGCCTCTCAACTTCTGCGGGGTTGTATTGACAATTTGCAAGAAATCCTGAATTCCAATATGATAGCAGGTATTAACACAAGTGTCGATGTTACTACAAAAGAATCCGATAGAACTCTGTCAAATGGAAATCACACTAATGCTTTGAAGGACTTTTTTAACCTATAAAAGACAATCTATTATGAGTAATACGCCCGATTTTGTACATCAAGCTCAAGAAGTTGAACAAAAATTGATAGCAGAGTGGCAATCCGTCCAAGATGGTTGGCAAGACATTGTAGCAGAAAGGTTCAATGAGGGAGTCATGATTCCCTATTTGAGAAACTTTCAGCAATATGTAACAGGTGAAGGAATCAGTGGTTATGGTCTTGAACAGCTTCTACAGCAAATGGATAGGCATTTGCATGAGATGTCCTCACTCACCAATTAATCCAATTAATCAATGAAAACAAAAAAAGTAATAGTATTATGGCATCAAGTATAGCAAGAGTAGGTTCTGTTGCATTAACCGACCTCAAAACAGATTTGACGAATTTGTCAAAAACCCTTCATCAAATATATGACTTGATGAATGCAGACATGCGCCAAGTGAATGCGGCTTGGCAAGATGGTAAATATGAAGAGTTTGTGCAAGGCTACAAACCACAAATTGACAAATGTGAAGAGATTTCCATTCGATACGGCGAATGGTGTACTCGAGTGTTAGAACCCACCATTGATAATGTCATTGCTGTTGAAATGACTGAAGTCGGAGGCAGTGGTGGCTCTGCTGGTGGAGTTAGTCCCGCAGGTGTTGTTGGTGGCGGAATGGCTGCAGCTGGCATTGTAGGAGTTGCTGGAGGATTTAACATGGGAGCAAATCAAGGACCAAAGCCGACAACAAAAGCAGTTCCTATTTCCAATGGATGTGGCTCAGAAACGGATCCAAAATCTTTTGCGTTCGCTGCCGCAGGAAGAGTGGCGGATACCAAGCTGGGAACTATTAGACACCCTTGGAACTCTGTTGTGGACGAGTGGAAGGCTCAAGGAGAGAGTTGTGACATACATGATAAATGCTATTATAAAGGGGAAGGTAAAGAAAAATGTGATATAGAATTTCAACAACGTTCTCCAATTATGGGCAGTGCTGTAAGACTAGCAAAGGAAACAAGCGGTAAATCATACGAGGAAGCACAAAAAGATAGAGAATTAAGTAAACAACTTCAAGCAACATGGGAAGAAGAACATCAACAATCTTTAGATACTGAGAACTATCGCGTAATTCCAAATGATTAATTAAATAGAAAATATAATATTATGGCATCAAGTATAGCAAGAGTAGGTTCAGTCGCATTAACCGAACTCAAAACAGATTTGACGAATTTGTCAAAAACCCTTCATCAGATATATGACTTGATGAATGCGGATATGCGCCAAGTGAATGCGGCTTGGCAAGATGGTAAATATGAAGAGTTTGTGCAAGGTTACAAACCACAAATTGACAAATGTGAGGAGATTTCTGTTCGTTATGGCGAATGGTGTACCCGAGTGTTAGAACCCACCATTGATAACGTCATCGCTGTCGAATTGACCGATGTTGGAGGCGGCGGTGTCAGCGGCTCTGTAGGTGGAAGTTCGGTAAATACTGGTGACGTCTCGGCATCTAATGCTATTGATGAGAGATTCAGCGTTTTTAATCTCGGAGCAAAGAATAAATAAAAATAACAATATTTAATAAACCCGATGGGGTCAGATGGGTTATAACGTGACAAATACGAAAAATGAAAAAAATATTTGGAATTTTTGGATTAGTCCTTTTTTTGGCTCTTTCGGCAACCACTGTTAAGGCACAACACAAGTTTGATTGCCCTGATTGTAGAGGGAAAGGAGAAGTAGTAAAGTATTGTTCAAATCCAAAATGTCACAATGGCGCAATCTATTGTGAAGATTGCAACTTTACGGGAAAAATTGCGAAACAATGTGTAGTTTGTGATGGGAGCGGAAAGATTACTAAACATAATAAAAAGCCTTGCCCTGAGTGCAAAGGAGCAAAAACTGTTGTGTGTGAAAAGCAAGAGAAATGTACACATTGTAGAAATGGTAAGAGACCGACGACCCAACATGGTCAAACTGTTTATGTGACTTGCTCCTATTGTAAAGGTGCTGGATACATTACTACTAAATACAATGCTACTTGCACTTATTGTAGAGGAAGTGGTTATTTGGTTGAAAGAGAGACTTCTATGGTTAAATGCGAAGCCTGTGAAGGCAAAGGGGTTGTCACTGAAAAATGTTCACGATGCGATGGAAAAGGATGCTATCCATGTCCGACTTGTAAAGGCTATGGTAATGTTCGAGAAAAATGTTCCCGTTGCAATGGGTCTGGCGTAATATATACTGATTAAAAACAAAACATTGATTGGAATGAGAATCCCGAATATTACGCTTATCAGGGTCATTCCATCCACCTAATCAAATGATATTCTATTTTACGAAAAAAATGGGAAAACAATAGTTATGGATATCAAAATAGCAATTGGCAGAGGTGTTGAAGGCGCAAATGTGATATTGGTGCCGTCGTCGCTCGGTAAAGTAAGCCGTTGTCATGCAATTATTTACTGGCATGACGGCATTGTTACTATCGAAGATCAATCTACGAACGGGACTTTTGTCAATGGCAGTCGGATTACCAAAACCCGAATCTATGAGGATGACATAATATGGTTAGGCGGTTTTGGAGCAGACTGTTACCGCATAGACGTTGAGAAAGTATTTGATTTTTGTCGCAAGGCGGGAGATTTCCAGTACAATAATGGTCCTCAACAGAATTTTAAGGCGAATCAAGATGCTGTTGAAACGTATACTTTTGACGACCAAAAGAAACAACAGACTCAACAAACAGATGATGATAAACCTGATAACTATCTGGGCTTAGCAATTGTCACTGTATTATTCAATCTTATCTTTGGTATTGTTGCCATTATTTATTCGGTAAGGGTCAATAAGCTGTGGAATAAAGGAGACAGGGCAGGTGCTGAAAAGGCTTCGAAAAATGCTAGAGGGTGCTGCATTGCAGGTCTGATATTGGGAGTAATAGGAATAATTAGGATATTATTGTTTATCAATTAATTGCATAATTATGGACATTAGAATAAAGATAGGTAGAGAAGTTGAAGGCTCACATACGTTCCGTGTGCCGTCAAAGTACGATAAAGTGAGTCGCCATCACGCTACTTTATATTGGCACAACGGCATGGCTACCATTGAAGACAATGGTTCCACCAATGGGACATACGTCAATGGCAGCAGCATTACTAAAACCCAAATTCACGAAAATGACGTAATTTGGTTGGGTGGTTTTGGAGCTGGCTGTTATCAACTTGATTTAAAGAGGGTTTTAGATTCTTGTGGTTGTACCGAAAGACCCCATAGAGATAACTATGAGCAGCGGGATTATGCGCCAAAACAACGAAACCCTGAAGTAGATTCCAACCAACGTACCAACTATTCCTCTGAATTTGTCCGTATAAAACAAGCGTATAAAGATTATCATAAGGAATTGTCGGAATTAAAGAAAAAGTCAACAATGAGAATGCAACTGCCAAGGGTGTTGCTGTCGATGATACCTGCGGTGTTGGGACTCGTTATTTTACTTGTCTCAAAAGATATGACAATCAGGATAGTCGCAATGTCAGCTGGTTCGGTACTAAGTGGTTTAATAGGCACTTTGACCATGGGAAGAAGCAGCTCAAAACAAGAACAAATGGCTGAGGATATCTTGGATTTACAACTCAAGTATCAGAAAAAATACAAGTGCCCAAAGTGCGGAAAACAATATAGTTTGGACCTTCACTGGAAGAAATTGCAAGCGGACGGGTGTCCGTTTGGTTGTGGAGCGAGATTTGTGTGATATGATTTGGAAAAACGACAAGTATCCGTATCTTTGCAGTCTGAAATTATTTAAATAATAGTATACAAAAAATATGAGTTATGTCAAAAAGATGTAAGAACTGTGGTTGGCCTAATGATGATAGTGCCTCCAGATGCCAAAAGTGCAACGCCCCATTGGATTCATCCGCATCTGCGGCTCCTTCTCGCTCTACGGCTTATGAGTCACCTGGCGGCGGTTATACCCCTTCGTCTTCAAGCTCAGGAGAGAATCTTCGCAAGACCGTTTCTGAAAATCAGTTTTTCGGCACCGACTTCTCAAGAGACGGAGGAAATGGTTACCATGCCGACGGAAACTCTTCACAACGCGAAACCGTCTTTAATGGTGCAACAACAGAATGTCCTAATTGCCATTATCAAGTGAGGTCGGGCGCAAATACTTGCCCAAATTGCGGTTATCCTATTTCCGCTGGTGGAGCCCAACCCAAGGCCAAAGCTTGCCCAAAATGTGGAGCCCAAAATTCCGAAGAAGCAAAATTCTGCAATAGTTGCGGCGCTCCCATGGATTCTGCCCAACAAGGGAATGGAAAGCAACAGCAGAATCATACAGGTACTGTCAACCCTTGGATACATCAGAATAATAATGGTGCTTTTTGCACACTAAAACCCGTCTCATGGGAAGGAGAAAACATTAACCATGAAGCAATAGCATTTTCCGGTAGTGTCATCACGCTTAATCGTGCCAATACTGACCCCAACAATCAAAGCATCACCTCGAAGGAGCAAGCTGAATTATCCTATGAAAACGGCGAATGGTACATTATCGACAAAAGTGCCATGCACACCACATACGTCTTGGCTTCGCGCAAAATGAAAATCAACAAAGGCGATACCATCATTTTAGGCAACAGATTGTTTGAATTCAATTGATAAACAACATGGATCAGATTCCTGAAAGGTGCGAATTTCGCCAAGGCGATGTCATTAACGGTAATGACAATTCATACCGTATTGAAAGGCAATTGGGTGAAGGCACTTTCGGTATTGTGTATCAGGTGACCGACTCAAATGGGCAAAAGCGAGCCTTGAAGTTGCTGAAACTATGGACCGTACCACCTGAAGTATACAAGGGCTTGCGCGACCGCTTTGTGATGGAGTTTAAAACTGGTCAAATCAACAGCGGTTATCTTGCCCATAGTTATGCCTACGGCGATGTGAAAAACAACCCGTATTTTGTCATGGAGTTTTGTCCCAACGGTGACCTGCGCTCATACGTACAAAAAAACCGTCATGTTGACTTCAGTCGTGTAGGAAACGACGTGCTATGTGGCTTGCGCGATCTTCACAAGGAAGGCAAGGTGCACCGTGATCTCAAACCCGAAAATGTCCTACTTCGACAAGACTATTCTTCGGTATTGACAGACTTTGGCATTGCTGGTGACCAGAACAAGCGCATGACAGAACGTGGTGTTGCCGGCAAACCCAAGCAAGTGTTTGGCACCTACCCTTATATGCCACCCGAGCAGGTTAATCCGCCTCGCGGCGGCAAGGCAACCGTACTACCCACAACAGACATTTTCTCGTTCGGAGTAATGATGTATGAGATGATGGTGGGCAAATTGCCTTTTGGCGAACTCGAGCGTGACGAGCAACTGCCCAAGTATCTCGAAAATGGCAAGCATGGTGTTTGGGACCGTAACGCCCTGCGCAACGTCGACCATACAGGACAATGGACAGCAATCATTGAGCGATGCCTTGTACCCGACTACAAACAGCGCATCGGATCGACTGTCGAAATTATCAACATGTTGCCACATAGTTATGGATACCATCCTCAACCACTATCTATGCCAGATTCTGACCCATCCTATATGACCGTGCGTCAAGGTATCTTATTGCGTGTCATGCAAGGCGATGACTATGGTAAAGAGTTTAGGCTAAACGATTTTCTCAGGCAGCAGCGTCACATTATTACTATAGGTCGTTCCGACGACAGCGTTGTTAATGATATTGCCCTCACAGACAACGATTATTTTATTTCACGTTGTCATTGTACTATTGAGTCGGAGGGACCGAATCGTTGGGTTTTACGTGATGGACAATGGCGTATGAATTGCCCAGTTGCCCAACGCCAACTTGGTGGCTGCATGCAATGCACGGCATACTGCACACCTGAAATGAAGCAACGCAATAGAGGTATGTGGAAAAACTCACTCAATGGTACCTACCTTAATTCCGACGAAGTCGATTCATGGGGCGTTCTTCTCAAGCCAGGTGATATAATCACTTTAGGCGATGTGAAGTTCCGTGTGGAAGGCTATTAGTTAAGTATTTGGGAGAACAAACAACAAACAAAATATAATCCTACAAATTCTTAAGTAAATATATGGATAGCTTAAAAACAGGTGAAATGCTCGCAGGCCGCTATAGACTGGTGGAAATGGTTGGGAAGGGATCCTTCGGAGAGGTGTGGCGTGCCTACGACCAGTATCTTAAGATGGGCGTAGCAGCCAAAGTGTATTATGTTTTGGATGAAGAAGGTAACAAAGACCTAAAGAAGGAATTCAAAAACACAAGCGAACTCAGCCATCCCAACCTGCTGCGTCCTACTTTCTTTGGCTTTTCGGGTAATCGTTCATACATCATTATGCCCTATTGCCCAACAACGGCAGCCAAACTCATCGGATGTTGCAACGAAATGATGGCATGGGAGTTTATTCGCGACGTGGCCAACGGTCTTGCCTATTTGCATGAACAAGGCATTGTACATCACGATATTAAGCCTGACAATATTCTATTGGACGAAAACGGACTTTTTGTGATTACGGACTTTGGTGTCAGCACCAAGGCACGTGACCTTGTGCAGGGTGAAAATGAAGAATTAATGGGCGGTACGGTAGGATACATGGGCCCAGAAATGTTTAAGCCTTATGCTGAGTCGGTAGCAGCTACTGATATTTGGGCATTGGGGGCTACTATCTATGAGATGCTGACCGGCGAACTACCTTTTTATGGTCTCGGCGGACATGGACAAATCAACGATGCTAAACAGATAGAGATTCCATATCGCTTTGTTTCCGACAACTTGGCGCAGTTGGTACGAGACTGTATGGCCAAAGATCCTTGGGACCGACCGAGAGCTCAAGAGATTGCCGACTATACAAAGATTCTATTTGGTGAGAACTTAGAGCATCCTGAATGGAAAGATTATTTCGCAGAGGTTAGACGTATTGGAAGTACCGAGCCCAATTCTGAAAAGTACAAGTCCAATCCCGATCCAATAAAGAAACGCAAACTATGGTGGATTCCTGCTGCAGCTGTGGCTGCTGTTGGTATAATTGTTGCATTGTGGTTGGCAAGACCTACCTCAACACAAGACACCAATATGCTTGGAATTATGGATGAGATTCCTGAAGATACTATGCAGTACGAATCGAAAGAAAAGGACTTATTAACGAAGGCTTCTTACCTCAAGGTGAACGGATCGGGAAAGCCCAAATTGAGTGCCGGGAGCAAGCAAACCCAAAAAACCATACCTGTACAGACAGACGGACCATTTACCGTTGAATTACCAAAGAATTGCGACTGGCTCTCATTAGTGGAAACAACCGATAGCTCCATAGTACTGCTTTTTGCCACTAATGAAAGCGCAAAAGGCCGAAGTAATAAAATTAAGGTAATTGCGGGAGAACTAACAGAAGAAGTTTCAATCTATCAAAAACCAGACGAGGCTAAGGCTTCAAGAGCCAATTTGACGCCAGCCAACACTATGTTGAAATCTACAGCAGAGCCAGCTTCGGTTTCTGGTAATGACAATAAGCCCGGAAAAGAAACGTATTGATTATTAAAACAAGCAAATAAAAATAATATGACACAAGCTACGCAAACTTACAGAAGATCGCTTTCAGGCTCGGTTGGTGCCGGCATGAAATCCGTATTCGGCGGCAACGGCCGCACTTATTACATGCTCGTTCACAAGGTGTCGAGCAAATACCACAAAGCGGGCGAATCGCAGCCCATCATTGTGGATGAAATCGAAATCGGACGCGACCCTCGTTGTCAGGTGCGCTTCGACGATTCTTTCACAACTGTGAGCCGGCGCCATGCAGCTATTGTAAGGGATGGCGAGCAATGGAAACTCGTCCAACTTTCCACTACAAACTCGACCTACCTCAATGGGCATCATGTCCACAAGGAGTGGTACTTGCAAAACGGTGACGAGATCCAACTCTCCACCAATGGCCCAAAGCTCGGCTTTATCATCCCTGAAGGCGAAAAAGGCAGGGTAAGTAGCATCGGCTTGACAGCTCGCCTCAACCTCTTCCGCCAACAAGCCCTGCGTCCATATAAGACGGCTTTGGCCATTTTGGGTGGTGTGTTACTGTTGGCGATAGCAGGCTTAACGTGGACGGGCATTCGCAGCGTTCAGTTGGATCGTGAACTCGCCAATGTGGTGCATGAAAGCGACTCTATCCAAAAGGTGCATGAAAACCGTATTGCCATGCTTACCGACAGTATTAAAGACATTGGTCTTAGAGCAGACTCGCTGAACTCACAGTTGACCAAACTGGAAACAGACAATGATAAGTTGAGAAAGAACGTTGGCGCTTTAAGTAATCGCTTGAGATCCATGGTAGGCCCAACTTCAGAAGAATTGAAGGCTTATGCTCCATTCGTCTATTTTGTGGTCAGCACATCCATGGAAATTACAATGCCTGATGGGCGATATATTAATGTTGACTGTAGCGGAGATGTAGGTTGGATGGGAACCGGCTTCCTCCTCAATGACGGGACATTCGTCACGGCGCGTCATGTGGCGGAGCCTTGGTATTTTTTGACAGAAAGCGATGATAATGACACTTTCTTAGAGATGAACCTTGTGGCCAATAATGGCGGTAACATTGTGGCTCATTTTGCAGCCGTTTCTTCGTCGGGCGACATAATCGAGTTCTCGTCTAAAAATATGACTTGTGACAGAAGCAAAGACATTACTAGATCTATCGATATTGAAGATGATTATATGAACATTTCGATTGCCACCTCCAATAGCAACGACATTGCTTATGTTAAGACCAATCATAAAGGCGGTTTGAAATATGACTCTGAAAAGAGCCGTAATCTGAATTCAAATACCAACCTAACTATCGTCGGCTTCCCATACGGTTTGGGCGTGAAAACATTCGACAGGGTTGAGCCGCTCGTTTCTACTGCAAAAGTAGCTTCCAATGGTCTACATGATGGCATGATTGTTACAACAGCCACGGGCTCGGAACATGGCAACTCGGGTGGCCCCGTCTTCATCACCGACAATTCGGGCAAATTGGTCGTTGTGGGTGTTGTTTCTGCCGGATTTGGCAAGAACATGGGATTGATGGTACCCATATCAGCCATAAAATAATTAGATCAACAAAAATAAAAAAGAATTGAGATGAAAAAGATATTGATTGTTTTGATGTTGCTCTTGACAACATCAGGGGCAATGGCCCAGTTTGGCAGAATTGAAGATTTGGGCAAGAAAACAGAATCCGGAATAATGAGCGGCAATGATGGCCAAGGCAATTCCGAAAACACTGAATTGGGAGACCGAAACACCGATTTTTGGGGTGGAAAACAAAATGGCAAGACGCAACTCCTTGACCAAACCTTGAACAATGCCTTCATGCTCATTAGCCAAGAATACCAAGTGGAAGATGCCAACATTCCTGGCAGTCGTTACAATTGGGGTCAGGATCAATGGTTTGGCAAAAACACATCTTTTATCGTGCGCCTTACTGATGGTTTTATCACAACAAAAAGTATCGTGAAACCAGAAGAAGATGACGAAAACTTCCAAAGCCTGCAAGGTACATTCATCCCTCACATGAGCAGGTCATCAGTGTTGCGGGTGGGTGCTACTGAATGGAAAGTGGAGAAAACACTCGACCCTAAAAACGAAAAAGAAATAGCCAACAACTTGTTTTACATGACTGATTCACAATGGGGTGAAGGTGGCCTGCGTCGAGCCACCGGTACTGGCAAAAGAATTGTTTATGTGGTGTGGATGGAAATCGGTGATGGTGACCCTGCTATGGCAAAATCGGTTAGGTTTAAATCCTCGCAAACTGAGATTGAGATTGTAGAAGACAAAGCTTTATACGACTTAAAAGCCCCTAACACCAATGGTCAGGTTATGGGCGGCATCGTAGTGGAAGCCTTCACCGACGGAATGGGGCAACTCAGGATTGATTTGTGGGGCGTGGCTGTCAAGGATGGCGACACCTACCAAATGGCTCTGATTGATTCTGATATGGGCAAGGATTGTCCTTCTTCCGCTCCTGCCGTCATAGAGATGGGAAAAGGAAGATAAACACCAAATAAACGTCACAAACACTTATTAGGAATACAAAATAAATGTAATAATATGAGCAAATTGCAATTCAGGCTGGCAGCACGCACCGATGCCGCTGGCAAATACAATCCCACAGCTCCGTTAGAAGGTAACGAGGACAATATGTTTGTTGATTCCGACCTCAGCAACGTTGTTCAGGGAGAGTTTACGTCCGACGCGGTCGTCAACCTCTCCGAAAAAGGTTGCCTTATGGTGGTGGCCGACGGAATGGGCGGCATGAACGCCGGCGAGGTGGCTTCCGCCATTGCCATCAAGACCGTCACAGAGTATTTCGACAACGAACACTTGAAAGGCAAAACCTTCCGCGACTCTCGCTCGCGCATGAACTATATGGAAGATGTAGTGGTGGCAGCCGATGCCGCCATCAAGGCTGACGCTCGCATGAACATAGACCATGAAGGCATGGGTAGCACTATCATCATGGCCTGGCTATGTGATGACGAGATTTGTCTTACTTGGTGTGGCGACAGCCGCGCCTACCTCTTCCGCCCAGGCCGTGGCTTCTGGCAAGTGTCGAAAGACCATTCATACGTGCAAGGCCTCGTGGACGAAGGCAAAATCACCATGGACGAAGCCTTCGACCACCCCAATGGAAACATCATCACCCGCAGCCTCGGCGACCCCGAGAAGAAAGCCAAGCCCGACAGCGTTAACTTCGATGTTTACCAAGGCGACATCTTCATGCTTTGCAGCGATGGCTTGAGCGGCGTGTTGCGCGACCACAAGACCTACGTGGACGGCCGGCGTATCGAAACGGAGAACCTCGAAGACATCATCGCAGCCCATCGGGCCTCGATGGCCGAGTGCCGCGATGAGTTGTTTGCCGCCGCCGAGCGCAACGACTGGTACGACAACGTGACCGCCATCCTCTGCGAAGTGGTCTCTGGCAATGCAGCTCCATCCGTTGCGACTGCCGGCGAACCCGCACAAGCACAGCATGGAGAACAGGCCTGTTACACCCCAGCCCCCAACCCCGTACAGCCCAACAACATGCATCACAGCCACATTACCATCAAAAAGAAGACGGTGCCTATCCTCATTGCCACAGCCGTGCTGCTGCTTGGGATTGTGGTTTTCCTTGTATGGATGCTGACTCGCGGCGATATCAAGCCAGACAACGACAAAGACTATTTCGACTATTGTCAGAAGAACCCAACTATAGAGAACTACCGCTCGTATGTAAAAAATTATCCGCAAGGCGAGTTTATAGATTTGGCCAACAACTGGATTGATAAATGGGAGAAAGAAAGCATCAACCAAGCGGCTCCCGCTTCACAACAGCAACAGCAGACTGAAGTTATTGATAAAAACGGGAACACAATGAAAGGGAAAAAGGAAGAAAAGAAAGAGGGGAAAAAAGAGCAGTCAGAGAAAACAGCCAATGCTCCAACCAGTGAGGCACAACCAGCGGCTCCAAAGGACGACATTTCGAATGGTCTTGGGATATTGAATAAGCCGAAAGAAGACGAACTGAACAAAAACCTGGCACCGCCTAATTCAAATATCAAGCCTGCTGAGGAAGGAACTAATGGAAATGAGAGCGGTCTAAAGGAAGTAACTGGAAGGACTGGCTTACAAGTAACTGGAAATACTCCTGAAGAAAAATTGTATAATGAAATACTAACAAAATCATCTAATGAGAACTTATCCATTGAGGATTGTATGAAGTATTTGAGAAAGTGGTATAAAACAGGCAATGGTGCTAACGCCAAACACTGGGAATTTGTTGCTGGTAAATTCAAGGTTTTATATCAGAATGAAATCAAAAAATCCAGGAATGATAAGGATATCCAAAAATTAAACGATATAATTACAAAACACGACAAGCTTATGGATGAATTACATTTGAAAGGCATGAAAGAGTATGATCATGATAATTATGTATTAGCGCAGGCATACAAAAAAGAGTTGGAAAACGCTCCACGTCCCCAGCCAGGAACTCAAAATGCGCCAAGTGGAAGATAAATTTGCAAATATGGAAATCATCACAAAACCATGCAATTAAAACCCAACATATTATTCCACGACCGTTACCGCTTCATTGAGATGAAGGGCCGAGGCTCTTTCGGTGAGGTGTGGTTGGCTCATGACGAGCATATAGATATGGACGTGGCCATCAAGGTGTATATCGCCTTGGATGACCGAGGCGTGGCCGAGTTCAAGTCGGAATACAAGACCACTTTCGGCCTCAATCACCCCAACTTGCTCCATGCCAACCACTTTGACCAATGCGAGAGTCGTCCCTACTTAGTGATGCCCTATTGCCCAGATGCGGTCACCAACTATATCGGCAACATCGATGAGCCCACTTTATGGCGCTTCATCCGCGATGTGTCGGCAGGTTTGGAATACCTGCACAGCATGGGCATCATCCACCATGACATCAAGCCCGACAATGTGCTTATTGATAAGGAAGGTAACTTCCTCATCACAGACTTTGGCATTAGCAAGAAAATCCGCAGCACGCTGCGGCGTAACTCGATGCGTCAGGGGGAGGCGAACGACATGGGAGGAGGATCCATCTCCTACATGGCTCCTGAGATGTTTGGCCCCAAGCCCGAGTCGGTCAATGCCACCGACATTTGGGCTTTGGGAGCCACACTCTATGAGTTGTGCGAAGGCGATTTGCCCTTTTTCGGACAAGGTGGCGGTATGCAACTCAACGGCGCGCAGGTGCCCGAGTTGAAGGCCAATTTATCCGACGACCTCAAGCAAATCGTACAGGCGTGTATGGCCAGGAACATTTGGGAACGACCAGCGGCTGCACAACTCCATGAATATGCCCAAGCCAAGGTTGAGGGACAAACCCCTGCTGAGTTTGGAAGCATGATGTCGTTGTCCCAACCGCTTTATCAAAGTAGTGACACTCAGCCCGAAAAGAGCAATGCCAACAAGGAGAAGACAGAGCCGAAGAAAAAGCCCAAGGTTTGGGGCTGGGTAATTGGTATTGCAGTAGTTATCGCTATAGCAGCAGGCGTGGTGTATTATATGATGATGCAGCCCAAGGAAAGCCCCGAGCAGAAGCTGGCTCAGGAGAACGTCACTGTCTATCTTGCAAAAGTGAATGCCTGCGAGAGCCTTATTCTGTCGGGAACTTACGAGGATTATCACCCCCTACTGACCGCAAGAGAGGAACTTGCTGAAATCAAGAAGCTTGAAGATGCCGGGAAAGCTTATGTTCCAGAATCTTATAATGATTTTGACATACTCAAAAACCGACTGGACAGCAAATGCCAAGAGATAGGAAAGCAATACGAAGACTTGGCGTTAACCATTTCGAATAACTACAAAGAGTTTGGAGATCCGGAGGATAAAGATCAGGCATTGATGTATTATAGTATCGTAAAACAGCTGATTCCCGAATTCGACTCCGACGAATATAAAGAACTGAGACAATGAATTTAGCTTACAAAACCTACACTTTTATGGAAAGATTCTACAACAGATTAAAGACCCAAATCATAGGAAAGCCATGTTTGCGGACGGCAATCCTCTTTATGGCAAGCCTGTTGCTTACGGTTGGTCAGCTTAATGCTCAGGAAGAAGGTGGGTGTTATGAAAAAAACAGGTCGAGAGGCGTTGCCGCCATGAACAAGAAAGAGTACGACAAGGCCATCGGGTGTTTCGAGACCGCCAAGGTTTGTCCGGACAAACCCTCGAGCAACGACCTTGATGCCATGATCAAGAAATGTGAAGACGCAAAAAAGAGAATCTCGGATTACAAAAAGAAAGCCGAGGAAACACGCAAGCAACAAGCGACGGAAAAGCGTTTTCAAGAAGAGCGTGAGCAGTGGGAGCTCGAGCAAGCTGATATTCGCGACTCTTTGATGGCGGGTTATGCTTATATGAACATCATCGGCTGCGATTATTATAACTTTTCTTCCGGTATGCTGTTATCAAAAGACTCCGATTTTCTTTATGCTGAAGATATAGTGTATCTTCTTCCCATATTGAATTATGACGGCATTGCAGAAGAAGAGCGTGAAGTAACGCTTAATTGTAAGCTGTTTGGTCCCGAGGGGAACCTACTCACCGATGACGATTCGCCATACGGATATTCGTATTCGAAAGTAGTTACAGTTGAACCGGGTATTGGAAACCATATCAGTCTGGAACCTTGGGGGTGGCACATGACTTTCATACCAGGAAACTACGTTTTGGAAATTTACACAGACAGTGCCAGAAGAATACACAAATCCATTTGTTCGCTTGCGAAAAAAATCCCTGAAGTGAAAACAGCCAAAGTGACTTTCGAGGTTGACGACGAAAATGCAGATATCTTTGTCAACATTGGTGGAACGAAAAAAGGGATTTTTACGGGGGAACTTGAATTTGGCAAGCAATGCATGGTAGAATGCAAAAAAGCTAACCACACATCATCATACGAGGAGTTTATTATTACCAAAGATATGGATGGAGAGACCTTCGAAATCAAAGCACCTCAACCGATTTTGGGATCCATAGAAATTGAATCAGCTCCAAAACAAGCTGATATTTATATTGATGGAAATTTTATTGGCACTACTCCATTGAATGTCACGGAGATTCTTATTGGGGAACATCAGTTGAGGTTGTCAAAGAAGGGCTTTAGTGATTATGTGGAAACCATCATTGTCAAGGAAGAGGATAATCCAACCTTAAAGTTTAAGATGAGCAGATAATATAATGCAACTACAACCCAACATACTATTTCACGATCGTTACCGTCTTGTAGAACTGAAAGGTCGCGGCTCATTCGGTGAGGTGTGGCTGGCCCGCGATGAGCAACTCGACGACATGGAAGTGGCCATCAAGATTTACATTTCGCTTGATGTACGCGGTTTGCAAGAGTTTGGCGCGGAATACCGCAATACATACGGGCTCAACCATCCCAACCTGTTGCGTGCTTACCACTACGAGATGTGCGAAGACAGGCCTTACTTGGTCATGCCGTACTGCCCAGGTTCAGCCATCAACTATATCGGGCACATAGAAGAGAAAAAATTATGGCAGTTCATCCACGATGTGGCTTCTGGCTTGGCTTACCTTCATGGCAAAGACATTGTCCACCACGACATCAAGCCCGACAATATCCTTGAGGATGCCAATGGGCATTTTGTCATCAGCGACTTTGGCATCAGCGTGAAAATGCGCAGCACCTTGCGCCGCAATTCCAATCGGCAATTTAGCAGCAGTTCGCTTGGTGGCTCAATTGCTTACATGGGACCAGAAATGTTTTCTTCAAATGCTGAGTCGGTGAAAGCCACTGACATTTGGGCCTTGGGTGCCACGCTCTATGAGATGGCCACAGGCGAGTTGCCTTGTTTTGGTCAAGGTGGTGCCATGTTACTCAATGGTGCGGAGATTGAACGTCCGCAGCTGCCTTATTCCGATAGCCTCGTCAACACTATCCTCGAATGTCTAGCTAAAGAAACATGGGACAGGCCTCAAGCTCATCAACTTGTTGAACTTGCCAACGCCGCCCTTGCCGGAAGACCCTTTAATGTGAACGCGCCTTCATCGGGCAATGAGGAACCTCGTCCGCAATGGCATCCCCAAACAACTCACAATCCACACAGTACGGTGCACTTTGGGCAAGGCACACACAGCCCACATGAAATAATGGAGTCTGACTGGCACTCCAATGACCCACAAACAAATGCGCCAGTCGACAATGGCGGCCGCATAGGTGGCACCATCAAGGAAGGGCATGTAAGCACACCCATTTCTGTCGAAAAGAAAAAAAGTAAAACCTGGTTGTGGATTTTATTGGCACTTTTGCTTGTTGGTGGAGGTTTTGGAGGTTGGAAAGTAATTGAAAAACAAAAGAAAGACAGGCTTGATAATACTATCTACGCAGGTTGCCAGAAAGCAAATGACTATCGCAATTACTTACATAAGTTCCCAGAAGGACGCAACGTTAGCAAAGCACAATCACAACTTGATAAAATGATTGCAGATAGCATTGCCCAGGCCAAACGTCAAACTGAAGCTTTGGCTCGGGCAGAAGCACAAGCCCAAGCTGAAGCTATAGCACAGGCAGAAGCCGAAGCAAAAGAGGGTGTGGATAAAAAGCCAGAAAAGAAACCCGATTCTGAACATAAAACCCAAAACAATATAACAAATTCTTCTGAAAAACCGAAGACACCGAAGAATCCGAAGCCTGTGGAGAACGATGACATTTTTTCAAAACCTCGAAAAACCACAAAAGAATACCCCGATGGCAGCGTTTATGAAGGCTATGCTCTTCCTGGCAGCGAATCAAAGGAAGGACAAGGTACCTTGCGTGATGCCAATGGTGCAGTATATTCTGGCAATTGGAAAAACAACAAGCGCAACGGGCAAGGCAAACAGGTTTTCAAGGATGGAACTTGGTATAGTGGCAATTGGAAAGACGACAATATAGAAGGTTATGGCGAATACCATTATACCAATGGCGATTACTACAAAGGCTATTTCAAGTCTGGTAATCCAAACGGAGAGGGAGCCATGTACAATGCTGACGGTTCTATTAGAGAATCAGGGTATTATGTGAACGGAGTGAAACAGTAAAAACTCTTCGAATATGAACGACCGAATCGTCTATTACTGATTATGACTATTGTTACAACTTCCATATATTAACCTCCAAATGTCTATTTGACACTTAACACAAACCAACAGCGTTTGGGAACACAATATCATTTATACTGCGTCTTGGGGTCTTTCCTATCTGCTAGAACCTTCTTTCCTTTACTTAAAACCACATACTCCAAATTCTTGTTTTTAGTACAATCAATATAATTAATATCAATACCGTTTTGCAAATCAACGCTAATCAAGTTATTATTGGAAACATCTATATCCACTAGTTTTGAGTTATTTACAAACGACAGTTGAACCAGCTTATTATTTGAACAATTAATTGATTCTAATTCCAAATTACTGGAAACATCCAAACTTGTCAATGTATTATCGGCACACATCAGTGTTTTCAAATTTGTGCAACCAGAAAGATCAAGTACTGCAAGTTTGTTTTTATACAAATCAAGATGCTGCAAATTGGAATTTGAACTTAAATCGATTGTATACAATAAATTATTACTACAATCCAATCTGGCAAGGTTTTTATTATTTGACACATTAAGTAGTTTCAGTTCACAGCCGTTGGCAATCAATGTTTCTATATTTACATTATTGCTCAAGTCAATTTGCGGAATTGTATTACCTGAGCACACCAATCTTCTTAAATTCACAAAAAACTCAATGCCCTCAAGGCTATTAACTTCTTTAGAATTATCCAATTTCTTCAATAAGGATTTGTCTTTGGCTATATCAATGACATAAGTATGTTCTGCATCCCATTGCGTTATGACACCATCATTGTCCATGTCACAAAACCTAAGCAAATACTCTAAAAAAACTGGGTCATTAATACTAAGTCTATTCATTTTTGCCTTGGCATCATCTTTAGAAGATTTCCCTTTTGCTCCTTTGATTTCTTCGATTTCCTTGCGTAGTTCCTCATTTTCTTCTTGAAGCTGTTGGATTGTTTCCTCCGCTTCTGCAGCACTTTTGTTTTTACCTTTCTGTGTCTTTTTAAGTCTTGCTTCCAAATCTTTGTTTTTTGCCTCTAACTGTTTGACTGTAATTTTCAATTCATCTATGGTTTGTGCGTTACAAATATTACTTGCTGACATTACAAAAAATGCCATAAAGAATAGCACAATCAAATTATTCTTTTTCATGTTACAGTATTATTACTTATTATTATTTAATTGATAATCATTTCACCATCTATTACACTAAATATTTCACCTTCCTCATCGCTCATGATACCGTTCCAATATTCCATATCCTTGAATTTCCCATTAAACTTGAATTTCCCAGATTCCAATATTCCAGAATCAATCTGATTATTGCTGAAATAACCTGAATAGATTCTTCCTTCCCAATCACCTTTTGTGTAACTCAGTTTACCATACCCTTCCATATTACCATTAATAAACATGCCTTCATAAACCGAATTATCAAATAATGCAACTCCTTGACCGTTAGGAATATTCAAGCTATCCAATTCTCCTTCGTACGTATAAGATTGACCTGATGACAAACAGTATACCTTTTTCTCTTCTTGAATAACGTTTTCTTGAACAGGGTCAATTATCGGAACAGCGACATCTTTGCTATTAAGTATGATAAAAATAACAAATGCTATTGCAACAGCTGACACAATAGCTATTAATGGTATTATCAGCCTCTTTTTTGGTTTGCTTTTTTCAAAATCAATTTTATTACCACCCAAAACCGTATTAGAATATTCTATCAGTTGATGTGCAGACGGACGTTCCCAACTCTCGAATGCTAAACACATTCTAATCACTTTTTTTAAATTCTCGGACCAATCACCAGGAATCTCAGGCACCTTTGCTCCGCTCTGTTGCATTACCCCTCCTTGCCCAAAAAAAGGCAATTCACCGGTCAACATTTCATAAATAGTAGCACCTAATGCCCAAATATCCGATGCATTGACCGCCTCAGCCTGCTCAGCAAAAAGCTCAGGAGCCATATATGGAATCGAACCTCCCGTTGCCTTACTTTGGACTTGACGGGTAGAATTTCGGCGTAAAGTGCTTCGGAATTTCACACTGATTCCGAAGTCGGTTATCAAGAACTTACCATCAGCATCCATCATTATATTATCAGGCTTGATATCATGATGGATAATACCCATACTATGCAGATACTCCAATCCAGATGCGACATCATGAATAAAATGCCATACAGTCGTTTCATCAATGTGTCCTATCAGATTCATGGCAGAATTAGGACAATATGGCATCACAAGATATGGACGATCCTCAAAAATATCAAAATGATGAGCGTGAAGAAGGTTTGGATGATTCAGTCCAAAAGCAGTTTTATATTCCGATTTGAATTCTTCTACACCCCTTGTATCCAAAGCTATGTAAACCTTGACAGCCACATCTATGTCAAGTTTAGTGTCTTTGGCAAGCCAAACCTCGCCAAAAGACCCTCTTCCTTTGATTTCCCTAAGGAGATAACGGTCGTGAAAAAGTATGTCAGGTTGAAGTATCATAAGGTATTTATTTTCGTTCGATTTGTTTCAATGACTCATTTAAATTATCTATTTTTTCTTGTGAACGTGCAAGACTATCTTGTATGATTTGCAATTCTTTCTCCTGCACTGTCTTCAATCTATTATACTTAATGAATCGGGAACCTATAATGACGGATACAGCTAATATAATAAAGATAACGATTACAGCTGGCCACCAGTTGTGCTTGATTGCAACAGCATCCGACATGTCTTCAGGTGAATCACTATCAACAAATGGCCGAACAAAAACATAATCTGCCTGTTGCCCTTCTAACCATTGCCTAATCCCACACAAATCAAGAAGCATATCACCAATCACAACTTTATCACTTTCTTGTAGCCAATAACATCCCGTAACTTCATTACCATTCAGTATAGCCAAGCAGTCTGGTCGTAGTTCAAGACATATCTTTTCGCCATCCAAATACATATATGCGTGTGTTCCTGAAACATTGGGGTCATCAATCTGAATGTCACAATCGACGTGACTTCCAATTCTAATTGTTCGTTTGGAGGTTTCCGTATTCATTCTTGATACTCTTTTCATTCAATTCAAGATGGTGTCTCCACCAGCGAATCCGAAGTATACTGACTTCAGTGATGCGGTGCAAAGTTAGACAATAATTTCATATCAAGCATCATTTTATGGATTTATCCGAAATTTTGCCATAAGAATAGACGAGAATGGACACTGCAGGGAGTAACCAGCCAGCACCACAACCAAATCGAATACAAAGAAGAGAGTGCGACTAAAAAGGTCGCCCTCTCTCTGTAAAACTAACTGTAACAACTGTAACAAACCCGCCATTCCGCTCCCTGATTTCTACCTGAATGCTACCTGAATGGTACCTGATTTCTACCTGATTCTCCCTGAAATAAGAGAAAGACAGGGAGTATATGAATGTTTGTCAATGATTTAGAAAAAAGTTGGTTGCATGCAACCAACTTTTTGCCTTTTTATTCGTAAACCGCAAAACCTTCGTTGTATTTTTGCAGCGTCAAACGAACCAAAACTGAACCAGAAATGAACCCAAAATCCAGAATTTCCAACACTGACCCAACACTGACTTAACTCTGACTTTACGCTAACCCAAAATTCAACTTTTTTATAAACCAACTAAAACCAAAACATCATGACAAATTTTCAAGAGAACTGCGGCATCGCCATGCCGCCTGAAATGCCCCAACAACTGCCGGCCCTCATCGGCCTGCTCACCAGGAACGTGCCCTCCTACTACAAGCCCGCTGTGGCCTCAGCCGTGTTTCCCGCTCTCGCGGCACACCTGCATGGCGTGAAGTTCCGCTACTGGGACAACGTCGAACACGAGGCCACCTTTATGAATGTGCTCATCGGACGGCAGTCCGTCGGCAAGGGCTGCATCAAGAAGCCCATCGAGCTCATCATGGAGGACATCCGACTGCGCGACCTCCCCAACCGCCAGCGCGAGTCGGAATGGAAAGAAATGAGCTTCGGGATGAAGATGCGCATCCCTCGCCCGAAGGACATCTGCATCCAGATGCTGGGCGACAACCTGACCGACGCCGCCTTCAACCAGCGCATCATCGACGCCAACACCAACGGACAACGCTACCTCTACACCCTCGTGGACGAGATTGACGCCCTGAAGAAAGTGACCACGAAACGCACCCCAGAAGAAGTGGGTCTGCTCATCCGCAAGGCCTTCGACAACGCGCTGATGGGACAGGAGCGCGTGGGTGGCGATGCGGTCACGGGCATCGCGCCCCTGCGCTGGAACTTCAACGCCTCCACCACTCCGACCAACGCCTTCAGGTTCCTCTCGACGATGGTGAACGACGGCACCCTGAGCCGTCTGGACCTCTCCACCATCATCCGCGACGAGGAAGACCACACGGCTCCCGTTATGGGCATCTACGACGAGGCCTTCGCCAACGAGCTGAAGCCTTACATCGAACACTTGGAAGCCGCTAATGGACACATCGGTTGTGAGGAATCGACCCGACTGGCTCTCGCCATGAGGGACGAGAACGAGGAC
>Ga0265301_10000783_pt1 | contig 43521 bp, 72 predicted proteins | sample AusTroGonzalo_MG_2_FD_193488 | JGI IMG/M metagenome (GOLD analysis project Ga0265301, IMG submission 193488) | Bovine rumen microbial communities from tropical cattle in Woodstock, Queensland, Australia - Gonzalo_04 | ecosystem: Host-associated > Mammals > Digestive system > Stomach > Rumen ...
CTGCTCTCCCAGTCAAAATCTTCCGGCATGAGCGCGAGTGCTTCTGACTTGCGAAGGCCGAGATAGAACAGGATGAACACGAAGGCCTCATTCCTGACATCGAAGTCTGCCTTCATCAGAGCATCACGCTCTATCGTGGTGAGCGGTCTGCGTTCTGTGCGCTCGTAGTGTGGCATGGATACATCCTGAAGCAGGTCATCCACATCAAGACGCGAGAGCAGATGGTCACGCGCTGCAGCCTTGACGATCTGCTTGAAGGTCATGGCTATGAGCTGACATGTCCGGGGATGTTCTGCATTCTCATTGATGATACGCTGGAAGTGAGATTGTTTTATCTCGCCTATCTTGACATTGTCGAGGCTAGAGAAGTATTTCACGGTGCCCAGGTACTGCTTCTTCGTGTATTCTTCCTTCGTGGCCTTTGAGACATTTACCCATTCAAGGGCATAGTCGTAGAAGCTCATGGATGAATACTCGACTGCGGACCGGGAAGCGATAGCCGCCTTCAGAGCATTGACCTTCTCCTCGAGGTCGCGTGAAGATTTCTTCGATGTGACGCGCTTCCTGTGTTTTTTACCTTTGGCATCATAGGTGCCATCCCAGGCGAGCGTGTACCATTCCTTCCGGGCTTCATTGTAGGTATATTTAGTATTCGCCATTATTTTTCCTAACTGCTTGACATAACTTTTTGAGGCGAGTATGTTCTACTTAAGGCGATTCCTCCATACGTCCAAGCATTGCAAAGCAAAAGTCCTCTTGCGACTCCCTCACCGCCCAGTCCAGCGGTGGGGGAGATCCAGTTTAATGATGAGAATTGAGTCTTTTAAGCAGATCTGCGATCACTTTTATATCTTCAGGCTGGGAACCCTGTGCGATCTCAAAAAGTGCGCGTAAGTTTTTATTGCTATATAATTCTTGAAACGGCATATCTGTCCTCTGGTCATTGCCAGAATAGATATATTCCATGCTCACATTGAAGTATTCGGCTATAGCATGAATGCGTTCTACGGCTGTATTTTCATTTGTTTTTACTATTGAACCATTAGCAAAGCCGAGAGTTTTTTCAAACTTTGCAATAGAGATCCCATTGATGTCACATAATTGCTTGATCCTTGCGACCATGCCCTTTTGTATAGGCGATATCTCTGCTTCGGAATGTTTTGAGCGCGGTACATCATATCCAAGCAGCCATGCTTCATTGACATCGAGTGCGGCAGCCAACAGGAACAACTTTTCTTTTGCGGGCTCTACTCTACCAGAGCAATACTGACTCAGATCAGAGCGCGAGATCTTCGCACCGTATAATGTCGAGAATGGCTTTGCGCGCTCAATGATATCAGTCTGCCTTAAACCTGACTCTGACATGATCTCGTGCAGTCTTTCTGCCAAAGCAACTTTCATAATGCGCCTCCTATTTCTTTTTCGCTTTTTTGTTTTGGGCAATAAAAGAATTGATCAGTGCTGTCACATTATCACGCTGATCCGATGAAAGCCGGCTCCATAGATCTAAGATTTCAGAATGTGGTGGTGGAGCATCATTAGTATCCATGACTTCGCCTGTTATCAGATATTCTACAGATGTAGTCAAGACTCGTGCTATAGCGACCATCTTCAATGTATTCGGCATACTATTTCCGTATTTCCAGTCTGTAAACGTGGAAGGAGTGATTCTGGTCATGCGAGCGACATCCGCATCACGCAATCCATAAAGATTCCTTAACTGACGATATCGCTTATATATATCGGATTCATGAATGCTTTCGCCCTTTTCACTGATACTATGCTCGTTCTCCCATTCCATGAAGTAAGAAGGTGACACATTAAGAGCCTTCGCTGCTTTTTCGATAGTTTTCAACGTGACTTTATTCCCAGATGATTCAATTTTACTGATGGAAGATTTATCTTTATATCCCATCTTTTCAGCGAGCTCTATTTGTGACATGTTTGATTGTTCGCGAACTTCTCTTATACGCTCTCCTACTGTCATAGAGATCACGCTCCCTTCTTATGCGCTCTCCGCTCTATCGACTGAATATTGTCTTTTGAAAAATCATTGTGATCGATATGATACAGCGCGTGATTATATGCGTCCATTTTTCCTTCCGGTGTCAGGGACTCATCAATGTATACGGTATATCCATCAGCGCATGGTGTGACAATTTCATGCACTCCTCGTGGCAATGGTACTATGTATATAAAAATATCATCCATCAGGATTCGTCTCCTTGAACCTGCGGAGCATATCTGTAACCATCTTCAGATCTTCGGGACGCGCATCACGCGCAGCATCCAATAATGCCCGAAGATCTTTATTTGTAAGAAGCTCCTGGGCGATATCTGCAGCATCACTCAATAGATAATAAGCATCATCATAAATCTCATCATCATCGTCAGCGGCATCCTCGGCTTCGTCACCATCTGAGATCTGCTCTGCCAGCGATAAAACATGTTCAGGCTTTGGAGCAGAAGCGTTTATCTTTTTAGAATAAGCCGCAGGCATTAAAAGCCTAGTTGAGCCTACTCTTGCACCTGTTATCCGTTCAGCCTCAATACGAACTTCAATTTCATTCGGATCATCTGTCCATCCCATGATATAGGCCGGCGAGCACTCAAGAGCTCTCGCAATGGCGGATACCTTTTTCAAGGGCAGCTCGCGTGTCTTTTCGATCTTATTTATAGACGACCGCGATCTATAGCCCGCCTTCTGCGCGAGTTCATCTTGCGTCAAGTTCAGCTCTCTTCTTCTGTCTCTGATGCGCTCTCCCATTGTCATAACAGATACCTCCTGCTGTAATTATATCGCCTTGTTGAAAAAATACAAACATTTTTTTGAAAATATGTTGACAAAGTAAAAACGTATTGATATATTGACTGTAGACAACTCGTCAACACAATATCTGGGGAAGGAGGAACTGAATATGGTAAACACGGCGTTGCTCGAGGACGCAATCCGTGCATCCGGGAAGCGGAAGCAGTATCTTGCTGACAAGATAGGCTGCACGATCCAAAGCTTCCGGATGAGATGTGTGAACCGTTATGACTTCAAGAGTTCTGACGTAGAGATCCTATGTCGCGAACTCGGAATCACAAGGCTCACCGATAAAGAGCGGATTTTTTTTGCCCGAGAAGTAGACGAAATGCCAACAAACAAGGACTAGCACATCCCTAAGGGAGAAACGGAGGAGATCGAGATGAACTATCCGGCACAGGTGATGAAAATGTCCGACTTGAAGAAAATGGGATTCCCGGAAGAGTACCTGCTCGGCATCTACAGAAGACGGAACCAGAAGATTGCCTGGAAGATGAGCAATGCTATCAACTCTCCGATCCTGTTTGACACAGATGAGCTGGAAAAACTAAGACGGGCATCATGTGTCTGTGACAAGTAAGAAGGGAGAGACGATGAACAAAGCCAAACATGACTATCCCAAGGAGCGCAAGAAACCCGAGCGCATACCGCTGAACAAGGAACGCTATGACATGATATGCGTCCAGGTCAGACGGCTCTTCTGGGAAATGTGCACCACACGAACGGGAGATCAGATGGATGTGGCTGAAGCATGGGAGAAGGTCGGATATGCAAGGAACTCTGCGGAGAACCTGTGCGAGCTGCTGAACATCACATCCGTCTACAGAGAGGAGGAAAGCAATGAAGAGACTGATTAAGCCTGCGGTATATGGCATCATGGCTGCTCTCGGTATCGTACTGATCGCAGTCGGAATGGAGACAAAGCCCACATTCACATGGCCCCAAGTGGCTCTGGTGGTAGGAGGCCTGCTCGTGTTCATGGCTATGTCATGGATACTCAAAGCGATCATTCCGGAGGATGCATGAAGCGGGCGGTCATCATCGCGCTGACCATGATCCTGATGATGCCGATGACGGCAAGGGCTGAAGTGCAGCCGGTAAAGATCACAGGATACTGCTTGCGAGGTGTCACCGCATCAGGCGTGGAAGTGCGAGAAGGGATATGCGCGTACCGGAAGGAAGATATCGGGAAGCTCGCAAAGGTCTACAACAGCAACATGGAACTGATAGGAACTTATGAGATAGAGGATACCGGGAAGGGAGGTGTCAGGAAGGGAACGGTAGTAGATATCTGGAAGGCAACGAGGAAAGAGTGCTTTGCGCTCACACAGAATGGCTTCATAGAAGTCGTGGAAAAGGAGGAACAGACAAATGATCTTATCGAGGACAGTACAGATGGCACAGAGACTGGTGGAGGAGACGCTGGATCTGACCAAGAAGGGACGCAGTGACGCAGCTGATGAAGGCTTCAAGACGGATGTATTCCCGTGGGTAGTCAATGGACAGATCGAGAAGAACCTGCAGCACCTTCAGATGCTCATGGAAGGTATCGCGGAGGACGCATCTGCCATAGAGCGCAAGATGAAGGACAGGCGTGTCACTGATGACTATGACCTGGACACCGACTCCGGGAAGCCGGTCGGCAGACAGTTTGATGTTAACGGAAGAGAAATAAGATGAGCCGCTGTACTGCGAATACAGCGACTCAAAGGATGTTAAAAATACACACATCCATATCTTATCAGCAATTCAACAATTTATCAAGGAGGAATTAGCATGGATACTCTCTATTCACTCACTGACGATCTCCGTCAGCTGATAGATCTGGCACCTTCCATTGATCCCGAAGATGCTCAGTGCTTCCTGGATACTCTCGAAGGCGTGCTCGGTGCTCGCGATGACAAGCTGGATGGCTATGCTGCAGTTATCGATACGCTGAAGAGTCAGGTGGAGCTCCTCGACCATGAAGAGGTTAGGATCGCCAACAGGAAGCACGCAGTCGAGAACCGCATCAAGTTGATGAAGCAGCGGATGCTCGAGTCTATGCAGACCACAAACCAAACGAAGATCCAGACAGACCTGCATACCTTCGCTATTCAGAAGAATGGCGGCAAGGCTCCACTCGCCATCACGGGCACTGTGCCGGATGATTACATCAAGATGGAACCCAAGACAGATACAGAAAAGATCAGGACCGCACTCGAAAATGGCGAGACGTTCGACTGGGCTCACCTGGAAGAGCGCGGAGTGCATCTGGCTATCAGGTGACCGTCATGGCTGAGAACTGGAGGCTGGTACCGGGTAGCCACAATGTAAAAGCGAGCGATATGGGAAGAATCATGGTGGATGGAATATGCGTAAAGACATCAGCCAAGGGCGGAAATGGATATCTCAGGCTCACTTCACATGTGATGGTTAATGGTAAAAGAGAAAGATATGTTCATCGGCTTGTAGCGATGACATATTGCGAACATCCGGAAGGACGCGATCGAGTTAATCATAAGAATGGTAAAAAGCATGATAACAGAGCTCGCAATCTTGAATGGAGCACAAACCGCGAAAACCTATTACTTGCGAGAGATAAGTTCGGAAAAGGAGCCCGTCATAAGACTCCAATCCGATTGACCAACATCCAAACAGGAGAAATCAGAATCTATCCATCCCAAAGAGAAGCCAGCAGAGGCATCCATTGTAATGATAGCGAGATTAACAAAATGTTACATGGACATCGGAAGAGCTGTCATGGATGGATATGTGAATATCTCTCACCTGAGGATGCAATGAACGCACTCGACAAAGAAACCGGTCAATTGAGTTTTCATTTTAAGGAGGATAACACATGAGATGGCTGAAACCTATCATTCTGTACTATCTCATCGAGCTGAACAATAGCGCACCAGTCTCAGACGATGAGCTCGAGTTCAGAGCGGAGAAGATGGTCAATGACATCAAGAGAACTATGAGCGCAAGAACAGATTTTAATTCCAGGAAGGAGGAAGCATGAAAATCATCAAAGGACAGATCCCGAGCGCACAGAAGGTGGTCATCTACGGACCGGAAGGCATCGGGAAGAGCACATTCGTATCGAAGTTCCCGGACGTGGTCTACATCGATACGGAAGGATCTACAAAGGCGATGGATGTCGCGAGGTTTGAGGCACCTAAGAAATGGGAGGACGTACTCGATGCGGTTAAGACTGTTCTGGCTGATACGTCAGTCTGCAAGACTCTGGCTGTTGATACGGCTGACTGGGCGGAGATGCTCTGTATTAAGTATACCTGCGATAAGGCGGGAGTTAAGGGCATTGAGGACTTCGGCTATGGTAAAGGCTATACATACCTTCAGGAGAATTTCAAGCAGCTGCTCGACCTTCTTGAAAAGGTTATTTCTGCCGGTATCAATGTGGTGATCACTGCTCATGCCAAGATGCGGAAGTTTGAACAGCCGGATGAGATGGGTGCGTATGACCGCTGGGAGATGAAGCTCTCGAGACAGGTCGCTCCGATGCTTAAGGAATGGGCGGACATGGTGCTCTTCGCGAACTACAAGACGTATGTGGTCGAGGATGACAAGACCAAGTCGAAGAAGGCCCAGGGCGGCAAGCGCGTCATGTATACCACACATAATCCGTGCTGGGATGCCAAAAATCGCGCAGGGCTTGAGGACTGTGTACCGTTCGAGTATGAGCAGATCAAGAAGGTCATCGAGCCGGAGGCCAAGGCTGCAGCACCTGCTCCGAAGAAGGCAGAGAAGAAACCTGCTGAGAAGAAGCCCGAGCCGAAACAGGAGCCCAAGGCGGAAGCTCCGAAACAGGAAGAAGAGCCTGACTATATCAAGGAGCTCCGGGCACTCATGGCAAAAGATGATATCAGCGAGGAAAGAGTCGCTGCAGCATGTGCATCCAAGGGGAAGTGCTTCACAGGCGCAAAACTGTCAGAGATAGATCCTGACTTTGTCAAAGAGAACATCATCGCCAAGTGGGCGGGCTTTGCAAAGTACGCGAAGAAGATAGATCTGACAAAGGACTATATACCATTCAACTAAAAGGAGGAAAAGGAAATGGCAGACGAAGCAAAGGTTTTTGACTGGGATGATGAGATCGAGTATGACGGCGAGGATAGGTCGTTCGTCACGGTCGAGGAAGGTGACTATGACTTTGAGGTCGTGAAGTTCGAGAGATCTCACTATACTCCCAAGGCGGGCGCAAAGACACCGGCCTGCAATCAGGCGGATGTCACGCTGAAGATCGCCACAGACGAAGGTGACTGCTATGTTACTGACAGATTCCCGCTCGCGACCACTATGGAGTGGAAGATCAGCGCATTCTTCAGGTCCATCGGACTCAAGCAGCATGGCGAGAGACTCAAGATGAAGTGGAATGAGGCCATCGGGCGCACAGGCCGTGCTCACATCACTAAGACACAGGGCAACAATGACAATGTCTTCTTCAATAACGTGGGCAAGTACATCGATCCCCCGGTCAGTACGGAGGAGGATGAATGGAACTGAGAGACTATCAAAAAGCCGCAAAGCAGGCCATATATAAGGAATGGGAAGATAAAGACAGCACTCTGCTCGTGCTTCCTACTGGCTGCGGCAAGACCATAGTCTTCGGAAGCATCGCAAGAGACCGTGCCGAGGATGGGCGTGTGCTCATCCTGGCACACCGCGAGGAACTGCTCACTCAGGCATCGGATAAGATACATAAGATCAGCGGGCTGAACTGCTCTGTCGAAAAAGCGGACCAGACATGCCTTGATTCGGACGAGGCTATCACTGTCGGATCAGTGCAGACGCTTCAGACAGAAAAAAGACTGTCACGCTTCCCCAGGGACTACTTCAAGACGCTGATCGTAGACGAAGCACATCACGCAATGGCACAGAGCTATAGGAACGTGCTGAATCACTTTAACTATGCGAAGGTGCTGGGCGTGACGGCTACACCGGACAGAGGCGATATGAAGAACCTGGGCGAAGTGTTTGAAAGCCTGGCATATGAATACAGCCTCCGGGATGCAGTCAAGGCGGGATATCTGTCAAAGATCAGAGTACAGACCATGCCGCTGAACATTGACTTCTCATCTGTCAAGGTGTCTATGGGTGACTTCCAGATCAATGACATCGGGCACGCACTCGAGCCGTATCTTGAGGATATCGCTGATGAGATGGCGAAGGCCTGCATGGATAGGCATACGGTCGTATTTCTTCCACTGGTTAGTATCGCCCAGGAGTTCCGGGATATCCTCAATAGGAAGGGCTTCAGGGCGGCAGAAGTCAATGGACAGTCAAAGAACCGGGAAGAGATCCTTAAGGACTTCGAGGATGGCAAGTATAACGTGCTCTGTAATGCGATGCTGCTCACAGAAGGCTGGGACTGTCCGATAGTCGATTGTATCGTGGTACTGCGACCGACTAAGATCAGGAGCCTCTACTGTCAGATGCTCGGACGTGGCACAAGACCATGTGAAGGCAAGGATCATCTGCTGGTACTCGATTTCTTATGGATGACCGGAAAGCATGACCTAGTCAGACCGGCGGACATCATCTGCAAGAAGGAAGAGATCGCGAAGAAGGTCACGGAGAAGCTCGAAGGCGGAGAACCGATGGATCTCTTTGCAGCCGAGGAACAAGTCGAACATGATGTCATGGAAGAGCGGAAGAACGCTCTGGCAAGGGAACTGGAAGAAGCTGCAAAACAGCGCAAGAAGCAGCAGAAGAAGCTGATAGATCCGCTTGAGTTCAGTCTGACACTCGACATGGAAGAGCTGCTCGATTATGTGCCTACATTCGGCTGGGAGGCAATGCCAGCAACAGAGAAGCAGATCAAGACTATACAGAACTTCGGGCTTGATCCGGAAGGCATGTGCAAAGGCCAGGCATCAAAGATCATCAGCAAGCTCATGGAACGCGCACAGGAGGATATGTCCACACCGAGACAGATCAAGACTCTGACCAAGTTCGGATTCCAGAATGTTCAGGCGTGGACATTCCAGGAGGCCAGCAAGATATTATCTGCTCTCAGCGCAGCCGGATGGAAGCCGTGGCTCGCACATCTTGATCCGGCATTCTATCAGCCAAAGAGACTGGCAGAACAGGGGGTATTATGGATCTGACAGAAGCTCTGCAATACATCCCGCCATCTTCCCTGGATTATACAGAATGGATCAATGTAGGCATGGCCCTGAAGCATGAAGGCTACAGCTGCAATGTATGGGACTCATGGAGTGCGTCTGACTCACGCTATAAGAAGGGAGTCTGTGAGAAGAAATGGGATACATTCCGTGAGAGTGCGGGCGTGATCGTGACAGGCGGCACCATAGTCGACCTGGCGAAAAGATTCGGATATGTGACACCGGGCAAGCGTGAAGTGACCACATTCGACTGGGAGGATGAGATCCAGTATGACGGTGATCCTGATGTGGTCGTGAAGGATTCCGCCTGGCTTGATACATCAAACATCATAGAAGAGCCGTCTGATAAGGAGTTTGACGGCGTGGACGAACTGAGGCGATACATCCGGGCAATGTACCAGGATGATGAGATAGTCGGATACTGCATAGACGCAGAAGAAGACAAAGAAAAGGGCAAGTGGAGGCCGTCTTCAAAGGGAGTGTTCGGGATGACTGCCGGACAGATCCTTCAGTCGATAAAGAAGCATCCAAAGGACATCAAGGATACCATCGGAGACTATAACGAGCAGGCCGGTGCATGGATAAGATTCAATCCGCTGGATGGCATGGGTGTGTCAAATGACAATGTCACGGCATTCCGGTTCGCCCTGGTGGAGTCCGACTCTCTCGCGATCGAAAAGCAGAAGGCACTCATGGAAGAACTGAAGCTTCCTATCGTCATGATGGTGCATTCCGGGAAGAAGTCAGTACATGCCATTGTCAGGATAGACGCAGTCAATGCCAGAGAGTACAGAGAGCGTGTGGATTATCTCTATAAGGTATGCGAGAAGAACGGCCTATCCATAGACAAGCAGAACAAGAACGCATCACGCATGAGCCGAATGCCGGGCGTGATCCGAGGCGATAAGAAGCAATTCATCATCGCGGAGAACATCGGGCTTGCTACTTTTGACGAATGGAAGGACTATATCGAGGATGCTGTCGATCAGCTCCCGGACTTTGAAGAAACGTATGAGAAGGAACTGCCTCCGCTGGCTCCTGAGCTGATAGCGGGCGTGCTCCGTAAAGGACATAAGATGCTGATATCGGGACCGTCAAAGGCCGGCAAGAGCTTCCTCTTGATAGAGCTCGCGCTCTGCATCACCGCAGGGAAGAACTGGCTCAATATGCCATGCATGAAGGGGAAAGTGCTTTATATCAATCTGGAAGTTGACCGGGCATCTTTCATGCATCGCATAGACAATGTCAGAGAAGAGATGGGCATAGCTAAAGAAGATGCAAGGTTTACTGTATGGAACCTGCGCGGAGAAAATGCTCCTATTGACAGGCTGGCCCCGAGGCTCATCAGACGTGCGACAGGCAAGGACTATGATGCCATCATATTTGACCCGCTCTACAAGATAAACCAGGGCGATGAGAACAGTGCATCAGAGATGGGTAAGTTCTTCAATCAGCTCGACCATATCTGCGCCAAACTGGGCACATCGATAATATGCTGCCATCATCACTCAAAAGGCTCGCAGGGCGGAAAGTTTTCTATGGACAGAGCATCCGGTTCGGGTGTCTTCGCCAGAGATCCCGATGCACTGCTCGACATGATACAGCTCAATCCGAGAGACGTAGGCAAGTCACTCGAAAAGGGACAGACTGCATGGCGTATCAGCTATACGCTCCGTGAGTTCCAGACACCGGAGGATGTCGATGTGATATTTGACCATCCTGTGCATCGGATCACTACAGATCTTAAGGAGGCCAAGCCGATGTCCGGTGCAGATAGCGCAACCAATTCCAGGCGTGGCAATTCCGTGAAGACAGAGAAGAAGGATGACAAATATGAACGGCTACTCTCCTTCGTGGAGAACTGGTCAGAGATTGACCAAAGACCGGAAGGCCAGAAGACACCGCATCCGACTCTCGGCGAAGCGGTCGAATACTTCAAGAGTGATAAGGGATTCTCAGGCAGATCCATCAGACGCTGGATAGAAGAAAACGATGATGCATTTATCCAGAATGGCATGATCATCATGCGTGACACACAGGATGAGGAGAGTGACAAAAGTGACAAACAGAGCGATTGATTTTGGCACGATTGTGACAGTGACAAACCCTATAGGGAATGGCGGCAACATTGTGACGCCAAACCCTATAGGGAATGGCAACACTTTGCCAAACCCTATTAAAAGGTTTTTGTCAAAACCGTGGCGCGCCGTGTGTGGGACATGCGCTAAAGACGCGAATGTCCCCACACTGTCGCGGCGCATCATGGGAATGGCAGAAAAGGAGTGACAAAATGCAATTCTTTTTGGCAATGGACCCGCCTACTAAAACACAGCAAGAACATCGAGTCGGAAAACGTAAAGACGGAAGCCTGTACTTTTACGAGGATCGAGAGCTGAAGGAAGCGCGGAACACTCTCAAGCTGGCACTCTTGAAACAGGCTCCCGAAGCTCCGCTATCCGGTCCGGTCATGCTCATGGTCAAGTGGTTATTCCCCAGGGGCAAGCATCAGGATGGTGAGTATAAGACATCAAAGCCGGATACAGACAACCTGAACAAGATGCTCAAGGATGAGATGACGAAGGCGGGATTCTGGAAGGATGATGCTCAGGTCGTTCAGGAGATGATAGAAAAGTTCTGGGCGGAGATACCGGGGATCTTCATCAAGGTGGAGGAGTTATGACATGGATATGGTCGAGAAGGAAAAGATATACAAGGTGCACATGTGGATGTGGAACCTGGAACAGAAGTATCCGGCAGACAGCGCAGTCACGGAAGAGGCATGGAGAGACATCTGCGACAGCTGCGATGCTCTCTGTAAGGAGCTGAACCTGGAACAGGGACACTACGGCAGAAGGCTCATGGCTGGATTCATGGCTGTGAAGGAAGGATTCAAGAGGCACATCATAGTAAAAACGACAAAGGAGGAGATACTACCGTGAGTAAACAGGCAGAGGCCGGCGCGATACGCATAGACAAGCTCGAGCGTATCGAAGAGTCACAGGCCAGAAAGAAAGGGCTCGAACCCAGTGAGATATATCCGGGCATGAGAGTCACGGCATATGCGATAGGAGCAGATGGCGGGCATGGACTGAAGAAGATGACTGTACTGGCAAAGCATACGCACACCGTACTATGCGAAACAGACAACGGCCTGAGGTACAGTCCGAGGTATGAAGAGCTATGTCTGACGAAGTAAAGATTAAGCCGTGCCCGTTCTGCGGTCAGGTGAAGGTCAGATTCGATAAGTGTACGAAGCGGGCAAGGTGTGCAGTGTGCTTCGCTACCAGCGGACTGATAACACCGTACATCAATCAGGGCATGACAGAAGATGAAGCGATGATCGCGGCATGGAATAACAGGAGCGAAGATGGCAAAGATCAGTGAAGAGGAAAAGAACGAGATAATCGAGCGGAATAGATACTTCAACAGCATGAGCTATGAAGACAAGCTCGATGTGGCAAAATCTCGAGTCATTGAGTGGACAGAGATATGTGCGGATGCCGGCAAGAACTATGCCGTATCTGTCGGAGGCCTTGACTCTATCGTACTGCTGCTCTTTGTGCGGTCTATCCTGGGTGAGTGCAGAGGTATATCGGTATCTGCTCTGGAGGATGTCTCGATACAGAAGGTACATACTGAACTGGGAGTCGAAAAGATAAGACCGGATATGAACTTCGTGCAGGTGCTCAATAAGTATGGCTTCCCTATCCTCTCAAAACAGATCGCGGGTAAGATAGAACACCTGCAAGTGCCCCGGTCAGAGGCTGATAAGAGACTGCTCTACTACAATCATGCACTGATGACCGGAGACACAGGACCGTGGGGACACTTTGAGCACTCGGAGAGCATGAAGCTCGATGATGAGATACTGGTGAAGTTCGGCGGGCACTATGCCGAAGACAGACCTGATCTGAAGTGCCAGGTCGCACCGTTCAAGGTATCGGATCACTGCTGCTTTGTCATGAAGGAAGCACCGTCTATGAGATATCAGGAAGAGCATGATATATATCCATTCCTCGGACTGATGCAGATAGAAGGCGGACAGCGCAGATTCTCTCTCAGAAGATACGGCTGCAACTACGTCAGTGATAAGACGGCCCGCTCATGCCCGTTCAACTACTTCTCAAGACAAGACCTGCTCACACTCGCTCTGGATCTGAAGGCTCCTGTGCCCGAGATCTATGGAAAAATAGAGCGAGGTACAGACGGACTGCTCCGCACGACTAAAGCACAAAGAACCGGATGCCCGATGTGCGGCTTTGGAGTACATCTCGAGACAAGACCGCATAGATTCGACAGGCTGAAGGAGCGGAACCCTAAATACTGGGACTTTCTCATGTATCACGCAGTCAAGGATGAGTCAGGTGAGTATGGCTGGGGAAGAGTGCTCGATTATCTCGAGATCGAATGGGAGAATGAGCCCGGTCAGATCAGAGGCCAGATGAACATCTGGGACTTTTTGGATGATCCGAACCCTTAAGGCGGCAAAGGGTGAAGATAGATGGATGTCACTGTAAACGCATTTTTCACACGAGCCTGTTGTTATCGCACACAGCCGCCAACTGGAAGCCCCGTCTCCGGGAGTCTCTCGGAGACGATGGGCACCAGGAAGGAGAACAGATGAAAAAGAAACATTATAGCAGACCGCACAATGTACAAGCGAATATATTCCTTGCAGCCAGCCAGGTCGAGAAGAAGATGCAGAAAGAGGTCGATGCAGCTGCTACAGATAACTGGCTGAAGAGCATCGGAGTCGGAGTGCTCTGCTTCCGGGAGCTGACCGGAGACAATAAAAAGACAGAACGCTTCGCATCACGCTATGCAGAGATGCTTCAAGAGATTAGGGATCATGAGCTCACGACTGCGGACGTGCTGGAACAGGTACAGAGATACTGCGGTATAGAGTTAATGGTGGAGGATGAGGATAAGGAATGAGTGAATGGATAAAGTGTGACAAATGCAACAAAATAACCCAAGCGGATAGTTGCGGAGAAAAAAGATACAAAATCGGTATAGATGGTTTTGACGGATATTCCACATTTCATCTATGTGAGTGGTGCTTGAGGTCGTTTTATTTAGATTTTTTAGGATGGAAATGGAATGATGATGATCGTCAGTATGTGCCACAGGCAGAAAGCGAGGAACAGGCATGATGTATGTAAGCTGCTATTGCACGGACTGTATCCACAATGACGGAGACGGCGATTGCAACGAGGATTATATCACGATCAATAATGACACAATGACGGCAGCGGGATTTTATCCGATATGCGAGGATTACGAGGAGAAAAAGGAGGCCAGTACGAATGAATGATCTTAATGGACTGTATTACAAGGTGACACAGACGTATCTGTGGTGCCAGGGTGAGAAGCGGAAGCTCATAAGGGAGAGAGACAAGATAGATGCCCGGCTCGAGACGCTTGAAGAGATCATGATAGATCTGAATGACGTACTCTGCAAGCATGGCGAGCATATCTATGAACACTTTGAAGAGAAGAGGCCGAAAGATTATGGCGATATACTCAGGGAGGTTATCAACAATGACAGAGAATGATTACATAGCGGAATATGTCAGAGAAGAGCATCCGGGGATACTGGGCTTTGATTATGCAGTTTGGAGACTTACCAGGGCGATATTTGAGTTTGGTATCTCTATGAGAGAGGCTATCAGCCGGATATCGGCGAAAGACCTGAAGAGAATGATGGAGGAGGTCGAGGATGGAGATAGTGGAGAAGATGGAGACAGAGCTGACAATAGCGGATTATAAGCATGCTCTGAAACATCGCTTATATGTGCGGTACATGGATAATCCGACAGAGTTCATGGAGCTGAGCAAACTGATGGATGATGTCGAGGAACTGATGAAAGACAATGAAAGACGGTATTTTGAGTTCATAAAAAAGCTCGCAGCAGATTCACGCTTTGTGATGATGACCACTGAAAAGGGCGTGATCATTCATGGTAGCAAGGATGTATCGGAGAAGATAAAAAGGGAGGCCCAAGATGTTACATGAAGAGGTATCGAAATACAGACGCTTAACAGGTGACAATACATCAGATCAGATCCCTATTTTGCGACTGGGCGGATTTTTAGATGGCTTTGATACAGGCATTGAGATGGGGATCAAAGCTTTGCAAGAAGTATGGCAGGCAGTATGGGATGTAGACATACCGAGCCCGACTGTACCGGAATATGTGGAGCATCATCAGCAGATGCAAGAGATACTGGCCCTGATCGATAAGCACATAAAGGAGATGAAAGATGAAGCATAGTTTATGTATTGACTGTCAATATCTGGACAGGGAAAGAACTCGCTGCTTTGTAAAATCAGCCGATGTGATAAGAGTAGAAACCTGCGATAGATATGTTCCCGCACCAGATCAGACAGCCAAAGCAGATGAAGGCAAGCTGCAGATCACACTGGTGCCTACTGACGTGATCAGGGCGATAGCCAGAATACGGATGTATGGCAATCAAAAATATCATGATCCTGATAACTGGAAGACTGTTGAACCTGCTCGATATCGTGATGCTCTGATGCGGCATCTGCTGGCATACATAGATGATCCGAAGAGCAAAGATGAAGAGAGTGGCCTGCCTCATCTATGGCATGCAGCTTGCAACATAGCTTTCTTATGTGCACTAGAGGAGGTGGATGATGAGACACTATGAACGGGGAGCCAAGACACGCAGCCTGATACTCGCATTCATCAGGATCTACATAGAGGATCATGGATATGCTCCTTCCAACAAGGAGATATCTGATGCCATTCAGGTATCACCTACTAGCGTGTGGCAGCACATGAACATACTGCTCGCCCAGGGTGATCTTGAGACAGATCTCCCGGATAGGTGGCATACGTCTCGGGCTTATCGCTTAAGGAGGTAATCAATGGATATCGCGGCAGCAAAGAAGCACCTGCGCTCTATCAGGGATGACCACAAGAAGATACAGCGGCTGATGGCTAAACGTGATGAGTTGCGCTTCTCACTCTATCCCAAGGCTATCACCTATGACAAGGACAGGGTACAGACATCACCGGAAGATGTACTCTCGGAGCGTGTCTCTGCTCTGTTCGAGATAGAGGACAAGATAACCAGGGTGGGGTATGATCTCGATGTGAAGGTCGTGAAGACCCGGGCTGTCATCCGGGGTATACCTGATGAGAGGTGCCGTGCCCTACTGACCCTGTACTATACCAGCCTCACTCCTGATGGCAGGCTGTACCGGTGGGAGGATGTGGCGGGAGAGATAGGAGCTACTCTCGCAAATACCATCAGACGGATACATCCGAAAGCATTAGATTATTTCAAAGATTATGCGGACTAGATATTGACATGTCCATACTGTTCTGCTACAATCTATAGTATCTAATATTATGTAAATAAATAAAGACCGCGAGAACACAGGGCGCATCCGTTATGGACGCGCCTTTTTTGTTGCGCGAATGAACGCAAGACGCGAGCGCGGACGCGAAGGCAAAAACTTTTTACAGAGCCGGAAAAAAGCATTTGACCAGGGTGGAGGGTATCCCCCAGGGCATGCGGCAAGGTGGCTGGGGCTGGGGGTAGGTACTTCCGGCGGTTTGACGGGGCTTGCGGTGCTCTCGGGCCCAAAAAAGCCGTAGGTGCGAGGTGCCCCAGTCAGAGGTTGAGTAGATTTCATGAACAAGAAGCCGAAGCAAACAGACATCAATCTGGACGGTCACTACATCGTATCCACAACGGAACTGGCACAAAAGCTGAACTGTTCCGCTGAATGGGTGAGGCAGCTCGCTGATGATGAAGTGCTCACGATCGCGGAGACAAGGAACCGTGATAGATACTTTGATCTGTTCCCTGCCATATTGCAGTACATCGAGTTCCTGAGGCAGAAGGAAGAGACACCGGATGATGTCCTGGCAAAGGCACGCATGGAACTGGCAGATCTGCGATACAAAGCCGCACGGGCAGATAAGCTCGAACTTGAGCTTGCAGAGCTCCGTGGACAGATGCACCGGTCTGAAGACGTGGATGATGTCACATCTGACATGATAGTCCGGATAAGAGGCGAGATCCTCGCTCTCCCCGGACGGCTCGCTGTGGATGTGGCGAAAGCCAACACTGCCAAGGTCGCATCGGCAGTCATCAAACGGGAGATTGATGAGCTGCTCAATGACATGGCGGGATACAGATATGACCCGAATGAGTATGCAAAGCGGGTGAGTGAGCGGGAGAAATGGTTAAGCGTACAAGAGGCCGAGACGGCGGCAAAGGAAGAAGTAAAAGCGGCACGATCGACATCGAAGAAGTCAGCTCCGTCAAGCCAGAAAGCCGCGAAGAAGAGCTCCGGAAAACAGCAGCCTTCATCGAAAAGCTCTGCGAAAAGTTCCGGGCACCGGAAGACCTGACTGTCAGCGAGTGGGCAGACAAGTATCGCAAGCTCTCGCCTGAGAACAGTGCCGAGGCGGGCAGGTGGAGAACGTCACGGACTCCGTACATGAAGGAGATCATGGATGCGTTCAATGATCCCGAGGTGAACATCCTCGCAGTGGTCGCATCTTCCCAGGTAGGCAAGACGGAAGCACTCCTGAACATGCTCGGATACATGATAGATCAGGACCCGGGACCTGCGCTGTATGTTCTTCCTACGAAGGAGTTCGCTGAGGACTTCTCGAAGAGACGGCTCGCTCCCATGATACGGGATACGGAAGCACTCGAGGAGAAGGTCGCGAACTCAAAGAGCAGAGATACAAACAATACCATCACGAAAAAGGTATATCCGGGCGGCATGATATCGCTGATCGGCTCAAACAGTCCGACTGATCTGGCAGGTACGCCTGCAAGGTATGTCTTTGGTGATGAGATAGATCGCTGGTCACGGTCCGCAGGTACGGAAGGTGATCCGTGGAGCCTGCTCGAACGCAGAACAGCGACCTTTTACAATGCGAAGATGGTCGCAGTGAGCACTCCGACTATCCGAGGTGCGTCAAAGATCGAGGATCTCTTCGAACTGGGCACCAAGGAGTACTGGTGTGTCGAATGTCCGCACTGCGGCGAGTACTTCTTCATCAATTTTGACGCGATACGCTTCAAGTATCACACGATAGGCACGGGCACGAGGAAGCAGTTCATCGTAGATGAGACATCGTGCGTATGCCCGGAGTGCGGATGTGCGTCTGAAGAGGATATCATCAAGGCTCAGCCGATGAAATGGATCGCGAAGAGCCCTGATGCGATACATAATGGCTGCCGGTCGTTCTGGATCAATGGCTTCTATTCGCCCTGGCAGAGATGGGAGCGCATCATCGTGCGGTTCCTGGAGGCCGGCAAAGATCCCGAGAAGCTGCAGCCGGTTTTTAATACTCTGTTCGGTCAGCTCTGGGAGAACAGAGGCGATCTGGAAGACGAGGAAGAGATCGCGAGCCGTGCCGAGGTCTATGGAGCGGATCTTCCTGATGGAGTGCTCTGTCTGACATGCGGCGTGGATACACAGGATAACCGTCTCGAGTATGAGGTGGTCGGTTATGGCATGTTTGAGGAGAACTGGGGCATAGAAAAGGGCATCATAGACGGAAACCCTGCGAACCCTGATACATGGGAGAAGCTGGATGGTGTCATAGATAAGACCTGGTACTTCGAGAACGGGCAAGGCCTGAAGATATCACTGACTTTTGTAGACTCGGGCGGTCATTATACACAGGAAGTATATGCCGCATGTGCGGACCGAAAGAATAAGCGGGTATTCCCCATCAAGGGTGCGAATCGTTCAGATACACCGTTCACATCACCTGCGAAGCAGACAGAGTATAACACAGGCGCAGGGCGGACGGGTAAGGTCTGGTACTACATGATAGGCGTAGACAGCGGAAAAGAGCACATCATGAGCGGCTTGAAGATCCGAGAGCCGGGCGCGAGGATGTCACATTTTCCGAAAGATCAAGGGCGTGGATATGACGCTCTTTTTTATTCCGGTCTGCTCTCGGAGCAGCTGGTGATAGATAAGTCGGGCAGATGGCACTGGGAGAAATTGCCAGGGCATGAACGTAATGAGGCTCTTGACTGTAGGAACTATGCAAATGCGGCTTTCAAAGTACTGCATCCGAACCTTGATGCCATCAGAGAGCGGCTCTTGCATCCTGAACAACCGAAACCCACACCGCAGCAGGCACAGCCGAGACGGCGAAGCGTGAGGCGGACATTAAGTGAGGAATGGTGAACATGAACTATGATGCTACCACTACAAACGGAATAAAGTACATATCACGGCTATATGCGAACAGCTACAAGTATCAGATGGTCGTGGATGACCTTGATACGCTCGCTGTGACCAGGAAGGATATCCTGGCAGGTGGTGGCGTGTCCGGGTATACCATCGGCAGCCGCTCCATCACGAAGAATGTGCTATCAGCGGAGGACGTGCTGAAGAAGTTTGACAAGCTCATGGCTCAGAAGCTGCAGCTTGAAAAGGGCATCGGCCCGAGGAAGGCTGTCGCTGTGATTCCTCGCGACTGGTAAGGAGGGCGGCATGTACTACGGATACAAGGGATATGGCAGTGCGGGTGCGTCTACTCGCAGAAGATCCACAAAGGGCTTCACGTCTGTATCGGGAAGCCCCAGGGAAGACATAGACGATAACAACTATACACTACGTCAGCGCGGGCGGCTCATGTATATGGGTAATCCTATCGCGGCATCAGCGATCAAGACGCACCGGACAAATACAATAGGTCTGGGCTTAAGACTGAACCCCCGCCCGGACGCTGACTTTTTAGGGATGACTCCTGAGCAGATGGCTGACTGGGTGAAGACAGTCAAGCGTGAGTTCTCACTCTGGGCAAGTCATAAGGACGCATGCGATGCGACAGGCATCAATGACTTCTATGAGTTCCAGCAGCTCATGCTCGTGTCATGGCTGACCAGTGGCGATGTGTTCGCAGTGATCCAGCAGAGACCCGGCACGCTCTACAGACCATATGGCCTGCGTCTGCGTGCTCTTGAGGCTGATCTGGTGGCTACTCCTGAAACGATGGGCGGAGTGCTCACCGCTTCCGGCGGGAAGAACCCGAACACCGGGAACCGGATCTTTGATGGCGTAGAGATTGACCGCTATGGTCAGGTGGTCGCGTACCACATCCGCAATACATATCCATCGGAGAGCACGGTCACGGCTACGGAATGGAAACGGATAGAGGCAAGGTCAGCGCGGACCGGGATGCCGAATGTGCTGCATCTGATGAATACGGAGAGACCGGATCAGTATAGAGGCGTGTCATTCATCGCTCCTATCATCATCCCGCTCCTCCAGATCAACAGATATACCGAGTCGGAGCTGATGGCTGCCCTGGTCAATTCATTCCTGACCGCATACATTCAGACAGCTACAACGGAAGGCGAGAACCCGTTCGATGAGGCTGTGCCGCCTGAAGATAGACAGGTAAGTGTGGACCCGTCCGAGTATGAGATGGGCCCTGGGCAGGTCAACTTCCTGCAGCCGGGCGAGAATGTCGTGCCTGTGGAAGCAAAGAGGCCGGCATCAGGCTTCGGGCCTTTTGTCGAGGCGATATGCACACAGATAGGAGCGGCTCTCGAGATCCCGAGAGAGATACTGCTCAAGCAGTTCAATGCTTCATACAGTGCATCCCGTGGTGCTCTGCTCGAAGCATGGAAGTCATTCAGGATGTACCGGACGTGGTTCATCAATGACTTCTGCAATCCGGTATATGAGCTCTGGCTGAATGAAGCGGTCGCGACCGGGCGAGTCAGTGCTCCGGGATTCTTCTCTGATCCGGCGATACATGAAGCATATCTCGCATGTGAATGGATAGGACCGTCACAGGGAATGCTCGATCCGGGCAAGGAGATATCGGCTGAGGCTCTGGCTTGCCAGCATGGCTTCAGCACACATGAAGACAGCGCACTCCGCTTGAATGGCTCTGATTTTGTATCTAATGTCGAGAGGCTCAAGCGTGAACAGGAGCTCATGAAGGATCTGGTGATGGTCGAGGTACCTGATCCGGAGGCAACGGAGGAGGTAAATGATGGCGAAAAATCAGATGTTTAAGCCGTACTTCATCAATGCGATGGATGGCGGACGCAAGGTAGAGGTCAATCTCTACGGCGAAGTGGTCGAGAGCGTGCCTACTGACTGGTGGACAGGCGAGAAGATAGATGGTCTGTTCATAGAAGAGGCTGCCTTCCTGGATGAACTCGACAACTACAAGATGGCGGATGAGATCACATTCCGTATCAATTCCATCGGCGGGGATGTGAATGCCGGTAAGGCGATATTCAACCGCATCCGGTCGCTCGAAGGGCATACCGTGACCATAGTGGATGGCATCGCTGCCAGTGCGGCATCGATAATCGCCCAGGCGGGTGATGAGCGCAAGATGATGACCGGCTCCCAGATGATGATACATGGTGCATCGACTCTGATGGTCGGATACTTCAATGCAAAGGATATCAAGGGCATCCTGAATGCGCTGGAGAACACGAACGGCTCCATCGCTGATATCTATGCTGATACAACCGGCACAGACAGAGATGAAGCACTCCGCATGATGACCAGGGAGACCTGGATGACTGCTGATGAAGCTGTCGAGAAGGGCTTCGCGGATGAGGTGGTCACAGGCAAGGAGCCCGAGGTCGATATGGTCGAGGATGATGAGACGGCTCTCGTAGTGAATGGCGTGTTCCATAAGTTCGCTGCAAAGGCCAATCTTCCCCAGATGGCTATCACGGGCATGTATTCCCGTGCACAGCTTAATAAGATCGTAAACGGCGGCAAGCCGTCAACGATAGAACCCGTAAACGCAGAGAATGAAAAGGAGGTATCTATCATGGATCTGCACGAACTGAAAGAGGCTTATCCCGAGCTGGTCAATCAGATCGCGGAAGAAGCCACAGCGGCGGCTTGCACCAGTACTGATGATGCCGTCAAAGAGGCTCTCGAGGCTGACAGAGCGCGCATGAAGGAGATCGACTCCATCGCGGCTCAGATCGGCGATCCTGAGCTCATCAACAAGGCCAAGTATGAGGAACCAATGAGCGCGGCTGATCTTGCTCTCGAAGCGATGAAGGCACAGGCTCGGGTGGGTGCTGAGTACATGGCAGCGCGTGCTGAGGATACTCAGGATGCGAACTCCATTGCGGGAGATCCTAACCCGGGCATGGAGGACACAGTAGCACAGGATGAGGCGCAGCTCAATGCGATCATCGACAGTCTCAAGAAGGAGGTACAGTAATATGGCTCTGGTAGAAGTCAACAAATCCGACAACCTGATCGCCGATGCGAATATGGCGGTCAACATCCAGCTTGCGGATGTCCTCTCTGGTGAAGGCAAGCTCGCTCGCGGTACGATCCTTTGCTATAAGTCCGCCATCGGTGGCAAGCATCAGGCGTACAAGAGCGCACTCGAGTCTCATGCACGTTATATCCTCGCCGAGGATATCGATGCTACGAGCAGCGATGTGACCGCAAAGGTCATCGCATCCGGTAACATCAACGAAGCTGCGACCGCTGTCAAGGCTGGCTCAACTCTGAGCGAGGCTGGTCGTGACGCACTGCGTAACGCTGGCATATTCCTTGTCAACGGCATCGCCTGATCGAAAAGGAGGGACAATAATCATGGCACTCAATCTTTACGATACCAAAACCATGCTCAAGCTTCAGGAGGTCGTGAAGCCGAAGAGCACATTCCTGCGTGACAGATTCTTCCCCACTGCTCCCGAGGACATCTTCACCACTGAAGAGGTCCTTGTGGATTTCAAGGATGAGCAGGGCTCCAATCTCGCTCCCGTGGTGATCCCTGATAAGGGCGGCATCCCGATGAACAGAGGCGGGTATCAGACCCACATCTTCACGCCTCCGCTCGTAGCTCCTGAGCGCAGCCTCACCGCTAACCAGCTCATGAAGAGAGCGGCTGGCGAGGCTGTATTCAGCAATATCCCGGCTGCGCAGAGAGCAGCGAAGTATCTCACCGATGATATCGCTGACCTGAACATGGCGATCGATCTCCGTGAGGAGTACATGGCGGCACAGACCCTGCTGAACAATGCATATACGCTCACTGCTTATGCTGACAGATTCGGCGTGAAGGGCATCTCTCAGGAGTTCAAGTTCTACACCGGCGTCTCGAACCCTGCGACCTACACCATCAACCACTCATGGGATGGCGCGAGCGCAGACATCATCGGCGACCTTGCTGCGATGGCTGACCTGCTCACCAGCCGTGGCCTTGCCGCTTCTGATGTTGTCGTGGCTGGCAATGTTGCTGATGTCATGCTCAACAATGCGACCGTGCTGAAGCTCCTGGATAACAGACGCTTCGTGCTCGCACAGGAAGTCAATCCTACGGCAACTGATGACGGTGCTGTGCTTCTGGCTGTCCTCAATGTCAAGGGACACATCATGAACATCTTCGCATACACTCGCGAGTATGTTGGTGATGATGGCAATACCGCAAAGTTCATCCCTGACAACATGGTCGTTGTCACTGCAGCCGGCATGGGCCGCACTGCTTATGGTGCTATCACTCAGATTGAGGAAGACACTCAGGACTTCGCGACCTATGCTGCTTCTCGTGTGCCTCATGTCGTCACGAATGCACATGATAATACTCGCACTCTGATCCAGCAGAGCCGCCCGATCGTTCTGCCTAAGGTCAGGAATGCTGCCATCAGCGCAACCGCGATCTTTGCCTGATAATCAAGGAGGTTTGTATGCTCGTAAAAGTGAATGACAACTATACGGGCGTTTTTGGTCTGCGGTCCTCCTATAGCATGGTGCCAAAAAGGGCGGGCGATCCGCCCTTCGAGGTACCGGATGACTCAGCGGCGTATCATATCAAGACGGGCGTGCTCGTACCTGTGGAGGTGACGGCAAAGAAAGCAGAACCTGCTCCGATGCCTGAGCCTGTCCAGGAAGAAGAGGCCCCCGTGATAGAAGCCGCTGAGCCTGTCGCAGCTCCTAAAAAGGCCGTGACAAAGAAACCGGCTAACAAAAAGCGGAAGTAAGGAGGTGCGTGATGGCTAAAGCGTTACATCCGTTTATTCATGACGGAAGACAGTACTATGCAGGTGATGAAGTACTCGCAACCGGAGAGGAGCTGGTCAAGCTTCAGATCCTCGGGAATGTCGAGGAGTCCATCAAGACGATGAAGCCTGAAAAGGTCGAGCCGAAGCCTGTCGATGATGCTGCCGAAGTCATTGAGAAGGTAAAGAAGACCAAGAAAGGCAAGTGATATGAGTGCTTTCAAGGATATGGTGGCAAATGACATAGAGAGCGTGTTCCTCAATCTCGATGAGTTCGCTGATAAGCATCTCTGGGATGGCAAGGAGCTAGTCTGCGTGGTCGATGATGACACCATGATCGAGAAGTACTCTGCCGAGTTTGATCTTCTGCCGAAAGGCTCACACCTTGTATATGCCAGTGCGGCAAGCTTCGAGAAGAGGCCGCAGGTGTCATCGGTGGTCAGGTTTGACAAGATCATCTATACCATTGATGAGATAGAAGAACAGATGGGAATGTATCGTATATTCCTGGCACGAGGTAATGTCTGATGGCAAAGAACTCTGTATCAGTCGATTTTGATAAGGGATTCTTCAAGACGCTGAAGGCACTGAATAAGGCTATACCGGAATGCGCGGAGAAGGCCGAGCGGGATGCTTTGAAGAAGGGCGTATCTGCATTGACGGATACAAAAGGCGGTATGCCGTCTGTGTATAACGTCAAGAAGAAGGATATGACCAAGTACATCAAGACCTATAAGGATCATATCCTGGTAAGGTCTACTGCATTCACGACTGTACACTTCGGATTCACTCCCAAGGTGTATACGTCACAGGCCGGCATCCCGGTCAAGAGACGGAAGAAGTCTACTCTGACAGTCATGAAGGGACGCAAGTACAAGCCTGCGTCTGCATTCATCGCGAACCCTGATACTGTGCATGGCGTGACTATGCTGTGGCAGCGCAAAAAGGGAAGCCGTGATATAGAGCCTATCAGACGATTATCAGCCGCACAGATGGCAGAGAATAAAGATATATCCGAGTATGTCAGCGAAGAGATGCAAGTCAGATACCAGGAGCGGCTGGATCACTACTATGATCTGGCTGTGAAGAAGGCCGAGGGTAAGAAATGAAGACGATATACCGTGAGCTTAACAGGATAAAGACATTCATAGAAGAAAAGCTCGAAGAGCATACTTTTATGATGGCGAGAGAACCGGAAGAGGGCGAGGATGATTCCTCGCTCGATTTAGTTTATCCGAAGGTGGCTATCGGCAATATCCCGCATGCGAACTTCTCACTCTACGCTGACCAGGCTCATATGTACCAGGCACCATACATCCTAGTCGGATATGAGACAGCGGACTTTGAGGATGATGGTGAGACAATAAACATCCTGATCCAGGCATGTGCCTATACACAGGATGTATATGACGATGAGAGTTATGTACCGGATAACATGGGCACTCTCGATGTCACAGAACTACTTGAAGCTCTCAAGCTCTGGTTTGAGAACGAGGCTGATTTCCCGGTGGAAATGCCCTTCACAATCGGCTCCTATGCCTCAAGGGCTCTCACATATCCGTATGCCTTTGGTTATTTGCAGTTTAACCTAGAGACAGGCATGGGAACCAGTCACCAGCCTAGATTCTACGCTGGATGATAACTATAAACAATCAATCATAAGGAGGTAAAGAAAATGGCAAATGGTATCACTGCCGTACAGGTAGATGCTGCCGCCTTGAGCGTAGACACATCTGCCAAGTCTTATCCTTGCTATCTCGGACAGGCTCCGATATGGCAGATTGACGATGCAAACTGGGCGAACCTTGCCGGGACGGTCATGCTTGCCAAGTCAATCGAAGAGGTCAGGTCGAAGATCGGCTATGCTGTGCCTGCATCAGGTGCGTTCAACAAAGGGCTCTCTCTGTCGATGGCGATGTACTATCATACGAACATCGAGAAGAAGCTGCCTATCATCCTGATCGTCAATGCCGGAACAGTCGCAGCGAGCGTGAGCCCGACTACGAAGAGCCTGACTTTTGTCAAGGGCAAGGCAGTCATCGATAGCGCGTATGTCGTGCTGAACACGCTCTCACTCAATGATGGCGGCTCACCTGCTACTGACTATGTCAAGGGCACAGACTGGACCGCTCAGTATGATGCTGATGGTCAGAACGTGGTCATCACTGCCCTCGATCCCGCGATCACGAGCGCGACCGCATCCTACAAGACAGTAGATCCTTCTACGATCACCTTCTCGAAGGACACCTATGATCTGATCGATTATATCGGACAGGAGACCGGTGTCATTCCTTCAACGATCTCTGCTCCCGGATGGGATAATGAGACCGATAGTGCCAGCGCGACCGTCATGAACGCTCTCGCGACCGTGGCAGAAGGTGTCGTGGATAAGCACTGGTATGTCGAGGCCTTTGGTCAGCTCGCAGGTGGCACGAGGAGCGCAGCCAAGACAGCCAAGGCAAGCATCAACAGCTACAAGATGAAGGTCTGCTGGCCCTGGGTGAAGATCAACGGCTATATCTTCCCGATATCCCTGGTATTCTCCGCTCGCAAGCAGAGCATCGATGCCGGCAATGACAATGTGCCGTATGAGAGTGCTTCAAATGAGCACATCGATGTCACAGGGCTCTGCGATGCATCGGGCACGCTCATCAGACAGCTCGAGCTTGAGGCGGATGATCTGAACTCTGTCGGTATCGCTACGATGGCCTTCACATCCAACATGAACTGGAGGACGTGGGGAGTCTGCATGGCAAACTACTCCGAAGCAGACAAGGGCAACATCCCTGCCAACAAGCTGAATGACGTGGCTGTTCAGATGATGGACTATGTCTGCAATGACTTCGAGAAGAAGTATGGCGTGAAGGTCCACAAGCCGATGAGCATCCGTGAGGTCAATGATATCCTGAATGATTTCGGTGCTGAGATCAATCAGCTGATCAGTGAAGGCCGTCTCATCGGTGGCACGATCGCTTTCGAGCCTTCAGAGAACAGCACGGCGGCTCTCGCAGATGGCGAGTTCACATTCACCATCACCGAGGCGAATACACCGCCTGCCAAGGCTATCATCGGTGTCGTTTCTTATGACGTGGACGCATACGATCAGTATGCGGAACAGATCGGAGGTGAAGGCTGATGGTTAAGTATACATACAAGCTCTCTGATATGCTCCTTCAGATGGAGCGTGAGAATGCTCAGTTTGAGCAGGTGGATGGACTCACGAAGTTCAGCCTTCCCGATATGGAAGCCGGAACGGAAGAGCTCTCTGGTTATGCTGGTCTGATGGGCACGCTTGAGCTCGTTGACTGGGCATCTGTTGGTGCTCTTGAGCTCGGTCTGACTTTCGTGGGCATCCCTGAGAATGGTGACATCGTCTTCAATCCCGCAAAGAGAAGCATCAAGCTCTCCTGGGCTGAGAAGTATGCTACAAAGAGCGGCGATACCGACTGGGACAACTACACCGTATATGCGACCGGATATCTGAAGAAGATCCCGGGCGGAGACGGTGAGAAGGGCTCCAAGCGTGAGAACGAAGTCACATATAGCCTGACCACATACAAGTATCTGAAGAATGGTACTTGCATCGTTGAGTATGATCCCGCTAATGATGTGCTTAAGATCTACGGCGAGAACTACTTCGACAAGCTCAAGCAGGCTACGCTCGGCTGATCCGAACCAATGCACTACAGCCCCCGTCAGAAATGGCGGGGGCTTCTTTTGTAACGGGAGAATAACACCATAAACGGGAGGTATCAAAATGGAAAAGGTATTAGAGTTTGACCAGGGCGCGAAACAGGAAGAGGAAGTCTTCGCTGTCGAAGATCCTGATATGGAAGTCTACTCACAGAATGACAATAAGCCTGAAGAGGATGAGTCATTCAATCCGGCGGGCGTGTTCAAGTTTGTCACGCCTATCATAATTGATGAGAAGCCCGTCTCTGAAGTCAGATATGACTTCTCGAGGCTGAAACCCATACAGTATATCAATATCGTTCAGGCGGTCGGTAAGAAGGAGAGCAATATGCTCGTGCCGGAGGTCAATGTCTCTGTGCAGGCTAATGTGTTCTGTAAGGCTGCCGATATCCCGCCTTCAATCATCAAGACACAGATGAGCGTGCCTGATTTTACTGCTGCATGCAGACTGGCGCGTGATTTTTTACTCTCTGGCAAGGGGACGGAGGAGAAAGAGGACATGATCCTCTAACTCAGAAGGCCGTCTTCATCACACGAAACGCTCATACGGATTACATGACCATCATGCACATGAGCTATGCGGAGATAGATAAGCTCTTCTTCGCGCTCATGGATCTGATTATGGAAGAAGCTGAGGCAAGGAAGCAGGCACTCGAGGAAGCGAAAGATGGCAAGCAGTAAAGAACTTGAAACAATTATAAGAATAAAGGGCAAGATCGATGCCAGTGTTGAAAAGTCTTTTGATTCCATCGAAAAGGCTGCCCAGGGAGCGATGAAAAACCTTCCCGGGAACATTGCAAAAGGCCTCGGTAATGGCGTGCAGGCGGCTACAAAGGCACTCGGTACGGCTACTCTCGCAGTAGGTGCCGGCTTTGCAGCCGCAGGCGCAGCTGCTGTCGCATTCGGTGCTGACTGTGTTCAGGCTGCCACTTCTTATGATCAGGCATTCCGTAACATGAGCACGCTGGTCGACGAGACCACAATGGATATGGAGAAGATGTCTGATGACATTCTCAAGGTATCCAGTGAGACCGGTATCGCAGCTGAAGATATCGCGAACTCTGTCTATAGTGCTATATCTGCCGGTATCAGTCAGGAGGATGCGGTTGAGTTCGCTGGTAAGTCTGCAAAGCTCGCAGCGGCTGGCTTCACTGATGTCGATACGGCTCTGACTACTGTAGCAAAGACACTGAATGCCTATGGCCTGGATGCAAGCCATACAGATGAGATCCAGAAGATGCTCATCCAGACACAGAACAAAGGTATCACGACTGTCGGAGAACTGGGAGCGAGCCTCGCACAGGTCACGCCTACTGCTGCGGCATTCGGTGTCGGATTCGACCAGGTATCGGCTGCCATTGCGACCATGACTGCACAAGGTACAGCGACTGCACAGTCTACCACACAGCTCAACAGTCTGATAGCAGAACTCGGTAAGTCGGGCACGGTGGCATCAAAGAACTTCGCGAAGTTTACTGAACATATCCAGGAAGGCGGCTTGACGTTCGCAGAGGCGATGGAACGTGGATGGGATATGAATGATGTCCTGTCGCTGTTCAGTGAAGAGGCCGATGCCACAGGCAAGTCGATGGTCGATATGTTCTCAAGTATCGAAGCTGGTAAGGCTGCTCTTTCGATATGGAATGGCAACTTCACAGAGAACCTTGTGGCAATGGGTACCGATGCAGACGTGGTCGGTGAGGCATATGACAAGGTATCGGGAAGCTTCGAGCATCAGATGGAGGTCATGAAGACCACATGGCAGAACTTCAAGATCGAGGTCGGTCAGAAGATCCTGCCTTATCTATCCAAACTTATGAGCGGCGCGATGCCCGTGCTCACAAAGGCTATGGATGCCGTCATGCCGGTCATAGAAAAGGTCATCCAGACCGTAATGCCTGTCATTCAGGATCTGGGAGCGAAGCTCTTCCCGGTGATCTCGGATAACCTTCAGAAGGTCGCACAGCTCGCAGCTGATTTCCTTCCTCAGATGTTTGATTATCTGTCAAGGCTGGGTGAGACGATACAACCGCTCTTCGATAAGCTGACCGATGCGGGAACTTCTATACTCCCGATGTTCATGGATATGCTCGGGCAGGGGCTGGGCGTGCTAATGGATGCTCTGCCGGTCGTGATCGACCTGATCACTCGTGTCTGGGATGCGACTGCTCCGGTCGTAGAGCAGATAGGTACGGCCCTGGCAAATACCATCACACCGCTGCTAGAGACACTTATGCCGTATATCCAGCAGATAGGCGATCATGTCATGAGTCTGTATGAGGCCCTGGCTCCGCTCATCGGTGATATCTTGTCATTCATCATCCCGATACTCGGACAGGTCGCAGAGTCGATACTTCCTATAATCATGACAGCCATCGACATGCTGATAGTACACATCACGAACATCATCGAGTTCGTGCGGAATGTCTTCACAGGGAACTGGGAAGGCGCATGGCAGAACATAAAGAACATATTTAACAATTTCTTCGATGGATTTAAGAAGATCATCGAGCTGTGGCTCGACTACTTCAAAAAGATCCCGGAGATCCTCGCGAGCGTGTTTGAGCTCTTGAGACCTATACTTGAAGGCTTTGCGGAGCTGTGGTCAAAGATCTGGACAGGCATCAAGGAGACCTTCGAGAAGATATGGACCGGGCTCTCCGGCATAGTGAAGACTGCGTTCAATGCAGTCATCGGTGTCATAAACGGCGCAGTCGGTGGTATCAACAGCATCCTGAGCGGCGCGATGAACATGATCAAGAAGATACCGGGTATCGAGAAGATATTCGGTGGCTCGCTTCCTGATCTTCAGATACCTGAGATCCCGTATCTTGCTAAGGGCGGAACGATAACCAGTCCGACTCTGGCTATGGTCGGTGAAGCAGGCCCTGAAACGGTCGTGCCGCATAATAACACTCCGAGGTCAAGAGCACTGCTCGCAGAAGCATCGCGTGGCGTATATGGCGGCTCACAGAACACCTATAACGTCACATTTGCACCGCAGATCAGTGGTGACAATGCAGGCGAGATCGCAGAGCTGACCATGCAGAAGTTCAAGGCGTTTATGGCACAGTATCAGAGAGATAACACTCGGGAGGCCTTCGCATGAGCGTGATCATAGCAAAACAGAATGAGACATGGGATATGCTGGCTCTTCGTGAGCTGGGCTCTGAATACTTTGCAAAAGATATCATGCTTGAGAACCAGAGCCTTCATGACACCGTGATCTTTGACGGTGGCGAGGAAGTGACTATCCCTGAATATGATACTGAAGATGATGAGATAGACGTGGAGACTAGCGATACATGGACCTGACAGTATTATACAATGGTGATCCGGTAAATACGGCACCTTATATCTGTCTGTACACTGACAATGCAGAAGGCCGATGCGATGTGCTCTGGATGGAGTTCATTGATAAAGACAATGAACTCCTTGAGCTCATCAAGGGCGATGAGATCCAAGCATACTCCGGGAGCATCGATACGGGCGTAATGTATGTGTCAGAGATCCGGAGAGCAGGCTCGAAGGTGGCTGTCAAGGCACTCTCGACTGCTCCCGGGTTGAAGGTGGCTGCATCGGGTGCATGGGACAGCATCAGCTTCATAGAACTGGTGCAGACCATCGCTCTCGAGACAGGGCTTGCGCTTAAGTTCCTGAACAGCATCGACACACAGTATGAGACAGTCACGCGCTTCAACATGCCGCCTGTGCAATTCCTTCAGGCAAGGCTTGAGCTGGAAGGCTTCTGTGTGAAGGTAAAGGATGACACGCTCATCATATACCATGAGAGGACACAGGAGCAGAAGGATTATGTCCAACAGCTCTATGATACTGACTTCATGGATGATCCTGAATACTCTACCAGCGATGCGGAGCTTGCGGCGGTCTGTATCAATCAATATCAGACACCAAAAGGCCTCGATATCCGCACAGAGATCAAGTCAGGGCTTCCTGGTCAGACCATATCAATGAATATCGCAGTATCGACTATCGGAGAGTCGGAGAGATACTGCAAAGGCTTCCTCCGGAAGGCAAATAAGTATGAATACATAGCGACCGGAACGCTGAAGGGCACGAGTTATGAAGCAGGCCAGAGCGTGTATCTGATAGATGCACCAGGAGCGCATGCTGGACAGAACTATATCTATCGCGTGACAAGCGACATGGTGAATGATACACAGACGCTTGAGATGCGGAAACCTATAGCGGGGGCATACTGATGGGAAGAGCGAAAATCATAGAGATAGATGCTGCAGGTAAGTATGCCAAGGTAGTATTCGGCAGTCAGGGCGTACAGCGCACAGCGGAGATCATGGATGGTGTCGAGGCTGAGGTCGGTGACATCGGCGTGGTGATCTTCACTGATGGCATGCTCGACTGCATCCTGATAGGAGTGCTGCAATGAGTGATAAGGTGCTTCAGTGGAATAATAAGACACTTGAGATCAATGGGAAGAAGATATACTCCTTCACTGGATGGTCATCTTCTTCCAGCTTTGAGACAGATGAGACCGCGAACGGGAAGAACATGCCGAAGAATACGGCAAAGAACCCGGGCATCGGACAGGTCAGCTTCAATATCTATCTGCATCAGGGCATGGGCATTGATGTCAAGGCGGAGTATGACTGGTGGCGGAAAGAGTGCAACAAAGGCACAGAGTCCCTGCTCTATATCGGTGATGAGCAATTCGGGGATTATAAGTGGAGACTGACAGGCGTATCACAGTCAGATCTTCAGGTCATCGGAAATGGCATATGGAAGTCATGCCAGATGTCGCTATCCTTTGCAGAGTCTTATGCCAAGGTAAAGAAGACGAAGCTCGAGAAAAAGGCTGCGAAACTTGCCAAGAAGCTCGCCAAGGCCATCAAGAAGGCCGAGAAGGCGAAGAGCAAAAAGGCACTCGCTGCAGCTGCGAAGAAGGCCGCGAAACTGAAGAAGCAGATGGAGGCGGCACAGGTCAAGGCGGCAGAACAGAAAGCGGCGAAGCTCAAGGCACAGGTCGAGGCAAAGCAAAAGGCAGCGGAAGAGATCGAGAGATACTACACAGATCTGTCATGAGGTGATGGTCATGTATCAATTCGGAATGGGATTATCAGAAGAAGACCGGATCATGAAGAACATCCATGATCTTCTGGAATTAAACAAAGGCACGGTACCATATGACCGTGAGCGCGGTGTCACTGCCAGATGGGAACACAAGCAGCCCGGACGCATCACAGCGGCTATGCTGACAGATGCGACTGACATGGTGAACAGCCGCGAGACCCGTGCCACAGTCAAGCTCACAGCAACAGAGACCGGATTCAGTGCAAAGGTGGTAATTGAAAATGATTGATTTCACACTATTCGATGCAGAGTCAGAGATGGATATGCTTGTGGAGAAGTTCGAGGAGGCAAGCGGTGAGGTGCTCTATGAAGGCGATGAGCGCGAGACCCTGCTCAAGTGCATGCTCTACATCATGGAGACGCTCATGAACGAGATCAATGCCCAGGCGAACAATACGCTGGCACTGTTCTGTGATGAAGCACATCTCATCTACATGGGCGCACAGCAGAACACCTACAGGCTTCCTGCGGAGCCGGCAAAGGTGACAGTGCGCTTCACGATATCTGATCAGGCCCTGGCAGATGTCACCATCCCTGCCGGCACGAGAGTCACAGCTGATGGCGTGACATTCTTCGCAGTGCAGGCAGATACGGATATCGCTCCTGATTCATATGATGACCTGGTATGCGTAGCGACCGAACCGGGAGCACAGGGCAATGGATATACCACAGGCCAGATCAATGTGCTCGTGGATGTGATCCCGTATGTCGAGAGCGTGGCAAACACAGATGCCAGTGCGGGCGGTGCGGACCAGCAGAGCCTTGAGGACTTCCGTGAGGATGTGCAGTATGCTCCGCTGAAGTATAACACTGCCGGATCTGAAGGCGGATACATCTACAAGACGAAGACCGTGAGCGCATCCATCGCGGATGTCGCTGTCACTGCCACTGGAGCGAATGTATCTGTATATGTGCTCTGTCAGAATGGTGCCCTGCCGTCTGCGGACCTACTCACGGCGGTCAAGGCATATCTCGACCAGAAGAACATCAAGCCGGTGACGAATAACATCACCACATACTCCGCAGTTAGGAAGAACTACACTGTGGATATCAGCTACAAGATATCACCTGCGGACTATACCGAAGCGGCAGCCATCCAGGCAAGAGTCGCGCAGGCGGTCGATGATTATATCGCGGCTCTCGGCTCGAAGATGGGCACAGATATCAATCCTGAGATGTTCAAGAAGGTCTGCTATGACGCAGGTGCGGCTACTGTCACAGTGACATATCCCAGTGCATATACGACAGTCGAGAAGTATGAAGTGCCGTATTGCACCAGCAAGACAGTGACCTATGCCGGCATTCTTTCATGAGGTGACTACATGAAACTATCAGAAGTATCATTGATGGACATCATCCCATCCAACATGCGGGATGACATCAATATCAAGGGCTTTGCGCGGGCATTTGATTATGTGAAGGAGCAGGTACTGAACAAGTCACGGCTCTGTGACCTGTTCAATAACCTGGACTTATTGACCGGAGACCAGCTGAACGAGGTGGCAAAGGCTGCGGATATCCCGTGGTATGACACATCAAAGTCACTCGATAACAGACGGCAGATCCTCGCGAACTACATGGACGTGTACCATAAAGCCGGAACCGTGGACGCGCTTGAGATGGCTCTCTCGAACGTCTTCGACTCCGCCCAGGTCATTGAGTGGTATGAAGATGGCGGGGACCCGTTCACATTCTCGGTCTATGTGTCCGGTACGATATCGGAGGACATGGTCAATGCGGCAGTGCGGACCATGTCACGGATCAAGCCTGTGGAAGCCGTACTTGATGAGATCACATTCATAGAAGGCATCGACTCGACCATCATCATGGGCGGAGCGATCAGACCCTACAGATACAGAGCAGTATGGAACGCACCAGAAGAGGAGGAGTAAAAGATGTTTGAACACAGTGCAATAACAGACCAGGGCAAGGCACTCATGGCGGCTTGCATCGCTGCAGGGCACGCGATCGAGTTCACAGCATATACTCTCGGCAGTGGTACATATACCGATGCAGAGAAGACCGTGGCACAGCTCAAGACAAGACAGAGCCTGAAAGTACAGAAGCAGTCATTCTCCTTCACTTCTGCGAGATCCGAAGGCGCGGAAGCCATCCTGAAGGTGCAGGTGGATAATGACGGACTTGCAGCCGGATACTACATGACAGAAGCAGGTATCTGGGCGAAAGATGCGACTGATAATGATACACCGGCTATCCTTTATCAGATCGGCGTGGATGACACACCGTCATATATGCCCGATGAGGATACCAGTCCGCTCACCATCGATACGGAATGCCACACAGTCATAGACAATGATGCCGAGGTGACATTCACCTTTACGCATGGAGCATACGCATGGGCAGATGAACTGGGCGATATCACACAGCTGTCTACAACAAATAAGGACAGCGCAGTCGATGCCATCAATGAGCTCGACTCTGATCTGGGAGACATCGAGGATAAGTTCGACTTGGATGGGAACTTGAAGATCTCGCACGGTGGCACACAGGCCAGCAATGGCGATGATGCCCTGGTTAATCTCGGCGCAATCAGTCAGCATGCTGTATCTATATGTAACTGGCCTGAAGAGGCTGCATTCAATTTCCGTGGTGGTCGGTATTTCTACCATCAGCTGAAATATTATCGTGCGACAAAGAACATCTCTGCAGGTGATACTCTCGTACCGACTGGAGCAGGCGCGAACTGTGAAGAAGTCGATCTGGCGGATGAGATCGAGCGCAAGGCCAGCATCAAAGCGATCACGGACAATAGCGAGTATGACTTCAAGTGCACGAAGGCAGCCGGATATGATATCGATGACCTGGTATACATCGAGTGCGCTGACCAGCTCTACAAGGTGACGGCAGCCATCCTTCAGAACGAGTCAATGAGCACCAGCTCGAACATCAAAAAGTGGTCAGTCGAGGATGAGACTAGCGAATTAAATAGCCATTTAACTGACTTGAACTATTCAGGGAAAACGGTCGCTTTTAGTGAAAGCGTTATATGCCCCGCTTATGTGTCAGCGTCTGGAAACTATGTAGCATTTGTCGTTCCGCTTAATGTGGTAGCGTCTAAAACTTATACCGTCACGGTTTCGGATATCACGTTTTTCAAGCCTACGGGCGGTCGTTTAACGTGGTCTAGCGATTTTGACCAGACCTACAAGGACGTTAAGAAACTCGCGGCGAGCGGGTTGAAGATAGAATTAAAATTCAGTTCAACACAATCCGCATTTATTTCGTTTCCCGCCGTTGTTACGTTTAGCGGGTCGATAGCGGTATCATAACGCACCGTTAACGAGCCGATTATAACGGACTTATTGTAAATGTACGATTGACATTTTCGACACGTTCAAAATTATTACTACTGTAATATGAAAGATATATGCCCACACCGTAATAGTTATTGACGCTTGCCATAATTAACACGCCGCGGCATCTATCGTCCCAAAGTTCATATATATAAATGCCCGTTTCAAATGTTATTGTAGCAAGTAAATCAGCAAGGTTTGATCCAACATTTGAAAATGTGAGTTTTTTATATGGTACTTTGTCAGTTAAATGGCTATATTCTTCACGATCATATAACTGAATAAAACTGAATAAAATAACAAAAATGGCGTGTATTTTGCGAATTTCTCGCAAAATCACGCCTTTTTTATGCAAAAACCCCAAAAAGGAGGAAAAAACAATGAAGTATGCAATAATCCAGTGCTCAAACGGTAGCTTCAAAGTAGTCGCAGAAGGCTACACTGACATCGAACAGGCTAAGGTCAGATTTTACGGTGTGGCCCAGGCTCTGCTTAATGCTCCTGATGTCGTGACTGCCAAGGTCGCGATCGTGGACGAGCAGCTGAACATCATCGGGAAGTATTACGAGTACATCGACCATACTCCGGCTCCTGAACCGGCAAATGCTCCGGCGGATGAATCCGCAGCTGCACCGGCGGCATAATGTCACAGAACAGGCTCTCTGATGAGCAGATGATCGAGCATCTCGGTTATCTGCTCGATGAGGGCATCTCGATCATCATAGATCTTATAGGTGAGGTGGGTGACCATCGGGAGACGTGGCGGGAAAATGACTATATCGCGGAATGCGCGGAGTTCAAGAAGCATCATCTGCGCTATAGGCGGAGAAAGGAGGCGAGAGATGGCTGAACCAGAGTATATGACAGCGGCTTTATGTGCGGAGCACATGAAACGCATAGACGATGAGAACGACAGGCAGAACCATAGACTCAATAATCTGGAGAACGAAGTGAAACAGATAAGCGAGCTGGTATCATCCGTGAAAGTTCTGGCAACAAATATCGAAGGAATGAACAAGGAACTCGCGAAACAGGGCGAGAGACTCGAGAAGATAGAGGAGCGACCGGGCAAGAGATGGGAGTCGGTCATCGCGGCGGTCATCGCAGGCGTGATCGGGCTGGCCTTTGGTCTGATCAGCTCAGGGATAATACATTGATGACATGAACAGACGAAGAAAAAAACTGAACGGACTCGATAAGTACGTCATATTCTCTATCAGCGTGACTCTGGTCTATACCGTGGCAGAGTTTATCGTCTCCACTGTGACCGGGATATCACATGATGCGCTCTCTGCATGTGTCTATGGCTTTTTCGCGGGCGAGATAGTCTCATGCGCTGTACTGAAGAAGTACAAGCTGAAGCGAGGTGATGAAGATGTATGAACTCATTATGGTCATCATGGGGATCGTAGTCATCGCGGTACTGGTCGTGATGATGATCATCCTGGTATCGTTCATGTTTTCTGAAAAGGAGGACTACTTCTATGAGCAAAGAAGACGCAATCAAAAAGATCACAAGTAGGAAGTTCTGGATATCTGTCGCGGCATTCCTCGGAAGCATCGCGGCATCTGTCGCAGGGCTTGCTATGGAAGAGAAGTGGATCACGATCACCGGAGTCATCTGTGGCATGCTCTCGGCTGCGATATATGCCGCGGCGGAAGCATACACAGATGCCGCTCATGCCTGGGAGGAGAAGTGATGGCAACTATAGCACAGATCAACAAGTTCATATCAGAACTGGGGCCGATAGCTCAGAAGGCATATCGGGATCTGGGCAAGGTGCTCCCTTCTGTTTGTATCGGCATGGCCTGTGTGGAGTGCGGCTATGGCACGGCGGGAAGCGTGAAGTATCACAGTTACTTCGGGCAGAAGGTCGGAACCGGAAAGACTGCCACAAGGTACTGGGATGGTACATTTTTCACGTCAAAGACATCCGAAGAGTATACTGTGGGCACTCACACAGTCATCAAGGCGGCCTTCCGCAGCTATACCAGCCTCGAACAGGCTACATATAACTACTACGAACTGCTGAACACGTCACTGTATAAGCGTGTGAAGGCAGGCGCGGACTATAAGACACAGATGCAGCAGATAAAGGCCTGCGGATACATGACCAGCTCGACAGAGGTCAATTCCGTCATAGCCATCATCGAACGCTACAATCTGACCAAGTACGATCCGGCGAGCGTGGTGGTATCACATGAGTCGAATAATCCGTATCTGGCACCGAAGAAACTGCTGAAGAACGGCTCCAAGGGCTCAGGCGTGAAGTGGCTGCAGTATGAGCTCAATAAGCAGGGCTTCTCCCTGAAGATAGATGGCATATTCGGACCGGCAACAGAGAGCGCGGTCAGACAATTCCAAAATCAGCATCAGCTCATATGCGATGGAATAGTCGGACCCGTGACCATAGCAGCTCTGATCGGCTAACTTTGATGGTGTTCCGGGCACCTATTCTCCCGTTGAGAGAGTCGCTATCAGGCAGTGCCTGGTGGCGGCTCTTTTTTTATTGAGGTACATCCATGATACTGAACATATCGGAGTCCTTCCTGAAGGAAGAGACAAGAGACGGCTTTACAATATGCGAAAAGATGAAGCGATGCTGGGCAACACAGCTGAAGCTCGTGGCATTGATAGATGATATCTGTCAGAAGCATGGTCTGCGATGGTTCGCGGACTATGGCACTCTGCTCGGAGCTGTCAGGCATGGCGGCTTTATTCCCTGGGATGATGATATGGATATCACCATGCTCCGGGAAGACTATGACAAGCTGATGCAGATCCTTCCCCAGGAGCTCCCGAGTGAATGCCAGACGATGCGCTTCGGAACGAATGAGAACCTGTGGCGCGGATGGTCAAATGTCAATAACAGGCATAATATCGATATGGGAGATGATCTGGGCGAAGCCATCATCACTCGCGTATGGTTTGATAATCCGTACATAGACGGGATAGACATATATCCGCTCGATTATGTGCCGGCAGACAAGGGCAAGCGTGAGGATATGCTCTCTGTGTATGAGGATCTGCTGGAAGTGCTCCGGTCATATCCACATGATGCCGTCACTGCACAGCAAAAAGAACTCTGTGACGTGGCTGAAGCAGTCGCGAGATCATGCAGCCGTGAGAATGCCTGTGGAGTAGGTAACATCACCAACATGGCGCACTGTGGCCTGCCGTATCGCGAACTGATATGGTATGACCATGCTCTCATGGTGCCCTTTGAGATGATCCAGATCCCGATACCATCCGGCTATCCTCGGATACTCCGCTCGATATATGGTGATAAGTGGTATATCCCGCAGCAGACCAGGGGAGCTCATGATTATCCGTTCTATGCAAAACAGGATGAATACATCAAAAACTATAAGGCAGGCTCCGTGCGTGCGTAGAGATAGAAACTTTTTCGAGTATTTCTTCATTCACTTCTTAAAATCGCTCTCAGAGGCTCACAGTGGGCAAATATCGAAAATCTATATTGACATTCTCTTCTTCGAGGTTATACTTATATCTAATCCGTGAAAACACCTGATCAGAAGCTCAAGCCGGGCCCGGCGGAAGATCCCGGGCGGAAGGAGCGACAGGTGACTCAAAGAACGTATTTTCCCAGCAAGCAGGCCGTATATGACTATGCGGATGCGCTTGCAGCTATCAAGCACAGTTGGGACATGATAACAGACTATGGCTATGATAGCGATAATCCCGAAGAACCATACTATGTAGAGACAAGAAGCGACATAAAGCTTGACTGTGTCGCAGATGTGGTATACTGAAAAGAAAAGAGAGCCGCTCATCCTGGCAGATAGCTCGACTCTCTCGCGCACTAAGGCGAGATCATTATACCATGATTTCTCGCCTTTTGTCCACTGTACTCGAAAAAGGAGGGAATGATCATGGATACCAGTACTAATCTCGTTAACCGTCTGATGCTGCGTTTAAGCGGAAAGATCCCGGATGAATGTCTCGATACCGTCTCTCAGGAGATGCGCGTCCTTCTCCATGAGTTTGACGTACAGCCGAAGCAGACCGCTCTGACTGTGTATGATGGATATCCGGCTGCCTATAAGGTCTATATGGTCAGCAAGCGTATCCAGGCACTCTCGGAGAAGACGCTCTATCTTTACAAGATCATACTCGAGGATATGCTCAATACCATCAAGAAAGATCTTGCAGACATCACCACAAACGACATCAGGATCTATCTGTACCAGCTGAAGGAGCAGCGGCAGATCTGCGACAAGACTCTCGACTCGCGTAGGCACGCGCTCAATTCATTCTTCGGCTGGGCGCACGCAGAAGGATATATCCCCATGAACCCGATGGCGGCTATAGGCCCGATCAAGTGCGAGGAAAAGGAGCGCGAGCCATTCTCTGATGAAGAGGTGGAGCTCCTGAAGGATGGATGCCGGACCGCGAGAGAGTCTGCCATCGTGGAGACACTCTTCGCGTGTGGCTGTCGTGTCTCTGAACTGGCAGGCCTGAAGAAGGAAGACATTGACTTCCATCGCAGGAAGATCAAGCTCTATGGCAAAGGCAAAAAGCATCGGACAGTGCCTATCAATGCGGCTGCAGTGCTCGCGCTGAAGAGATACCTGCGAGAGCGCAAAGACATGGACCCGCATGTGTTTGTGAGCAGTCGGAGACCGTATAAGCCTCTGACCAGTGAAGGCATCGAAAAGATCGTGAAGAACATCGGCATCCATGCCGGAGTGGATCATGTATTCCCGCACCGGTTCAGACATACCTTCGCGACTAACGCGCTCGCGCATGGCATGGAACTGGTCATATTGCAGGCTATCCTCGGACACTCGAAGTCAGACACGACTCTGATCTATGCGAAGATAGTCCAGGATAGGATAGATTCAAGCTACAAGCAGTGTGTCGCGTGATATGCTTGCATGAAGTGCCGTATTTTGGTATAGTTGTCTCGGTATAAAACCAACATGTAACCAACGTGTAACCAAAAGAATAAGGAAAAGCCCGAAAAATAGCCATTTGACGGGGAAAATGGGGTTGATTCGTAATCAGTAGGTCACGAGTTCAAGTCTCGTCTCCAGCTCTCCAAGAAAAAGCGGGAACCCTAGAGAAAATAAGGGCTCCCGCTGTTTTTGTGTAATGGCTCAAAGTGGCAAAAAGTAGTCAAAAATACATGTAACCAACGTGTAACCAAAACGAGATGTAACCATTTTGTAACCAAAAAATCAGGGTAAAAAATCAGATTTTGAATGCTGCGTTGACGGCTCCGGCGGCATCCTCTTTTTCTTCGACTATGTGACTGTAGATCTTCAAGACCATCTCTTCTGTATCACCGAAGATCTGCGCGATCTTCTTCGTGGTGATAAGTCCCTTTGGCACCATATAGCAGAGCTCCGTACAGTAGTTATGGCGGAAGATATGCGCGGTGAGGTCAGTGATCCGGCGCGGCTTCCTGTCCTTTTTTGCGTTCGGTTTGTATCCATCCGCGATATTGAGCGTGGTGATGATGCTATCCCACATCCTATCATATCCACTGAATGACATAGGCTCTCCGCTCCTATTCCTGAAGATAAGGCCTTCAGATGCCTCGACAAAGTCGCGGACATGCGCGTCCATCGCGTCCGGTATCGGGACTGACCGGATGCCGTTGTGGCTCTTCGGATACTCTCGGATGGTGCCCTTCCCTTTGACAAAGATAACAGCGCGGCGGATCTTCACGACTCTGCTCTCCCAGTCAAAATCTTCCGGCATGAGCGCGAGTGCTTCTGACTTGCGAAGGCCGAGATAGAACAGGATGAACACGAAGGCCTCATTCCTGACATCGAAGTCTGCCTTCATCAGAGCATCTCGCTCTATCGTGGTGAGCGGTCTGCGTTCTGTGCGCTCATAGTGTGGCATGGATACATCCTGAAGCAGGTCATCCACATCAAGACGCGATAGTAGATGATCACGCGCTGCAGCCTTCACGATCTGCTTGAATGTCATGGCTATGAGCTGACAGGTCCGAGGATGCTCTGCATTCTCATTGATGATACGCTGGAAGTGAGAATGTCTTATCTCGCTTATCTTGACGTTATCGAGGCTCGAGAAGTATTTCACTGTGCCGAGATACTGCTTTTTCGTGTATTCCTCCTTCGTGGCCTTTGAGACATTTACCCATTCCAGGGCATAGTCATAGAAGCTCATGGATGAATACTCGACTGCGGACCGGGAAGCGATAGCCGCCTTCAGGGCATTGACCTTCTCCTCGAGATCTCGTGATGACTTCTTCGATGTGACGCGCTTCCTGTGTTTTTTACCTTTGGCATCATAGGTACCATCCCAGGCGAGCGTGTACCATTCCTTTCGGGCTTCATTGTAGGTGTATTTTGTATTCGCCATTTACAGTCCTCTTGCGACTCCCCCGCCGTCCGATTAAGCGTGCGGGGGAGCTCCAGTCTCAGGCTAAACCGCCCTTGATGACTCTGAAGATAAGTTTTTTTCATCCAGTCCGAGTATCCGGTATATGTTCCTCTGCGTCATGATATCAGCTTCGCGGAATGCAAATATCATATCCCGCTCCTGATGTGATATGTTCAACATCATATCGAGATGCGACTCTATGAGATCTTCCGCAAAATCCGAACCTGCTCTTATTGCAGCCGCTGTCGCGGGACTGAACTCAGGAGAAATGATGGCGCATAGTTCCTTATTGCGCGTGCGCGGTACATCATATCCCATTAACCATGCCTCATTCACATTGAGCGCGGCAGCCAACAGGAATATCTTCTTCTGTGTGGGCTCTACTTTACCAGAACAGTACTGACTCAGATCAGGGCGCGTGAGCTTTGTCTCATACTTATCCATGAGCGGCTTCGCACGTTCGATGATATCAGTCTGTTTTAGGTTATTTTCTGTCATGATTTCATGCAATCTCTCGGCTGTGGTAACTTTCATGGCACGTCTTCCTCCCTTCGCATATAATAGAACAATTTGAACAAAAGTTCAAACGCAAAAAGAAAAAATTAAAAATTTTGAACAAATGTATTGACTTTTGATATAAAAGGGCGTAGAGTTTGTAATGTTCAAACATTTGAACCACAATATCTAGGAAAGGAGGTCGGAGATGAGCTTTGATTACAGCAAACTTCGCGGCAGAATTGTTGAGAAGTATGGAACGCTCGAATCGTTCGCAAATGCAGTAAACCTTTCAAATCACACCATATCCAAGTATATCAACAACAAAATACCGTGGAAGCAGACGAACATCGAGGCGGCAGTGCGGGCTTTGGACATTCCCCCGGAGGAAATATCATCATATTTTTTTACTCCGAAAGTTCAAACCCTTGAACAAAAAGGACGAATGGAGGACTGACACATGAATGATCTGGTTTACCTGAAAACTGAAGAAGCGATGACGGACAGTCTGACAGTGGCGGAGAGTTTTGGGAAAAGACATGACAGAGTCCTAAGAGCGATTGATAACCTTCT
>Ga0265301_10000788_pt1 | contig 43409 bp, 29 predicted proteins | sample AusTroGonzalo_MG_2_FD_193488 | JGI IMG/M metagenome (GOLD analysis project Ga0265301, IMG submission 193488) | Bovine rumen microbial communities from tropical cattle in Woodstock, Queensland, Australia - Gonzalo_04 | ecosystem: Host-associated > Mammals > Digestive system > Stomach > Rumen ...
CGTCGTAGCCAGCCAGCACGAAGAGGTTCTTCATGTGCTCCTTCGTGGCTTCGCGGACCTTCACGTTCTGCGGATCCTTCGAAGAATAATACTCTTTGTTGCGGAGGGTCAGGCCGCCCTGGCTGATGGCCACGATGTTGTTCTTGGAATCTTTCTCATCGGCATCGACATACATGCTGAAGAGCAGGTTGTCGTGTTCCTTGGCACAGTAGCGCAGGAGTTCTTCGCGCGAATCGATGGCGTCGATCTCAGCGAGATGGGCCTTCAGCGGCGCAGCGCCGTCGGCGTTCAGGCGTGCCGAGTCCATGGCCATGTTGTAGAGGTCGCCGATCTTCTGGGCGATGCTGCCCTGGTCGTTGTCCTTAGCGGCAATCTCCTGGATCATCGAGGCCAGGTTCACGGTGTTCTCCTCGGAGACCTTGTAGATGGTGCCCCACATGGGATACTCCTTCGGCTGCGGGTTAAAGTCAGCCCAGTGGCCCGTGGCGTACTTCGCGAAATCGTCGCCCGGACGGGCCGTGGTGTCCATGTAATCGTAGTTGATGCCGGCATACTTTTCCGGCTGTTTGGTGCCGCAGGCGGCCACCACGGCCCCTGCTGCTGCCAGGATGAAAATCATCTTTTTCATGTTATATGGATTGATATTGCTTTCCGAGGACGCAAAGATAGCTGAAAATGTGTATCTTTGGGTATGGAAATCAATGAATTTACGCTACGGCGCATCGAGGCGATGGAAGCGGCGTTCGACCGCACGGCGCTGGCCGTCCGGATGATGGAATCGGCCCTCGATACCTACGAGACCGTGAAGGTCGACATCGACCGCCTCACGGAATACCTGGAATCCGGCGCCTGGCGCGAAGACTTCGAAGCCGACGAAGCTGGCCTCGTCCCCCAAACCCTCAAGCGCGGCGTCCTCTCCGAAGACGGCCTCTACGACCTCCTCGCTGACATCGTCCGCCTCCACGAACACCTACAGGAACTCACCGAAGAAGAATAATTATCGAGATAATAAGCATGAAAACTATGGATAGTCAACCCGCAAAGCGAGATTCGTTCGCCAGTTCGTTTGGCGTACTGGTGGCCATGGCCGGATCGGCCGTGGGACTGGGCAATCTCTGGCGCTTCCCGTATCTGGTGGGCCAGAATGGCGGTGCCGCCTTCATTCTCATCTATTTGGGATTCGTCATTCTGGCGGGCCTGCCGGTCATGCTGGCCGAATTCATCATCGGCCGCCGCAGCCAGGCCAGCGCCCGCAGGGCCTTCCAGATTCTGGCGCCGGGCACCCACTGGGGCATCACCGGCATACTTGGAGTCATTTGCTGCGTCCTCATCCTTTCGTTCTATTCCGTCGTGGGCGGGTGGGGTATAGAATATCTTTTCAAGTCCATACGGTTTGACTTCACTGGCGGAAATACGGAGAACCTGAAAACTCTGTTTTCCTCATTCTCAACTTCCACCTGGCAGCCACTCGTATGCCATACCATATTCCTCGCTCTAACGGCTGGAATCGTGATCGCAGGTGTGCAGAACGGAATCGAGAAGTTCTCCAAGGTGATGATGCCGTTGCTGTTTCTCATCGTCATCGGCATTGCCGTCCGTTCCATGACCCTTCCCGGCAGCGGCCCCGGCATGAGCTATCTTTTCAAGCCCGACTGGTCCAAGGTAACCTCGCAGACTTTCCTGGCTGCCTTGGGACAGGCGTTTTTCTCCTTGTCGCTGGGTAGCTGCATGGTTGTTACTTACGCCTCTTACGTAAAGAAAGATGCCAATATCATCTCTCTGAGCGCCCAGACGGCTGCAGCCGATACGGTGTTCGCACTCATTGCCGGCTGCGCCATCATGCCGGCCGTGTTCGCCTTCGGCATCAGTCCGGGTGAAGGTCCCGACCTGGTGTTTGTCACATTGCCGCACATCTTCAGCCAGATGCCGTTAGGCGGTGTCATCGCCATCTTCTTCTTCGTGGCGCTGCTGCTGGCGGCCCTTACATCGGCCATCTCTATCCTGGAAGTGATTGTGGCTTTTTGCATTGAAGAATTTAAACTGCCCCGCAAAGTGGCGGTTATCCTGGTCTTCTTCCTCATCTGGGTGTTGGGCGCCCTCTGTTCTCTTTCGATGGGCCCGCTCAGCAACTGGAAGGTTCTGGGCAAGAGCATCTTCGACCTCTTTGACTTCCTGTCGGCCGACTTCCTGATGCTCCTGGGCGGTCTTCTGATTGTCATCTTCGCAGGCTGGAAGCTGGGGAAGAAAGTAGTGTATGACGAGGTCACCAACGGCGGAACGCTCCCTGTTCCCGCCTGGCTGCTCAAGACACTCCTTTTCCTAATCCGCTATGTGGCTCCCGCCGCTCTACTCGCAATCGCTATTTTCCAGATACACGAATAATTAAGACTGCGAGGCTTCGTCTTTTTCTTTCTCTTTTTCCTGCTCTTCTTCTTTCTTCGAAGCAGAGCGGAGCTCGTCGAGATAGCTGGCGGTGATGACGCCGGAGGGGAGGGCGATGATGGCTATGCCGAAAAGCGAGGAAAGCATGCTCACGAACCGGCCGACGGGCGTGACCGGGCAGACGTCGCCATAACCCACGGTGGTCAGGGTGACGGTGGCCCAGTAGAGCGCATCGAAGAACGACTTGAACGTCGGTTCACCCGTGACCGGATCGTTCTGCGGTTCGACGTTGTACATGATCAGGGCGGTTATGAACACGAAGAAGGCCGCGATGACCAGCACCGAACCGAGTACCTTCCGTTCCCGCCGCATCACGTTGAAAAGGATCTCCAGCTTGTCGGTGTACCGGATGAGCTTGAAGAGCCGCGCAATACGGAACAACCGGGTGATTCGGAACAGCTTGAAGCTTTCGCTGAGCAGGCTGAACGCCGGTAAGATGGACAGCAGGTCGATGATGGCCATCGGCATGAACGGGTAGATCACGAACGAGAGGGCCCCCTTCTTCAACTTGTAATCGGCCGTAATCCAGCGCAGGAGGTAGTCGATGATGAAGAAGGTGACCGTGACTTGTTCGATAATCAGGTGGCTCGGGCGCGTTTCCTTGAACATCAGCGGGATGACGCTCACCAGGATGGAGACCACCATGACGATGTCATAGATTCGGCTGATCCGGGACTGTCCTTCGTCCCGTTCTATGATGATGTAGAGTCTTTCCCGCCAGTTCTTCATGGCAATGCAGTTTAGGTTTATACTTCAAAATAGCGCAGCGAGGCGAGCATGTCGAAGATCATGTCGACATATTGGCTCGAGGTCTCGTCCCAGCGGAAGCCCAGCCGGTGCAGCACCTGCATGGTGTAGGCCGTGGAGATCTTGTTGGCCGTCATGGCCGGGCCGCCCGGCGCCTGGGTGTAGGCGATGATGCTCGAAAGCACTTTGGCTTTTTCCGGATCGGCCTTGGCTGCCTCCATCCGGGCCATGAACTCGGGGAACTCCACGTATGCGAGCGGCGAACCATCGTCGAGCCGCACCCGCGAGAGGATGTCGTCCATCGGCAGCAGGTGGTCGTTCGAGACGTGGAATACGCAGCAGGCGTCGGGCGTGCGGGAAAGCAGCACCATGGCCTTCGCGGTCTCGTCGATGGGCGAGAATTCCATCTTGGTCTGGAGCAGGGCATACGGGCAGGCTCCCAGCATGCGGTAGGCCTTGATGCGGCCCATCGTCGTGTTGGCGTTGAAATTGGCCTGGAACTCACCGTCTTCCGCACGCGGCGACAGGTTGCCCGCGCGCATGATCTTGGCCCGGAGGGTACCGGCCGCCACGTGTTCGAGCACATGGCGCTCGGCCAGGAACTTGGAGTGGACATATTGGTTGTCCGTGTTCTGCCCCACGTAGAGTTGTTGCTCGAGATAGCGCAGCGCCGTTTCGCCCGGATTCATGCCGGCCACACTCTCGGTCGAGACCTGGATGAAGCGGGCGTTCTCCTTCTCGCAGAAGGCTACCAGGTTCTTCACGCCGTCGTAGTTGATCTCCTCGATGTCATTGCCCTTCGAGAAGTGCTTCACGTTGGCCGCGCAGTTCACCACCAGGTCGAACTGCTCGCCGCCCGAAAGCAGGCCTTCAAACGAGGCGGGCTTGGTAATGTCGCCCTCGACCACGCGGATGCGGGAGCCGATCAGGCTGCGGTAGTGACGGCTGAAGTAGTAGGTCAGCATCTGGGCCAGGCGCATCTCGGCCGTCAGGCTGGGACCCTTGCCGCGCAGCAGACACCAGATCGTCGTGTCTTCAGGCGTCTGGTCGATGAGCTCGCGGAGCATGTGGACGCCCAGGAAGCCCGTGGCGCCCGTCAGCAGGATGTGCTTGCCCAATGGCAGCGGCTCGCCCGCAAGGGCTTCCAGCGTGTTGCCGGCGAGTAGCTGGTCGATGGCCGTGTAGTCGTATTTCGATACGTCCGCGTCGGCGGTCTGGATGGCGGTGCCGGCCGTTTCGAGGGGCGTCTCGCCGTTGAGGTGCGCAGCCATGGCCCGGGCCGTGGGATAGACGAAGACCTCGCCGTAGCTGAACTTCAGGCCTCGTTTCTCGGCCTCGACCAGCACGTTGGTCACCATGAGCGACGTGCCGCCCATGTCGAAGAAATTGTCGAGGGCGCCCACTTTTTCCAAGTCGAGCACAGTGGCGAATACCTCGCAGAGCGTGCGCTCGGTTTCGTTGGCGGGCTCCACGTATTCCTGGCTCGAGGACATGACGGGGGCGGGCAGCGCCTTGCGGTCCACCTTCTGGTTGACGTTGAGCGGAATCTTGTCGATCTGGTTGATGGAGGCCGGCACCATGTACGGCGGCTTGCGTTCCAGGATGAAGGCCGACAGGGCCTTGGCGTCGAGCTGGCCGTCCGCCACGATGTAGGCGGCGATGAACTTGCCGCCCGACGGCGCGTCGAAGGCCTGGACGGTGACGTCTTTCACGCCCGGGAACTCCCGGATGACGGCCTCGACCTCCTTGGTCTCCACGCGGAAACCGCGGATCTTCACCTGGCCGTCGTTGCGGCCCACGAATTCGATGTTGCCGTCGCAGCGCCAGCGGACGATATCGCCCGTGCGGTACACGCGGTCATACGGATACTCCGTGGCATAAGGGTTGGCGATGAAGGTCTCGGCGGTCTTGTCGGGGCGGTTGAGGTAGCCGCGGCCCACCTGCGGACCGCTGATCCACAGCTCGCCGGCGGCGCCTTCCGGCAGCCGGCGGCCGCAGTCGTCCACCACGTAGAGGTGCAGGTTGTCGAGCGGATGGCCGATGGGGATGTTGGCTTCCTTCTCCTTCACCTCGAAGATGGTGGAGAAGATGGTGCACTCCGTGGGGCCGTAGCCATTGTGGAAGGCGTAGGCCGGCGGATCGATCGACACGAGTTTCTCGCCGCCCACCGACAGGTGCTTGAGGGCCGGATTGCCCGGGAAGTTGCGGGCGAACATCACGCCCACCTGCGTGGTCATGAAGCTGTGCGTGACGTGATGGTCGGTGATGAAGGCGCTCAGCTGCGACATGTCGTGGCGGGTCTCCTCGTCGATAATCCAGACGCTGGCGCCGGTGGTCAGGGCCGGGTACATGTCCATCATGCAGGCGTCGAAACCAAAGCTGGCGTAGGCCGCCACACGGCTTTCGGGCTTGAGGTCGTAGTAGCGGCGGTACCAGGCGCAGAAATTCACCAGGTTGCGGTGTTCCAGCATGCAGCCTTTCGGCACGCCGGTCGAACCGGACGTATAGAGCAGGATGAAGAGACTGTCGGGCGCGGGGCCTGCGGGCAGTTTCTTGGCCGCGGGCAGTTTCTCCAGCTCGCTGGTCAGCAGCACAGGGCCCTGGTAGTCCGTCAGGAGCTCACGCAGGTCGTCCTGTGCGATGAGCAGCTTCGCGGCGGCATCCTGCACCATGAAGTTCAGGCGCTCCGGGGGATACGACGGATCAAGGGGCTGGTAGGCGCAGCCGGCCTTGAGGACACCCAGGGCCGTGACGGCCATCAGCTCGCTGCGGCCGATGAGGATCGAGACCACGTCTTCGCGGCCCAGTCCGGCAGCAGCCACATGGGCGGCAATGCGGTCTGATATCTTGTCCAGTTCTTTGTAACTGAGTGTCTTGTCGTTGTATGCGACGGCTGTTGCGTCGGGCGTCTTGGCGGCCTGGGCGCGGAAGAGCGAGACGATGGTCTGCTTGTCGTCGACTTTCAGGCTGTAGTGGTTGAAGCCGTCGAGGGCTTCGAGGCGCTCGCCGTCCACGAACTGCAGCTGGTCGAGCGGCTTGTCTTCCAGCATCTGCCGGACGACGGTCTCCATGGCATCCGCGAAGCGCTGCATGAGGCCGGGCGTGAAGAGGGAGTCGTCGTATTCGAGGGCGATGTACTCGTCGCCTTCGCGTCCGTCGATGAAGATGCTGATGGGGAACTTCGGCGTGCCGATCTCGAGGTTCTCGCTGGCGAGATCCGTACCGCCCACCTGGTATTTGGTGAGCACGCCCACCTGGTAGGCCAGCATGATCTGTGGCTGGAAGTCGTAGTCGGCAGCCACCTGGGCGAAGGGATAGTTCTCGTGCCGGAGGGTCTCGGAGAAGATCCGGTCGGTTTCCTTCAAATATTCATCCAGCGGTCCGTGCCCGATCTCGCTGGAGAGGGCCAGCGTGTTGACGAACATGCCCAGCGTGTCGGACGTGCGCATGTCGCTGCGGCCGTTGCTGATGGTACACAGATATACTTTGCGGTTGCCGCAGAAGGCGCCTGTGGTGAGGAAGGCGGCGGCCAGGTAGTAGCTGGCAGGCGAAATGCCCAGGTTGAGACAGCGCTGTGCGATGTCGGCACCCACTTTCTTGGTGAGCAGCACCTCCTTGCCCGGCGCGCCGTCGGCCCGCGGCGGACAGTCGGGAATGACGCTGCTGGCGCCCTCACAGCCCGTCATGCGCTCCGCAAAGAAGTCGCGGGCGGCAGCGAATGCCTCGCTCTGCCGGGCTTCCTGCTGGTCAGCAGCATAGTCGAAGTAAGTATAGTTCTCCGGAACGGGCGCGACGCCATCCAGCGCGGCGGTCAGCTGGCTGATGAAGATGTCGTAAGAGCGTCCGTCGAACACCAGGTGATGGAAATCGGTAAACAGGTAGAGGTTGCCGCCGCTGCAAACCACGGATACGCGGTAAAGCGGGCCCGCCGACAGGTCGAACGGCTGCATGAAATGCTGCTTGTAGTCCTCGAACTTCGCCTCTTCGATCCGTTCGACAGCCACGTGCGGTTCGGCTTCCACGGGCACGATCACCACCTGTCCGTCGCGGGTCTCGAAGTGGGAATTCACCACGCTGTGGCAGCGCAGCACGCTTTCGACGGCCTGCCGCACGGTCTCGGGGTCGAGCGTGGCGGGGAGGGTCCACATCATCGGGATGTTGTAGAGGGTCTCCTGCGGGGCCTTCATGCAGTCAAAGTACACGCCGGCCTGCTGGAAGGTGAGCGGCTGCGGGCTGTCGGCGCGGTGCATGGATTCCTGTGCAGCGCTGCCGCGGCCCTCGATCAGGGCCTTGAGCACCTCGTTCTCGATGGTCTGGAGGGTGGCGGTCTTGACGAAGGTGTCCATGTTCATCTGGACGCCGTATTTCTTGTAGAGTTCCGTGGCCAGGCGCAGGGCGGACAGGGAGCTCAGGCCGTAGTAGATCAGCGGATCGGTGAGCGAGAAGCCCTCGATGTGGACGGTGTCGCGGATCAGGTCGGCGATTTCCTGCTCGAGGATGTTGAAGGGCGCATCGACGGCTTTGTGCTCCTGCTGCTGCGGCTGGGGTTTGGGCAGGGCCTTGCGGTCCACCTTCTGGTTGACGTTGAGCGGGATCTTGTCGAGCTGCATCGTGACGGCCGGCACCATGTAGGGCGGCTTGCGTTCCAGGATGAAGGCGTTCAGTTTGGCCACGTCCACGGGCTCATCCGACACGACGTAGGCAGCCAGGAACTTGCCGGCGCCGGTGCCTTCTTCGTCGAAGGCCTGCACAGTGGCGTCGGTGATGCCGGGATATTCCATGATCACGGCCTCGACTTCCTTGAGTTCGATGCGGAAGCCGCGGATCTTCACCTGGGAGTCCTTGCGGCCCACGAACTCGACGTCGCCGTCTTCGCGCCAGCGCACGATGTCGCCGGTGCGATAGACTTTCGCATAGGCGGGATCTTTCTCAAAGGTGTTGTCGATGAAGGCCTCCGCCGTCTTCTCGGGCAGGTTCAGGTAGCCGGCGCCCACTTGCGGGCCTGCCAGCAGCAGTTCGCCGATGGCGCCCACGGGCAGCAACTGCCCGTTCTTCGTAGCGATATACGCGTGCACGCCCGGGAACGGCCGACCGATCGGGATGTTCGGCTCCTGTTTCTCCACTAGCTTGCTGATGACGTAGCAGGTGCATTCCGTCGGACCGTAGCAGTTGTACAGCTTGTAGCCCGGCGGCGTGATGCTGGCCAGTTTCTCGCCGCCCGTGGTCAGGACCTTGAGCCCCTTGCAGCGCGGGAAGTTGATGGCGAACTGGGTGGCCACCTGCGTGGTCATGAAGGCATGGGTAATGCCGTTTTTCTCGTAGTAGTCGTTGAGGGCCACCAGGTCGAGCCGGATTTCCTCCGGGATGATATGGAGGGTGGCGCCGGCGTTCAGGGCGTTCCACAGGTCGCCCATGAAGGCGTCGAAGCCGAAGCTGGCGTAAGCGGTGGTGCTGGATTTGGGACCCAGGCCGGTGCGTTCTGCCGCGTTCCGGGTAAAGATGGCGATGTTGCTGTGTTTGAGCATGCAGCCTTTCGGCGTGCCGGTGGTGCCGCTGGTATAGAGCAGGATAAAGAGGTCCTCGGGCTTAGGAGCGCCTTTCGGCTTGCCGGCGGGCAGGCCGGCGATGTCGGCCGTCGACAGCACGGGTCCTTCATATTCGCCCACGCAGGCTTCCAGGCCCGGGTCGGCGATCAGCAGGGCGGCCTTGGCATCCTTCACCATGAAGTTCAGGCGTTCGACCGGGTAGGAGGGGTCAAGGGGCTGATATGCGCAGCCGGCCTTGATGGCGGCCAGCGGGGTGGTCATCATGTGCTCGTTGCGTCCCAGGATGATGGAGACGACGCTGCCAGGCTTGACCGTTTTCTGGATGTATGCCGCCAGGTTGTCGGACAGGCGGTCCACTTCGGCGTAGCTCAAACGGGTATTCTGGTAAACCACGGCGATCTGCTCCGGGTTGCGGGCCACGTTTTCGCGGAACGTGTCGAGCACGGTCTTGCCGGGGTCGGTGGCGGGCAGGGTGGGGAGGAATCGCTCGCATTGCTTGCGCTGCTTGGTCGTGACGTAGCTGAGGTCCGCCAGCGTGCCGGCCTTTTCCATCGAGACGAGCACGGCGCCGAAGCTGTCGGCGAAATTGCGCAGGATCTGCTCGGAGTACAGCTCGGGCTTATACCAGAAGCGGATGCGCGGGGTACCGTCGGCCAGGGAGAAGAGCTCGATCGACAGGCCGATGCCCGGCGGATTGGTGCGGAGGTCTTCGGCCGGGATCACGGCTTCGCCCAGGCACAGGGGCAGGGTCTCGGTAACGAACTTGCCCTGGTAGCCGAAATTGATGGGCGGATTGAAGTCGAGGTCGCGGACGCAGTCGGCGTACGAGTAGAAGGCGCGGGTACGGGAGCCGCTGACCTGCTGCCGCAGGTCGTCGAGCAGGCCGGCGACCGTCTGGGCAGGGTCGGCGTTCACCAGCACGGGCATGGTATGGACGCTCATGGTCAGGGCGCCCATGGACGGGCCCTTGCGTCCGTTCCAGATGGTGGAGAAGGCGGCGCGTGTCTCGGCGTTCCAGGCGGCGAGGGTAGCGCCGAAGGCCGCCGTGAAGAGCACGCTGTCGGCGCAGCGGTATTTGTCGAGCAAGGCTTTCACTTGCGTGCCTTTGACAGGCAGGTTGAGAACCAGCTCGCGGTAGGGCTGCTGCGGGGCGTCGAAGACGTCGGGCAGCAGGTTCGAATCGAGCTCGGCTCCGTCGCCGAAGGTCTGGGCGTACCATTGCTGCGCTTCTGCGTAGCTGTCTCCTTGCCGCTGTTCATCTTCGCGCGCGGCGATCTGGAAACCGTTGAGCGGTTCATCCGGCAACGCTTCGCCCGCGTATGCGCGATTGACATGGTCGGTAAGCAGGACGGCTGACGCGCCGTCGAAGATGATATGATGGAAATCGATATAGACATAGTTCCCCTTTTTCGTGCGATAGATTTCGATGCGGAAGAGCGGATCCTTCAGCAGGTCCATGGTCCGGCAGAAAGTGGGCCGGACGGTGTCGATGGAATCGACGTCCTGCACCAGCGGATGCCAAGTGTCGCCGCTGTGGTCTTCGACCCGCGGCATGCCTTCTTCAAGTACGATGCGCGAGAGGGCGTAGGGATGGGCGCGGATCACCGCCTCGAAGGCGGCGGCGAGCCGGTCCACGTCGACCGTTTCGGGAAGGGAGTAAAGCGAGGCCTGCTGGTAGTTGCCTCCGTTTTCATCGAGCCCCTGGCATGCCAGATAGATGCTCAGCTGCGATTGGGAGAGGGGATAGGTCATAATAGTATTCCTTGCATTTTATCTTTCAAATATAGCAAAAAAAACTTTGGTATTATCGGAAATACTCCATAATTTTGAACTTGTGAAACTGAATCTGACCATCCGGCAAGGCATCCTGCTGCTTTTGGCTTTGTTCGGCCTGCTCATCGGCGTTGCGACTTTTCTCACCGTCCGGTATTTCTGGGCATTGGATGTAGAGAAAGAGTATCTCGACGACCGCGACGATATGGTCATCCTGGCCAGTCAGATAGAAACCAGCCTGGACGATAACGACGTTGATCCTTTCCGTTTTGTGGAAACGACAGCCCGCATACAGGCGAAGGATGAAAACTTTTCCTACATGCTGCGCGACAGCACAGGTATCGTCGTTTCTCCGACCTTCATGGCCGGCAAAGAGATACCGATCACCGGTTTCCAGGCCTGTACGAAGGACGGACGGGCCGGTATGGCCAAGGTATGGGGATACGATTGTTTCGTCATCTTCTATCCTTTGACGCATCATCCTTTCGAACTGGTTGCCGTATATGACTATCAATACGTGTTCGGCGATGAAGCCGAGACGCTCCGCATCTTCACCTTTCAGATCATCGCGCTCTTTCTCCTCGTTGCGCTGCTGACCTGGTTCGGGATCATTCCGGCTCTCGAGCGGATGAACGAGCGGCGCAACCGGGCGGAGCAGGAGCTCCAGATCGCCCGTACCCTTCAGTTGAAGGCTGTCACGCACGATTTTCCGGAGAACGATCCGCTATTCGATATTTACGCTGAACTGCAGGCCATGAAAGACGTGGGGGGCGACATTTTCTTGGGCGGATGGGTGAACGGAAAGCTCTACTTCGTGGTGGGCGATGTCTCCGACAAGGGGACGGCGGCTGCTTTCATGATGTTCATGCTCAGCAGCGTCATCCGTTCGCGGGTGCAGGTGGGTGTGCCGCTCGACAAGTTGATGGGCGAAATCAGCCAGCTGATTTGTGACAATCCTGACTACGAGATGTTCTGTACGATGTTCATGGGTTGCATCGATCCGGACACGCTCGAAATGGAATACTGCAACGCGGGGCACACGCGGACGCTCGTCGACGGGGAATTCCTGGACCAGGATCCGCAGGTGATCGCGGGCATCGTGCCGAACTACGTCTATCATACACAGAAGAAGCAGTTGCATCGTGGGGCACACTTGTTGCTCTACACGGACGGCGTGACCGAGGCGCGCAACGAGGCGCGCGCGTTCTTCGGCGAAACCCGCCTGCAGGCCTGGGTGAAAGACCGTCCTGCCGGCGCTTCCTGCCGGGACGACTGCGCGTCGTTGCTCGATACGCTGGCGGCCTTCCGGGGCAAGGCGAAGCAAAACGACGATATAGCCATCATGAGTATAAGAATAAGATAATACGATGAAAACGACTTTTACTGAGACCGACGGCCGTCTGGTGATCGCCGTCGAAGGTGAACTGGATACGGATACCTGCGCGCAGTTCCAGCAGGACATCGCGCCCTTCATGGACCGCAAGAACCTCGCGGTGGAACTGGACTTCTCGAAATTGGAATACATTTCGTCCAAGGCCCTCCGCGTCCTGATCTCCTTCCAGCAAGCCGTCTTCCTGAACGGCGGCTCCCTGAAGATCACCAACGTCAACGACACCGTCCACGAAATCTTCAACCTCACCGGCCTCTCTTCCTCTTTCCTCACGGAATAACGGGGCGCTGCCCCGAACCCCGCGCCTCCCGGCCTTAGTACTTTGCTAATGCTGGGGCCAGTGCGTTCATGAGTTGGGTTTAGCAAAGTACCGGCCTCCGGCGGTCCGCTGATGCGGACTTGTTAGCGGCCGAAGAGTTATTTGCTACTTTAGCTGTGGCAGATAGCTGTCTGTATATCAAAGAAATGATGATTTTCGATTGCGTCAAAATACGCAATCGTTTTTGTTTAAAATACTGATTATCAGATAAGTATCTTCCGCACCAGTCGCTTAGGCTTGAGCGGAAGTGCGTTACATCTCAGATCGCCAAGCACAAGACGCCGAAGAGCTCAGATGCCCGATCAGGTCGGCATGACGAAGGGGGAGGGCCGGGAGCACGTACCTACGATGGCGCCAGTCGCGGAGCGCGGGCTGTGCGTAGGCCTGGTGGAGATTTTGCGTCTTGCGGTTCGGGACTTGTCACGAACGCAAGACCAAAATCGCCCCGGGATAAGCCCGCCAAGCGGAGCGACCTGAACGGCGCGCCAACGATGGCAAGATTGACTGGCAGAAGGCGTCGATGATGTTTGGGTTTTTCATCGGGAATGATTATATTTGTAGGTTAACTGAAACCTGTTCCGATGAAGAAAAGAATATTGTCTTTGATTGTGTTGTTGTCGGGTGTTTGCGGCGCCGCGTACGCGCAGGAGCCGGACAGTTCATATTTTTCACATCCTGAGTTCAATGAAGACCATGACGATGCCGATACGACGATGATGCTCGTGCGGCCGATGGATACGCTGGATACGCAGGACAAGTATATCAAGATCGTCCTGTTCAACGACCATACATGGGACTATATCGAACTCGACCGGCCCGATATCGACACCACGGGCCTGTTCGAAGACTGGGATATCGAGTCGATCCATGCCTACCGGGACGTGAAGGTTTCCGACCTGCCGGAGGAAGTCGAGCTCCTGCTTTGTGATGAGACACATCACTATGTGGCCCCGTACATCGGACGCCGCAGCTCCACCTTCAAGTTCCGCAAGGGACGTCCGCATAACGGCATCGACATCCCGCTCCGCGTGGGCGACACCATCCGAAGCCCCTTCGACGGCGTGGTCCGCTATGTGGGCGGCGGCAAAGCCACGGGCGGTTACGGCAACCTGGTGGTGATCCGGCACCCGAACGGGCTGGAAACCTACTACGGCCACCTGTCCGAACGGCTGGTGCAGGAGAACGACCCGGTGGCCGCCGGCGAGCCGATCGGCCTGGGCGGCAGCACCGGACGGAGTACGGGCCCGCACCTCCACATGGAGACCCGCTACATGGGCAAGCCTTTCGATCCCGAACGCGTCATCAACTTCGACAACGGCAAGCTCCGCGATACGGTGCTCACCCTTAAACGGCACTATTTCAACGTCGGCTCACACTACGGCATGACGGACGCCCAGTCCAAGGCCGTGACCGACGCGGTTTACTATAAGGTGAAGAAAGGCGATACGCTCGGCAAGATCGCGCAGAAGCACGGCACCACCGTCAATGCCATCTGCAAGCTCAACGGTATCAGTTCCAAGAAAGTCCTCCAGATCGGCCAGCGCCTCCGCGTCCGGTAACATTCAGCAAGACAGCCATGAACGACCAGTACTATCTCTATGGGATGCACCCCGTGGCCGATGCGGTGAAGCAGGGGAGACGCTTCGACAAGATTCTCTTTAAGAAAGGACTGGAAGGCGAACAGTTCCGCGCCTTGCTCGACGAGGTGACGCAGCGCGGCATCCCGTACCAGTTCGTGCCCGTCGAAAAGATGAACCACCTGGTCAAGGGATCTCACCAGGGCGTGATCGGGTACCTCGCCCAGATCGACTACGTGTCGTTTGAGGAAATGGTGGAAGGCGCGCTCTCACGCAAGGCCAACCCCGTGTTCCTGGTGCTCGACGGCATCAGCGACGTGCGCAACCTGGGCGCCATCGCCCGCAGTGCGGAATGCGCCGGCATCGACGGCATCGTGGTGCCCGCCAAGGGCAGCGCCGCCATCAACCCCGATGCCGTGAAGGCCTCCGCCGGCGCGCTGCTGCGCGTCCCCGTGGCCCGCGTGGGGAACCTGCGCGTGGCGCTCTACTATTTCCGCGACAGCGAGTTCCAGATCGTGGCAGCCAGCGAAAAGGCCGAAGATACCCTGTACGACCTGAATCTGCGAAAAGCCACTGCCATCGTCATGGGCTCGGAAGGCACGGGCATCTCCGAACCGGTGCTGAGCCTCTGCACCGTCGGCGCCCGCATCCCGATGGCCGGGGAAACCGGCTCGCTCAACGTCTCGGTCGCCGCCGCCATCCTGCTCTTCGAAGTGGTCCGTCAACGAATGTCCTAAAAACTCGATATATCATGTTTCTTCTTGATTCCCACTGCGATGCCCCGCTGATGCTGGCCAAGGGAGCCGATTTCGGCCGGCGGGTTGAACAAGGTTGCACCCCCGGCCGCTTCCCCGTTACCCAGATCGATTTTCCCCGTATGAAGAAGGGAGGCGTGAACGGCTCATTCTTCGCTATCTATACATCCAACTCCCTGACTCCCGACCAGGCGACCCGCCGCGCCTTCGAACTGGTGTCGAAGGTCTACGACGCCGTGGAACAGAATCCCGACAAGGTGGCGCTGACCACTACGCCCGCACAGGCGCGCCGCAACGCCCGCGCCGGCCTGATCTCCATCTTCATGGGCATGGAGAACGGCGCCCCGATCCAGAAGGACCTCTCCCTGCTCAGGATGTTCAACCGCCTGGGCGTGACCTACCTGACGCTGACCCACGCGCGCAGCAACGAGATCTGCGACTCCTGCACTTCGCCGAAACCGCGCTGGGGCGGCCTGAGCCCCTTCGGACGCGAGGTGGTGGCGGAACTCAACCGTCTGGGCATGATGATCGATGTGTCGCACATCTCCGACGATTCGTTCTGGGATGTGATCAAGTATTCCAAGGCGCCCGTGGTGGCGACGCACTCGTGCTGCCGCGCGCTGAGCAATCATCCCCGCAACATGACCGACGAGATGATCGTGGCGCTGGCCGAGAAGGGCGGCGTAATCCAGGTCAATTTCTATCCTTCTTTCCTGGATGCGAACTACGCGGCGCAGGCTTCGGCGGCGCTTGACGAACAGGAGGCGGCGGGTGACGCGTGGCTGGAGAATCCCTCCGACCCGGCGCTGCAGGCGCGGATGCAGGCCGCCATCGAGGCGGTGAAGGCCATCCCGCGTCCGTCCTACAAGCGGATTGTAGACCACATTGACCACGTGGTGCAGCTGGTTGGCGTCAAACACGTGGGCCTGGGCAGCGATTTCGATGGCATCGAGGCGACGCCTGACGGACTGGAGGACGTGAGCCGGATGCAGAAGGTCATCATCGAACTCCGCAAGCGCGGCTATTCCGACTATGAGATCCGGCACATCGCGGGCGGCAACTTCCTGCGCGTGATGGAGCAGGTACAGCGCATGGCTGAAAGTATTTAGAAACGAGATACATACAAATATGAGACGATTTTTGACGGTCCTGGCGGCGGCCTTCTCGCTGCTCGCCTGCCAAAAAGCGGAACCGGCACCGTTCCAGGTGACCGACCTGCAGGTGGAATACATGCAAACCCCGCTGGGCATCGACGTGGAGGCGCCCCGGTTCAGCTGGAAGATGGTGAGCGAACGCTACGACCAGCGCCAGCAGACCTACCGGATTACCGTCACGGAGGTGCCTTCCGGCCAGTTGGTGTATGATTCCGATGTCTGCCCTTCCGACGTATCCGTTGGCGTGGTGTACCGTGGCGAGTCTTTGAAGCCCTGCACGCGCTACGACTGGACGGTGGAGATCTGGAACCAGGACGGGAAATCGTCCCGTGCCACTTCGTGGTTTGAAACGGGCCTGATGGATAGCGGATGGTCCGGCGCCCAATGGATTTCCGGCGGTCAGCCGCACTTCTCGAAATACCGCAGCCACTACCAGATCGACTTCGACCTGGCCTGCACTGGCGCACGGCCCGAGGCGGATTTCTTGTTCGGCTGGCAGGATGCGGACAACTATGTCCGGTTGCAGCTGACGCCGCGTTCCGCAACGCTCTTCCACGTGACGGATGGCGTTGAAAAACAAGATTATACGGCGGCGCTTCCCAAGATGCCCGCGCACATGGGCGTCCGGGTGTACGGCCTCGATTACGCGAAAGGCTACCGGGTGTGGCTCATCGCGGACAATGTACCGGTGAACAAAGAGCCGGTGGTCATCCAGCCGTACGCGCTGGATGTCTGGAAGCCGTACTGCCGTTTCAACCAGATCGGTTTCCGCCAGCCCGCGAGCTGCGCGGCGACTTTCTCGAACCTCACTGTAACAGAGCGTGTGTGGAACACCACGCTGTACAGCAGCGACGCATCTCATGCCGTCGCGGCAGGGGAGTTGCTGCTGCTCTCGCCCGCCGATGAATCGGGCGCTCCGATGCTGCGCCGCGATTTCGAGATAAAGAAACGCCTGTCGTCTGCACGCCTGTACACTTCGGCTCGCGGCATCTACGAATACGAGGTCAACGGGCACCGGCTCTCCGACGACTGGTTCAACCCCGGCTCGACGGACTACCGCTACCGGATCCTCTACAATACTTACGACATCACGCCGCTTCTCCGACCGGGCTCGAATGCCATCGGAGCGATGCTGGGCGCTGGCTGGTACAGCGATTTCACGGGCTATGCCACGGCCTGGCAAGACCAGTTCGGCACGGATCTCTCCCTGCTGGCGAAGATCGTGCTGACCTATGCCGACGGCTCGCAGGAAGTCATCGTCTCGAACGACGGTTGGAAGGCCTTCAACGAGGGTCCGATCACGAATGACAGTTTCCAGAACGGCGAGGATTATGACGCCCGCCGTGAGGTGAAGGGCTGGAGCGACGCACGCTTTGACGACGAGTTCTGGGAGCCCGCTACGGTGGTGCCGGCGCCTGCCGACAGCATCGAGATCCAGTACTACATCGGCTCGCCGGTACGCACGCAGCAGGTGCTCCGCGCTGTGTCGGTGTCGGAACCGAAACCGGGCGTGTTCGTCTACGACATGGGACAGAACATGGTGGGCGTTCCGCGTATCCGGCTTCATGGCGACCGTGGCCAGGAAGTTACCTTCCGCTATGGCGAGATGATTTATCCCACGGAAGTGCCGGAAGATCCGCTGCCGCCGCTCACCGCGGAGGTGTATGCGGAGCGCAAGGGGTTGGCATACAATGAGAACTACCGCGGTGCGCTGGCTACGGACCATTACATCCTTTCCGGTCACGGCGATGAGGTGTTCCAGCCGCATTTCACGTTCCACGGCTTCCGCTACATCGAGATACACGGTCTCGACAAGGCGTTGCCGCTCGCCAGTGTGGAAGGCCTCGTGCTGAATTCCATCGGTGCGCAGACCAGCGGTTTCGAGACGTCAGATGAGCGAGTGAACCGCCTCTACGAGAACATTGTCTGGGGTCAGCGCGGCAATTTCCTGTCCATTCCCACCGACTGCCCGCAGCGCGACGAGCGCATGGGCTGGACGGGCGATGCGCAGGTGTTCGCTCGCACGGCGACCTACAACATGAACGTCGATCCTTTCTTCACGCGCTGGTTCCATTCGGTGCGCGACATCCAGGGGGACGACGGCAGCTACTGCGACTTCATCCCGAAAGTGGGCCAGCCGCCGTACGGCTCTTCGAAGGGCGGCGGTGCGCTGGGCTGGATGGAGACGGGCATCATCATCCCCTGGCAGCTGTACCTGCAATATGGTGACACGCGCTTCCTTTCGGAGCATTATGCGTCGATGGTGCGCTACATGGACTTCCTGCAGCAGCGGGCGGTAGACGACATCCAGCCCGGCAGTGGCTATGGCGACTGGGTGGCGGTGGAGCACACCAACTCGCCGCTCACCAACACGGCTTATTATGGCTACGACGCGCTGCTTATGAGCAAGATGGCGGCGGCGCTCGGCAAGTATGCCGACGAGAAGAAATACCGTGACTTGCATGAGCGCATCAAGGTGGCGTTCAACCGGGAATTCGTGGGGCCGGACGGCATCACGAAGGAGTCCACGAACGTGCCTCCGTACCATGAGTGGATCGCGGGTGGCTCGGGTGAGAGCGGGAAGTTCCGGGCGAACACGCAGACGTCCTACGTTGTGCCGTTGCAGGCGGAGCTTTTCGCCGACGAAGCCCAGGCTGTCGGTCATCTGGTCGAGAACCTGGCGGCGCACGATTTCACGCTGACCACGGGTTTCATCGGGACGCCGTACATCAACCTGGTTCTCTCGCGCTATGGCCGCGACGAGGAGGCATACAAGCTCTTCGAGCAGCGCAATTTCCCTTCGTGGCTCTATCCGGTGCTGCAGGGGGCCACGACGATGTGGGAGCGGTGGAATTCCTATACGATCAAGCAGGGCTTCGGTCCGGTGGACATGAACTCGTTCAATCACTATTCGTTCGGGGCCATTCAGGAGTGGATGTTCTCCTACATGCTGGGCATCCAGCCGGTCGAAAGCGATCCGGGCTATCATTCGTTCGTGCTGGCGCCGCGTGTCGGTGGTTCGTTCAAGTATGTGAAGGGTCACTATGATTCGGTCTACGGTCGCATCGAGAGCAGCTGGCGTTGGATCAACTACGGCGAAGGCGTCGAATTCTCCTTCGCCGTTCCGGCCAACACCTCGGCCCGCCTCCAGCTCCCCGTCCCCGAAGGCGCCTCCATCGAATGCCTCGAAGGCGCCTCTCACGCCCGCATCCTCGACACCCCCGGCACCTACCTCCTTCCCTCCGGCAAATATAAGTTTGTCGTAAAGTAACAACTCACCCCCAGCACGCTTGTGCTTGGGCGCTCTGGTATCTCGTCCCGCTCGCAGGGAAAATGCTCCCGTGACGAGATACCACCCGCGCCTATCAAGTACAAGACGCCGAAAGTGACAATCTAAAGGTCGAGGTCGAGGGAGACGGGGCAGTGGTCGGAGCCGGGGATTTGGTCGAGGATGTCGGAGGAGAGGACTTTGGGGAGGAGGGGGCGGGAGACGAGAAAGTAGTCGATGCGCCAGCCGAGGTTGCGGGCGCGGGCGTTGCCCCAGTAGGCCCACCAACTGTACTTGCGTGTGTCGGGGTTGGCCTCGCGCCAGACGTCGGCCAGGCCGACGGCCTTCAATTCACGGAAGGCCGCGCGCTCTTCGTCGGAGAAGCCTGCGTTTTTGCGATTGCCTTTCGGATCGTGGATGTCGATCTCCTCGGCAGCGACGTTCAAGTCTCCGCAGACCACCACCGGCTTGACAGCCTGAAGCTTGCCCAGGTATTCCCGGATGGCCGCCTCCCATTCCAGCCGGAAGGGGAGCCGTACGAGACCGCGCTGCGAGTTGGGTACGTAGATCGTAACCAGCCAGAAGTCCGGGAACTCCAATGTGACGGCGCGGCCTTCGTCGTCGAACTGCGGCACACCGATGCCCGTGCGGGCAGAGTGCGGTTCGATCCGCGTGAAGATGGCCGTTCCGGAGTACCCTTTCTTCTGCGCATAATGCATGTAGCCCGTGTAGCCGGGCAGGTCAAGCGGCAGGAGCCCTTCCTGCAGTTTGGTTTCCTGCAGACAGATGCAATCGAAATCGCCCTGGGCGAAGAAAGCGTCGCAGCCCTTTCCCAGGGCGGCACGCAGACCATTGACGTTCCAAGAAAGAAGTTTCATGACTTATTCAATGACTTTCCAACGAACCCGCCAGCGACCGTTCTCGTAGTCGTGGCTCAAAATTTTGAACTGGCCGATCTCGGCCGTGTTTTTCACATGCTGGCCGATGCAGGCACAGGCATCGTAGTCGCCCACACGGACGATCCGGAGCGTCTCGGAGGCGTCTTCCGGCAATTTGCTCAGGTCGACGATCGCCGCCGCCTCTTCACGCGGCATGAACGAGATCGTGACGTCCAGGTGCCGCCCGATGACTTCGTTGACGGCCGCCTCGATCTGCGCTACCTGCTCGTCGGTGGGGCAGGCTTCCAGATAGTAGTCGCACTTGGATTTCTTGCGCTCAATGTGCGCATTGCGGGAACGGGGACAGCCGAACAGGCGCACCATCGTCCCGTTGAGGATGTGCTCCGCCGTGTGCATCGGCGGATACTCTTCCTTGTTGTGGGCGTTCAGGACAGGTTCTTCCATGGGAAACGATTATTTCAGGAAATCTTTCAAAACATAGAGGCCCGGCAGGGCGCGGTGCGACTCGTTGTCCCAGAAACCGCGGTTGACCCAGCCCGTTAGGACGGAACTGCCGGGACCGTTGCCGTTTTCCTCGGGGAACCACCAGTAGAGGCCGTTCACGTTGGAATGCTTCCGGAGTTCGGCGATCAGGTCTTTCGCGAAGGCGGCCTGGCCGGCCGGAGAAACGGGCCAGGTGGAAGAGAAGTCGTAGTCGATGCCACTCCCTACGCCAGGCTGCCACTGATAGTAGTAGGCCGTTTCTACGATCTGGACTTTTTTGTCCGGGAAAGACGTCGCCAGCGTGTTCAGGGACTGGGACAGCACCTGCAGGGAATTGTGCCAGAAGGGATAGTAGGAGAGGCCGATGATATCGTAATCCACCGCAGCGATGTGCGTGAAGTAGGCTTTCAGGACATCGGGATGGCCGGAACGCTCGCTGTGGATGACGATCTTCGCCTTAGGGCAAACCTCCCGGCAGGCCTTCGAGGCCTGCTTCAGGAAGTCGATGAAACGGGTCCAGTAGTATTCGGGTGAGTCGGAGAAACAGCGGTTTACGCGGCTCGTCCTGTCTACCTTCGCACTCCAGAGCATGCCGTAGGAGATCTCGTTGCCCGGCTGGATGAAATCGGGTGTGGCACCCGCCGCCACCAGCCGCTGCAGGCATTCCCGGGTGTATTCATAGACTTTCACCTGCAACTGCTCCTCGCTGAGCGAGGCCCACGCCTGGGGAATCCACTGGTTGGAAGGATCGGCCCAGGTGTCGCTGTAATGGAAATCCAGCAGCAGGGCGAACCCCGCCGCCTTGATGCGCTTGCACAGGCGCACCACATAGTCCAGGTCCTGGCATACCTGGGCGTCCGTGCCACCGTCCGGATTCTTCTGCTGCGGATTGACGAAGAGACGCACCCGAAGGGCATTCCAGCCCACGGATTCTCCCTTCAAGAATTTCAGGACATCGGCAATCTTGTTGCCATTCTCGTCGTAATAGGCCACGCCGTGGTCGTCGTAACTCTGCAGGACGGAGACGTCGCCGCCTACATAGTAGACGGTCTTTTCCGGCTCGGGTTCCGGTTCCGGCGTGGGTTCCGGCTTCGTCCGCTCACAGGAGACAAGCAGGCCGGTCAGGAGGATCAGGATGGACAGGATGCGTTTCATGGGAAAAAAAGTCCCGCCGGAGCGGGACTTTTAAAGTTTGATGGACAGATGATTATTTGGCTTCGCCAGAGATCACTTTGCCCAGTTCGTTCACCTTGTTCTCGAAGCGGTTGATACCGGCAAGGGCTACCAGGTAGCCGACACCGAGCAGGATGATGTCGATGCCGATGAGCGTGGAGAGGGTCTTGGCGGTCACGTCCATGTTGCGGAGTCCAAAGACAGCGAGGACGATGCCGGCGATGCCGATCAGCAGGAGGACCCACCAGTACGGGAACCCGATGTTCTTGTAGTCGAAGCTGTGGACGGTGAGGATGATGCTTTCAACCAGCACCCACAGGACGAAGACCAGCGGCAGGGAGATGGTCACAAAGAGATTGTTGGCCAGGAAGATGAAACCGAGGAGGATGAGCAGGAGGGCACTCAGCATGCGGGAGCCGCTGTTCGGCAGGTACTTCTGCGTGCGGAAGGTGAAGATCATCTTGGAGATACCGGAAATCAGCGTGATGCAGCCGATCATCCAAGCGGTTGCGAACAGCGTTTCAGCAGGTTTGCAGATGCACCATACACCGAGAACGATAAGGAGGATGCCCGCGATGGCGAGCCAGATTTTGTTGCTTTTCGACATAATTAGTTATTTAAGTGGTTGGTTTAGCGTTAGCTAGTTTACGGAATGATAACCACAAATATAATAAAAAATTATGAAACATACAACACTTGGGATGATCAGTTCAATCCGCGCTCTTTCTTGATGGTTTCGTAGGCTTCCTGGATCTTTCGGAACTTCTCGGCGGCGGCTTTCTGGACTTCTGGGCCGAGGGTCGCCACCTTGTCGGGGTGGTTCTTCATCGCCATGCGGCGGTAGGCGGCCTTGACTTCCTCGTCTGTGGCGGAAGGGGAGATGCCGAGTACCGAATAGGCGGAGCCGGAATCCTTGTAATACATCGCGATGACCGAGGCTGCGTCAGAAGACGTCAGCCGGATGGCGCCGGCAATGGCTTCCAGAACGGATTTCTCGGAGGGACTGAAGGTCCCGTCTGCGATGGAGATCTGCGTCAGATAGTGGAAGAGCTGCAGCCGTTGCGAGTAGTTCATGTAGGATGCGATCTGGCCGCCCACGGAGTAGATGTTCACCTGCTGGGCGTTCAGCCCGTCCAGGATCCGCATCGCCTCGTCGACGGCCTGTTCGCCGAAGTTCCGGCGTACGAAGTCGCGCACGGTGTCCAGCTCTTTGGGATGCGTCTGCCCGTCAGCCCGGATGACGGCGGAGGAAAGCACCAGCAGGCTGACCAGGAAACTGTTCCGTTGTTCCCCTGCCGAGTAGCCTCGGTTCCCGGTGCGGGGAGGCGCCTGTTGCTGCGCGCCTTCCGCCTCGCCGCCGGTCAGCAGGCGGGAATATGAAATCAAGCTGTCGACGGCCGTCCCGGCCAGGAATCCCAGCAGGGCCCCGATGGGCCCCCAGGAAACCCAGCCGAGAAAGCCGAAGAGCCATTTAGCTTTTCCCATGGCCGGTTACAGCAATTCTTCGCTGCGTTTGATGAAGTCGGCCAGGGACTTGCCCTTCAACATGCCGTTGGCCAGCAGGGCCAGGTCGGTGATCTGCCGCAGGAGCGTGTTGTCGGCCGTGAGGGCCTTCACGCCCGTCTCACCCATGATCTTCTTGACCACAGGGTTTCCGGCGTTGACCGTAATGTTGTAGCTGTCGGGCAGCTCGCCGTAGAAGTTCATGCCGCCGCCCAGGGCTGCCATGTCGCGGTAACGGCGCATGAATTCGCTCTGGGTGATGAGGATCGGGGAGGCTGCTTCGCCCAGGTCCTCGACCTTCACGTCGTACTTGTTCTCCTTGGGCAGGATCTCCTCGAAGACGCCGGTCACATATTTCGCGTCGTCCTCCGAAATCTCGAATTTGGCGCGATCTTCCTTTTCGACCAACCGGTCGATGGCGTCGGCGTCCACGCGCTTGAAGGTGGCATCCTTCAGCTTGGTTTCCAGCAGGTTCACAAAGTGCGCGTCGAGCGGGCAGTCGAAGACCAGCACGCTGTAGCCCTTGGCCTTGGCGACTTCTATCTGCGGATACTGGGCCACGGGGTCGGTGCAGTACAGGTACACGACCTTCTTGTCCTTGTTGGTCTGGGCCTCCTTGATCTTTTCGGCATAGTCGTCATATTTGAAATAGGCACCTTCCGTATCCTTGAGCAGGGCGAACTTCAGTGCGCGCTCGCAGAACTTCTCGTCGGTGAGCATGCCGTATTCGATGAAGAGCTTCAGGTTGTCCCATTTCTGTTCGAATTCCTCCTTCTTGTTCTTGGCGATTTCCTCGAGCCGGTCGGCGACTTTCTTGGTAATGTAGGTGGAGATCTTCTTCACGTTCGCGTCTTCCTGCAGGTAGCTGCGCGACACGTTGAGCGGGATGTCGGGCGAGTCGATGACGCCATGCAGCAGGGTCAGGAACTCGGGCACGATGTTCTCCACGGAATCCGTGACGAACATCTGGTTGCAGTAGAGCTGGATCTTGTTGCGGGTGACCTCGAGCCGGTCCTTGATCTTGGGGAAGTACAGGATACCTGTCAGGTTGAACGGATAATCCACGTTCAGGTGGATGTGGAAGAGGGGATCTTCCTGCATCGGGTAGAGCTTGTTGTAGAAGGTCAGGTAGTCCTCGTCCTTGAGCTCGCTGGGCTTGCGGGTCCACAGGGGCTCGGTGTCGTTGATGATGTTGTCCTTGTCGGTGTCGACGTATTTGCCGTCCTTCCACTCTTTCTGCTTGCCCAGGCAGATGGGCACGGGCATGAACTTGCAGTATTTGTTCAGGAGCGCGCCAATCTTGGCCTCGCTGGCAAATTCCTCGCTGTCCGCGTCGAGGAACAGGGTAATGGTGGTGCCGCGGTCCTCCCGGGCGCATTCCGTCATGGTAAAGTCGGGCTCGCCCTTGCACTCCCATTTCACGCCTTTGGCGCCCTCCTGCCAGGAGAGGGTCTCGATGCGGACTTTCTGCGACACCATGAAGGCCGAGTAGAAGCCCAGGCCGAAGTGGCCGATGATGCTGCCGGCCTTGTCCTTGTATTTCTCCAGGAACTCGCCGGCCGAGGAGAAGGCAATCTGGTTGATGTATTTGTCGACCTCCTCGGCGGTCATGCCGATGCCGCGGTCGGTGATTTTGATGGTCTTGGCCTTCTCGTCCACGTCGATGCGGATGGTCAGGTCGCCCAGTTCGCCCTTGAAATCGCCGGTTCCGGCGAGGGCTTTGAGCTTTTGGGTAGCATCCACCGCGTTCGCTACGAGCTCGCGGAGGAAGATGTCATGGTCTGAATACAAGAATTTTTTGATGACCGGAAAGATATTTTCCGTGGTCACGCCGATTTTTCCTTTTGTCATATCTGTCATTTTTAATATTTCTCGTTGTCGAGCTCCTGAAAATCAAAAAAGATACCACCGCCCCCGGCGCGACAATTTGTCAGTTTTTTGAAAAACGGCTTTCCGGACTCGTTCCGGAGCCCGTCAAATCTGCATTTCCCCGCACTTTTTCGAGATGCTGGAAACTTTCATCCACCGGCCGTTCCGAGTTTTTATTTCGCTGCGGGCCGCTTTAGTTTTGCCGTCCGAAACAGTTCATGCCTTATGAGACTTCGCATCATCACGGCGCTCAGCCTGCTGCTGGCCGCCACATCACTTTCCGCCCAGCGCTTTTCGATTTCCACCAACCTGCTGGACTGGGCGAACCTGGGTACGGCCAACCTGCAGGCCGGCCTGTCCTTCAGCCGGCACCTCACGCTGCATGCGGGCGCCCGCTACAACAATTGGAACTTCGGCTCGGTGGAGAAGGGCAACGCCTTCCAGAACCGCGCCCGCACGGCCTCGCTGGGCCTGCGCTACTGGCCCTGGAACGTGTATTCTTCCTGGTGGTTCTCCGGAAAGATGGCCGTGGAGGAATACAACCGGGGCGGCTTCTTCAAACGGACCCTGACGGAGGAGGGCGTTGCGGCTGGCCTGGCGCTGGGCGCGGGATACAGCCGCATGCTGACCGACCACTGGAACCTCGATTTCGGCATCGGATTCTGGACCGGGCGGGCCTGGTATACGCAGTATGCCTGTCCCCGCTGCGGACGGATCGTAACGCGCGACGAAATTCCTGTCCAGGATGCCACGAAATGGTTCCTGTGGCCGTCCCAGGACATCCAGATCACCCTGACCTACATCTTCTGAAACCATGAGACGAAAAATACTTTTCCTGCTGACGGCGGCCGCCCTTTGCGCCGCTTCCTGCGGCACCGCACGCAAGGCGGAGCGCCTGCAGGCGGAACAGACGACGGCCGAACTGGCCTTGTCCGACCGCTATGAGGCTTCCTTCGACTCGCTCGAGATGCCCCGTTGGGAGCAGGACAGCCTGGTGGTCCATGATTTCATGGGACGTGAGGTCATCATCATGAACGCCATCCGCGACGAAGAGAGCGGGGAGATGGTGGCGCACGAGACCCTGCAGGCCGCCCGCGTGACGGCCCGCTTCCGCAATGTGGCCGAGCGGCACGGGAAGGTGGACCTGGAATTCCAGGTCATCGTGCCCGCCTCGATGCAGGACAGCCGCTGGCAGGTGCGCTTCCATCCGCGCATGGCCATCCTCGACGAGGTGGTCGACCTCGATGACATCCTCATCACAGGAAAGGAATACCGAAAGGCGCAACTGCGCGGCTACCAGCAGTACGAGCGTTTTCTGCGGTCGATCGTCACCGACTCGACCCGGCTGATGGACATGCACCAGATAGAGGTCTTCATCCAGCGCAACATTCCGGCGCTGTATGCCCTCAAGCGCGATACGACGGAGGTCTCCGACCAGGCCTTTGCTTCCATTTACGGCGTCACGGAAAGGCAGGCTGTGGAATACTATACCTATGGTTGGCTGGTACGGCGCAACGAGCGGAAGCTGCGCGACCGCGACAAGATGTTCCAACGCTATGTGAAAGCGCCCTTGCGCACCGAACACCTGCGGCTCGATACGCTGATCGTCAATGAGGCAGGGGAGTTCGTGTACAACTATGTGCAGACCATCCAGACCCGGCCGAAGCTGCGCAAGGTGGACATCCTGCTCGCCGGCGAGATTTGCGAGCAGGATCGCGTGGTGTACGAAGTGCCGCAGAGCGACCCGCTTTCGTTCTACATCTCGTCGATCAGCGCTTTTGTGGACGGGCGCGAGCGGTACCTCGACCAGGTGGTGTCGCGGCGCGTGGACGTGCAGTCGGAAGCCTGGCTCCAATTCCGCGTAGGGGATGATGCAGTGCTTGAGGAAATGGGGGATAATTCACATGAAATCAAGAAGATAAAAGAGCTGCTCGCGATCCTGCTGGAAAGCGATGCACTGGTACTCGACAGCATCGTGGTGACGGCCCATGCTTCGCCAGAAGGCTCCTGGCAGGCGAACGGCGAGCTCTCGCAGCGGCGCGGAAGGAGCGTGGGCAGCTATTTTGCCCGCTTCATGAAACACTATGCCGATTCGGCAGACCGCGCCGCCGGCATCCGGATGAATCTCGACGGGACGCTCTCCGCCACACAGCCGCGTCCCCGCATTCCCTTCAGCAACTATGCCGTCCCCGAAAACTGGGAGCAGCTCGACCGCCTGGTCGCAGCCGATACCGTGCTGGACGAGGCCCGGAAGGCCCGTTATCGCGCGCGTCGGGAAGAGCCCGATCCGGACCGTCGCGAGCAGGCCATGCGGCAGGACGACTATTATCCTTATCTGGTGGAGCAACTCTATCCGCTGCTGCGGTGCGTGGCGTTCGATTTCCGGCTCCACCGCCGCGACATGCAGCAGGATACCATCCATACCACGGTGCTGGACACGACCTACATGGCGGGCGTCCAGGCTATCCGGGACCGCGACTATGCGCGTGCCCTGACGCTGCTGCGCCCCTATGCCGATTTCAATACCGCCGTGGCCTACTGCTGCCTCGACTACAACGCCAGCGCGCTGGCCATCCTGGAGTCCCTGGATCGGACCGCGGAGGTGAATTACCTCCTGTCCCTGCTCTATGCCCGCCAGGGCGATGAGCGGAGTGCCGTGGAACGCTATCTCCACGCCTGCGCGCAGAATGCTTCCTTCGTGCACCGCGGGCATCTCGACCCAGAGGTCAGTGCCTTGATCCGAAAATATAACCTGAATCCAACCAATTGAAAATCAGGATCGATATGAAACATTTCCTACTGCTTTCCGTCGCCATGCTGCTCTTTGCGGCGGGCTGTGACCGGGAACCCTGCCCGCTCTGTACGGAGGAAACGCCGCCCCGGCATCTCCGGCTGGAATTGTCCGGGATGACGCCACCGACCAAAGGGGAGGCGGCCGATGCCCTGCTATACGTATTCAGCCGCAGCGGCGCCCTGGTGGGTTGCCATCGTTCGTCGGAGGGCCGCTTCGATTTCTACCTGACCGACGAGACCTACGATTTCGTGGCCGTAGCCGGCAAGGATGACCTGCCCGAGGCCGACGTCTCGCGCGAGCAACTCTTCGATACCGTTACGACGCTGGACGACAACGCCGCCGACCGCCTCGTGATGGTGGGACGGCTCGACAACCATGTCATTGATGCCGACGAGAAAATCACGGTGGAGGTGCGGCGGGTGGCTGCCATGGTGACATACACCCTGCATACGGCCTTCCAAGGTTCCCTGGCCCAGGTGCCTTTCTCCGTGGACGACGTTTTCATGGTGAACGTGGTGGGGGAGAACCGGCTCTCGCTGGCCGATTCGCTGCCCGCGGCCGGTGCCCGCTGGTACAACCGCATGGACCGCGAACCGGACAACGGCGGTCCCGCCGGGCTGCTCGGCGGCCCCGTCTTCTACGTCTATCCGAACTGCTCCCCGGACAGCCACGAAAAGGGCCGCTGGGAGAGCCGCTGCACGCGCTTCGTGGTCAAGGCCACGCTGGCCGGGCAGACGACCTATTATCCAGTCACCCTGGAAAAGGTGCGGAGCAACCATCACTACCACGTTGACCTGACCGTCGCGAACTTCGGGGTGGAGCACCCCGAAGACCTGTCCGGGTCGCGCGGTTCCTTCGACGCGGCGGTCACCGTGGCATCCTGGATTTCCGGGGATGCCTTGCGCGGAGATTATTGAGAACAACCTTAAATACCCAATTATCATGAGAACAAACACATTATTCGCTGTCTTGGCGCTCTGCTGCGCCACAGCCTGCCTGCGCGTCGAGGCGCCCGCTTCCGATGCGGAAGCGGGGAACGGGTCGCTGGTCATCTCCATCCGGGACGGGCAGCCCGCCACGAAATCGTCCATCGATCCCTCGGGAAAGGACGCCACGCTCCACGACGTACAGGTCTTCCTCTTCACGCTCGACGGTCAGCTGTATCTGCGTGAATCCCTCGGAACAGACGTCACGACCAAGACCCTGGACGGCGTGAAGGCCGGCTATTATACGGTGGCGGCACTGGCGAACGGGCCGGAATTGTCCACCGTGCAAACGCTCGACGCATTGAAGCAGACCGTCGTCCAACTGGGCGACAACGACCCCACGAAGGGTTTCCTGATGTACGGTGTCTGTCCGCAATCGGTCTCCGTGGTCAGCGGCGCAGCGCAACCGGTGACCGCCGAAATCGAGGTGCAGCGCCTCGTGGCCCGCGTCCGGCTGACCGGCGTGGTGAACCGCCTCCCGTCCGACATCGGCGCGCTGACCGTCAAGGCCGCCTTCCTGGAGAACGTGCCGGGCACCTGGAACTGTGCCGCCGTGGGAAATCCCACAACCTATCTGAATCATGCCGGGCGCCAGGCAGGCAAGAGCCTCCAGACGGGAGACGCCAGCCTGATCAAGACCTCCGCTCACGCCGAATGTGCGGCACTGACTTTCCAGACGGTGAACCGTTCGGTGGCCCGCGGCGGGACGGGGGAGACGTTCGACCTGCCGTTGTATTCCTTCCCGAACGCCTGCTCAGAGGCCGATGACAATTTCTCCGGCCCGACCGACGGCACGGCCCGCACGCGCCTGGTACTGCTGGTGGGTTACGGCACTTCCGATGAATGGTATTACCCCGTGACGCTGCCCGGCCTGGCCCGGAATACGAGTTACGACGTGTCCTTTTCCATATCCGGTCCCGGTACGTCGGACCCCAACCAGCGCGTGGTCAACGGCAACCTAGCCGTGGAGATCCATGTGGCTCCCTGGGTAAGCGGCGGTTCGCTGGTGGGCGATTTCTGATGCAGGAGGGAAGATCATGAGAACCATCCAGTTCCTGTTTTCCTGCGCGCTGCTCCTCTCCGGGCTGGCTTCCTGCGGCCAAAGCCGGGAACTGTCGGCTACGGGCGAACTGTCCGTCTGTCTGTCTGCCGGAGCCGATGCCGACACCAAGGGCGCTGACATCACGCAGCGTGCCTGTGAAAAGGCCATCCGTAGCGTGCAGGTCTTCCTCTTCAAGGGTGGGACGCGACAGGATTACGTGTCGTTGCAGGGGAGCACGCTCGTGTTCCCCTATACTTGGCGATACGCATCGCTGGCGGCGGGTACCTACGCGGTGTACGCCGTGGCCAACGGACCGGACCTGCGGTCCGTGACCACGGAGGCGCAACTCCAGTCCACGGCGGTTTCGCTGTCGGACTGCGGGTTGACCGTCGGGTCGGGATTCGTGATGGCCGGCTCCGTACAGCGCCTGGTCGTGGTTTCCGGCGAATCGCAGGCCGTGTCCCTCACCCTCGAGCGCTTTGCCGCGCGGGTACGGGTGGCGTCCATCACGAACCAGGTGCCATCCACCTACGCCGAGGGCGGAGCCGTGACCATCAAGGGCATCTTCCTGGAGAACGCGCCCACGCGCTGGAACCTGCTGGGGACGGGGGAACCGTCCGAATGGGCCAACCTGGGCGGCCGCGTAGACGGACGGCCTTCGTCAACGACTGCTGCCGATTACATCACGGCCGCCACGCAAGTGCCGGAAGCCTTTCGGGACCAGCTTTTCCAAAGCGGTACGGGCTTCCTGGCCCGCGGCGCGACCGTCCGTCCCGATTCCTGCTTCCTGTATGCGTTCCCGAACGCCAAGAGCGTGGACCATACCGGCGCAACGGCTACCCAGCAGAACGGGGCGCTGAGCCGCGTGGTGGTGCTGGCCCGCGTCAACGGCGCGGACTGGTGGTATCCTCTGACCCTCTGGCAACAAGGGGAGGGGCTGGAACGGAATACGTCGTACGACGTAGCGCTGACCCTCCGTGCCACGGGATCCTCCGATCCGAACGAACCGGTGACGGCGGCGCAGCTGGCCGCCACCATCACGACGGCGAACGGCTGGTCGGCCGGCGCCAACTATACGGAACCGCTATGAGAAAGATTCTCTATATGAAGACGTTGTGGTGTATGGGCGCTTGCCTGTGCTTGCTGCTGCAGGGCGCCTGCACGGTGCGGGAGGACCGAGGTCCGTGTCCCTGCTACGTGGACGTGGACTACCGTCAGGTGCTGTCGCCGACGCACGCATACGACCCCGCCGGGCGCGTGGAAGTGGCTTTTTTCGATGCCGCTACGGATGTCGGCACGGACTGCCGCTGGACGGACGTCCATGGGCTGGACGACTGTCCGGAAGAGGAGGAAGTGGCGGTCGACAAAGGTACGGTGCGGGTGGTGGCCGTCGTACACGACCATCCCTTGCGGCATTACCTTTCAGACGGAACGAAGATCACTTATGCCGCCGGCAACGAGATGGACCCCCTGTACGTTCACACGGAGCAACTGGACTGCACGGAAGAGTGGACGCGCTGCATCTTGCAGCCCCACAAGCAGTTCTCGACACTGACCTTTACCGATGAACAGGACGGGGCCCTGTGCCGCCAGTATCATCTACTGGTACGTGGAACTACTTGCGGCTTGGACGCCGCCGACCTGTCTGCCGTGGAGGGACCCTATCTGTATACCGTCCAGGATACGGACGCCGAAGGCGCCATCCAGGTCCGGATTCCCCGGCAATTGCGCGACGACCTTCTCCTGGAATTCTGGGAGAAGCGCGAGCAGCGGCTGCTGTTCACCTGCCCGGTCGGGCTGTACCTCTTTGCGGCGGGCTACGATCCCCGGGCGAAGGACCTGCCGGACTACAGCCTCCGGATCGATTTCCGGCAGGCGCAGGTATACCTCCGCGTCGCGGACTGGACCGAAGAAATCATTTACAGCCTCTATGAATAAATCTTTTGTATCCATGAAACGCTATAAATGGCGCAGCATCGCCCTGGGTGTGATGTTGCTCGCGCTGGCGGGATGCCAGCAGCCTTTCGCGGGCGACCTGCCTGTCGCTCTGCGGTCGCGTGCAAGGGTGAAGACCGCGCTCAGCGTGCTGCCCGCCCGTGATCCGAACGCGGTCAAGAGCCTTTATGCGGGAAGCGACGCGGCCGTTTCCAACTGGAACCTGTTGCTGTTCGAGAACGGCGTCCTGAAGGCGAAATACTACAAAGATTCCGGCGGTGACATCGCTTTCGACGTGGTGACCGACCGACCCTATCAATACTATGCGATAGCCAATGTGGGCGATATCTCGTCGCTTGTCTCGGAAGGCGTGACGACCGAGCGGGATTTGGCCGCCCTGGCCATCGACGTCTCCGTGAACCAGGGCCTGCCGATGGCCTGGAAAAGTGCCGGGGAACTATCCTTCTCCCGGCGGCAGCTGGCGCAGGGGGAGAAACTCTCCGTTTCGTTTACACGACTGGTAGGGAGCTACGACATCGTGGTCGACGCCGCGGGTCTCTCCGCCTGGTCGTTCCGGGCTACCAGCCTCCAGCTGAAAGGGGCCAGCCGGGTGACGCCTTTCACCGCCCGTTCCCGGGCCGCTTCCACGGTGGTCAAGACCGATGAGGCGACGGCTGCCGACCTGTCCGTCCTCAACGGCGGCGGCGCGGCCCGCTTCTATCCCGTGGAGAATTGCTTTGGCAACCTGCTGCCCGCGGGTACAGACCCGTGGAACAAGATTCCCACCAACTTGGGCACGGGCGCCTTTCCCTCCTATATCGAGATACAGGGCAAGGCTCGCATGACCGACGGGAGTGAGCTGGAGCGCGATGTGACATACCGTTTCTACTTGGGAAACAATGCCTCGAACAATTTCGACGTGGTCCGCAACGAGACCCATACCGTGACGCTCGTGCTGAGCGATGCTTCCCTGGCGGCCAACAGCACGCACTGGAAGGTCACGACGGGCTCCTATGCCGATACGCGGGCCCTGGCCTTTACGCATGAGAGCCTGCTGTTGCCCTACGGCGGAACGCTGGAGGAGCCGGTTATCCGTACGCCGGCCAGCCTGAAATATACCATCGAGATTGACCCGGCGCTGGTCGCGGCAGGTGTGACAGTGGCCGGATACCACTGGGGAGATCCCTGCACAGCCGACCGCATCACCCTGTCCGCCCCAGCTGGCGGCACGCTCGTGACGGGGGAGATCCGCCTCAAGACGCTCGACGGCCTGAAGCGTGCCACCGCCACGCTGACGGTAGGCAAGGAATTGCGCTCACTTCGCATCGGCCTTTGGCCCAGTGCGTCGGAGGAACGTTTCCACAGCGATACGACAGCGGTGCTGACCACCGCCGGGGTCTCGTTCTGGGCCCATGTCTATGCCTGCTATTCGGATGGCTCCATGACCGACGTGACCAGTTCCGCCTCCTATTCTTGCGATGCTTCGGCTTTCAGTTGCGGCCATCCCGCCGAGCCGGGCAAGTTCTCCAGCAAGCGGAAGCCGGGCCGGTATGTCATCGTCGCTACCTTCACGGAAGACGGGGTTACGTGCACGGCTGAAGCGACCATTACGCTGGTGCATGGTGCACTCTCTGCCCTCCATGTCTATCCGGACGGCCGGCAGACCTTTTATACGGGCGGGAAAGAGTATACGTTTACCCTCAAGGCTGTCTACGAAGCGACAGACGGCGAACTCGAGATCAACCCCGACGATGCGGTCTGGACCATCGCTGACAATGATGCGCTCGAATATGCGGGAGCCGGGAAACTGCGGACCAAGTACAAACGGACCAGTACCTATGTCCGGATTGATTACACGGAAACGGGCGTAACGCGGCAGGCACGGATAGACGCCGACATCGTTTCGAACCTGATTGGCCTGACCATCACACCCTCGTCCGTCTACCTGCTTAACGGCGAGGCCGAAGCCTACGCTCCGGCCGGTTACTCGGGCTATGTGGGTACCGGAACGCCCCACTACTTTACGTTGCGCGCTTATTACGACGATGGCACGGATGAAGACGTGACGTATGGCAATACGGAATGGACGGGCAACAAGCCGATGTACTATGTGGGCGAGGATACCTATTTCCATGTGGTAGATGCTTATCCGATGGGCTCGGTATCGGCCCAGGGCAAGGAAGTGCAACTCTTCCGGTTCTACAGCAAGCAGATGAACTTTGCAGGCGTGCGCTGCTCACCCAATCCGAGATCGGGAAGTGAATGGCTCGTTGTGATGAGCGATATCAAGGCGTATGTCACGCCGACGAGTCCCAAGGAACTCTTGTCGGCAAGCTATACCCACAATGGTGTGACGCTGTCGGCTTCCGTGATGGGAACCCTGGTGAACCAGGCCAGGCCGCAGCGTGTGGCCATCACCCCGAACCCGCACGAAGCCTACGCCGGTGGACGGGAAGCACGGTTCGAAGCCACCTGTTACTATGATGACGGGACTTCGGAAGACATCCGGACCAAGGCCACCTGGAGCGCCGACGGCCTGGTGACGAGCCAGGGAGCAGGCCTTTTTACGACCGGAGCGACCCCTGGAACGACGAAAGTACATGCCTCGTATACCGCCAATGGCGTGACCGTCACGGGCGATGCCATCCTGACGGTAAAGCCGCCCGTCATCACGTCGTGCAGTTTGCAGCTGCAAAAGGAAGATGAATGGACTACCGGCACGCAGGAGGTCAATCTGGGCTCGAGCCAGACATGGCGCTTGCTGGTGGTATATGAGAACGGGGAGACGGGCTATGTGTATGATGGATTCACCCTTTCCAGTTCAGCGCCGGCGGTGGTGGCTGCCAGCGGCGTGTCGTCGCGGGCGGTAGCCGTCGGGCAGGCGACCGTCACGGCCCGTTACCAGGACAAAACCAGTGACGGAGTTACCCTTTCCGTGAGCGACCACCACTACAGTTACGACCTGCGGGTCGAGCCGAACCGTGTGACGCTCGAATCGAATGGCTCCCGCTATTTTTATGCGTATTACCGGCGGCTGGACAATGGAATGCTGGATACCTCATTCGGCACGAACGGCCGCATAGACGTCTCGTCCGAAGCCCGCTGGGAGGTGGATGCCAGCCTGCTGGCCGTGGCGACGTGGAATGATTCGCAGCGACTGTCCGCATCCAATACCACGGATTCCGACGTATCCGGCAAGATAACGGCGACGTACGAGGGATTGCAAGGGACCGCCACGGTACTCATCCGTAAACCGTTCGTGCCCGCTCTCTCGGCCAGTCCGGAGCTCCTCACCTGGGCGTGGGAGGATGCCGGTTCCGGTGCAGCACAGACCCTGTCCATCCGCAGTAACACCGACTGGCAGATCCGGGGTGCCGGGTCGCACTGGTCACTGAGCGCTACGTCCGGGACGGGCGACGCATCTGTCACGATCTATCCCGTCGCACCCAATGAATCCGCGCGTGAGCAGTCCTGCACCCTGACCCTGTCGGCGGCCGGTGTGTCGGACGTGACGGTTACGTTGAAGCACAGCAAGTGCCCTGTCACGCCGCCTGAGACCCGCTACAAGGTCGTCACCAGCGTGGCAAGCCGCAGCATCCGGGTAGGCGGATCGACGACGGCGTCCGCAGTCCTGCTCGCCAGCGAGGATGGCGGCGCGACGTGGCCGACGACGGTGAGCCAGACCGCATCGGGTTTCAGCGATATGGCCTCTTCTTCTCCCGTTTCAATCAGTGGCGCGACGGTCAAGGGTGTTTCCGTGGGCGAGGCGTCCATCCGGGGACAGTTCGACGGTTATTCGCCGGATGCGTTTGAAGATGCGCCGCTGTCTGTGACGGCTTCGGCACAGCACCATCTCTCCGTGTCGCCCGGCTCCCTGTCGTGGGCCTGGGATGCTGCGGGAGCGGGTTCCGCGGCCACTGTGACCGTCAGTTCCGATACGGACTGGCAGGTAAAATCGGTCTCAGGCGGATTCTCTTACGGGGTTTCCGGCACGACCATCCAAGTCTGGCCCGACGCGGCCAACGACCGTTTCGGCCAGGAGAAGACAGGTACCCTGGTCGTGAGCGGAACCGGCGTGTCCGACGTTTCCGTGCGTCTGTCCCAGGGCGGCCGGCAATCCCGGCTCTCCGCTATTTCCTTTGACCGTTCCGAATACGAGCTGGTCCGCATCGAGTCGGGGGCACTCACCCTGTCTCAGTCATTCCGGGTGCTGGGCTCCTACGACGATGGCTCCACCGCCGACCTGACGGCCCTCGCCTCGTACGAAGATCAGGGCGCCATCTCCGTCGACCGGACGAGCGGTGTCCTGCGGGCGACCGATGCCTGTTCGGGCAAAACCCTGAAAGCCAGCTATTCGGGACTGACAGCCACGGCTTCCTATACGGCTGAGGCCCTGGAATGCCCGTTGTCGCTGTCTTATGGCCACATGGAGTCGCAGGGAGACAAAGCCTATTGCTTCCTGGTGGAGGACATCCTGCTCGCTTATGAGAAAGCCTTCGTAAGCGGCACGCAGGAGCGCGATGTCACCGCGGATGTCGCCTGCCATCCCTCTGAACTGATTGTCTGCGAAGGATACCAGGCGGGTACGGGACAGATGTTCCATTTCACTGCGGCCGGGGAGGGGACCCTCACGCTCTCCTATACGCTGAACGGCATCAGCGTCTCATGCGAACTCCAGTTGAAATGCAGCACCACAGGAAAGATAACCAAACGATAATACCATGAACGGACGCCTTTTGCTGATGCTGCCTGCACTCTGGCTGGCCTTTACGGCCTGCCAGGAGTCGCTGGGCCCGGTCGATGACACCGTGCGGCTGGTCCTGCGGGTACACGATTCGCTGCCGATACCGGGAGACGCTCCTTCCGGCTTCCGCTTTGAGACGCAATTCTTCCGCAAGGCCAACGGCCGGCTGGCCGAGACAGCCTATACCCTTTCCTTGGGCGGCGTTATCCATGCGCAGGCAGGCCGCTACGACATGATAAGCTATAATTTCGACACGGAATCGGTGCTGTTTGAAGGCCAGCGTGACCATGCCCTGTTGCGTGCCGTCTCGGCCCCGGCTTCTGCCGCTGCCCGCGCGCTCTTCGAGGAAGTGCTCGACCGGGCCGGTGTGGCCCTGAATGCGCCTGTCGCGCTCGAACCAGTGGTAGGGGAGCCCGGCCGCCTCCTGGTGGCCCGTTTGGAATCCCTCAACCTGCCGCTCCGGCACGAAGGCGATCCGGAAGTGGTGCTGACCGCGGATGCCTGGCCCGTCGTCATTCCCTGCCGGCTGAAGGTGGAAGGCATTCAGGGTCTGGAGAACCTCTCATCGGCCGTCGGTTTCCTGACGGGCATGGTTCGCGGGCGCTATCTGGGGACGGGCAAACCCGTCGGCGCTGCGGTCCTTCGCTTCCCGCTGAAAAAGGATGACGACGCATCCGTGCTGGTGGCTCGTTTCACCTCTTTCGGCTGCATGGCCGATACCCCGCACTGGCTGTATCTGCTGCTGACGGACACCGAAGGCGTCCGCTATCTGTTTTCCTACGACCTGACGACCCGGTGCCTTCCGGCTGCGACGGAGCTCGACTTCACGCTGTCCCTCGATTTCACCGTGCCAGAACCGAATCTGGGCGGCGGCGGCTTCATCCCTTCGTCCGACGACTGGCAAGGGGTCAAGATACCCATTTACATATAATACCTTTATCCAAACACAAACAACAAAGATGATGAAAAAACATGTATTCGTGGCAGTGGCGGCCGGCGTGGCCTGCCTGGCTGCCTGCAACTCGCTCAAAGTCGATGTGCCGGACGAACAGCCCCGGCACGAAATCCAACTGCTTGCCTTCCAGCGTGCCAACACCAAGAGTCCGGTCGACGGGACGGTATTGCCGGCAGGCTACGACATGAAGGTCTCTGCCTATCGCAATCTGGGCACGTACGCGGGCGATGGCGACCAGGCGTCGAACTACTTTACCAACGTGACGTTCTCCCAGTCGGAATCGGTCTGGAAAGAGGCCAAATACTGGCCGCTCGACGGTTCCCTCGATTTTCTGGCATACGCGACGGCGGGACTCAAGGATGCTGACAAAGGCGTGCGCCCGACGGCGGTATGGGGCGATAGGGGCAATGTGGCCCGCAAGGTGGAGATCACCATTCCCGACAATTCCGTCATGTTCGACGACCTCCTCTACGGAATGGCCAACGGCCAGACGTATTCCGCCAACGGCACGGCCCTGGTCCTCCAGCACGCCGAAGCGGTGGTCTGTTTTGCCGCAAACTCCAACGTGGCCTACGACAGCGAAACCAACCGGGGCGTGACCATCGACGGCATCACCGTGGACGATGCTTTCTTCAGCGGCAAGCTGACCATCCAGAATCCGATGGCCGGCGGAGGCCTGGGCATCGTCACGGCCACCTGGAGCGAGCTGATCAACCAGAAAACGCACGTAGCGGCACGGGTCTATGGCGGCGCGGCCTGTGCGGTTGACGAGCCGGCGCTCAGCGGTCTCAACCTTACGACGACGGCCGTGGATTTCGATACGCACCCGTTCGGCAACGGATATGTGATCCTGCCGGCACAGCTGGCCACCCGTTTCACCATCACTTATACCCTCCACAACGGAAAGGACGGAGACGGGACGAACCTGGACAACCAGATGCAATACCAGTATCGTTGCAGCGGTATATGGGCGAAGGGCACCAAGACGCTATATACCATCAATATCCATCTCAACGAGGTAACCATCGATACCAGTGTCACTGACTGGCAGGTCGGGACACCTTCCTACGCCCAGTAGAGAAAAGAAGCCCTTCCGCCGTGCGGCGGAAGGGCTCTTTTTCAAAAGTTCAGCGTGGATTACTGCTCGTCCTCGATGGCAGCCTGGGCCGCAGCCAGGCGTGCGATGGGCACGCGGAACGGCGAGCAGGATACGTAGTTGAGGCCGATCTTGTGGCAGAACTTCACGGAAGCCGGGTCGCCGCCGTGCTCGCCGCAGATACCGCACTTGAGGCCTTCGCGCGTGCCGCGGCCGGCCTTGACGGCCATCTCTACGAGCTTGCCGACAGCCTTGGTGTCGAGCGTCTTGAACGGGTCGCTGTCCAGGATCTTGTTGCCCAGGTAGTCGCCCATGAAGGTGCTCACGTCGTCGCGGCTGAAGCCGAAGGTCATCTGGGTAAGGTCGTTCGTACCGAACGAGAAGAATTCGGCGGTGCGGGCCATGCGGTCGGCGGTCAGTGCGGCACGCGGGATCTCGATCATCGTACCGAACTTGTAGTCGATGTGCTCGTTCATGCGGGCCTCGACTTCCACGCGGACGCGCTCGCAGATGGCGCGCTGGAAGCGGAGCTCACGCTCGGAGATCGTGACCGGGATCATGATCTCGGGCATCGGGTTGAAGCCTTCCTTCTTGAGCTCGATGGCAGCGGTAAAGATGGCGCGGAACTGGGTCTCGGAGATCATCGGGTAGGTGATGTGGAGACGGACGCCGCGGTGACCCATCATCGGGTTGACCTCATGCAGGCTCTCGCCGCGTTTCTCGATATCACGCTTCGAGATGTGGAGCTCTTCGGCCAGCTCGGCCTTCTTGTCTTCGGTCTGCGGCACGAATTCGTGCAACGGCGGGTCGAGGAGACGGAAGGTCACCGGCTTACCGTTCATCACCTTCATGGTACCCTTGACGGAAGCCTTGATGTACGGCTCGAGTTCGTTGAGGGCGGCGATGCGCTCTTCGTCGGTCTTGGAAAGAATCATCTTGCGGAGCTTGCCCAGCGGGGTCTCGGAGTTCTTGCCATAGAACATGTGCTCGATGCGGAACAGGCCGATGCCTTCTGCGCCGAAGCTCAGTGCGCGCTCGGTGTCCTCCGGGTTGTCAGCATTGGTACGGACGCCCATCTTGCGGAACTTGTCGGCGATCTTCATGAACTTCACGAAACGCGGGTTGTCGGAAGCGTCCATGGTCTCGAGTTTCTCGGCGTAGACGGCGCCCTTGGCACCGTTGAGCGAGAACACGTCACCTTCGTGGTACACCTTGTTGGAGCCGGCGAAGGAGACTTCCTTCTTCTCGAGGTTGATCTTCATGTCTTCGCAACCCACGATGCAGCATTTACCCCAGCCGCGGGCCACGAGGGCTGCGTGGGAGGTCATACCGCCTTTCTGGGTGAGGATACCGGCCGCTGCGCGCATGCCTTCCACGTCTTCCGGGGAGGTTTCTTCGCGCACGAGGATCACTTTCTTCTTCAGGGCCGCTGCCTTCACGGCGTCGGCGTTGGTAAAGACGATGGTACCGACGGCGCCGCCCGGGGAAGCGGGGAGACCGTGGGCCACGACCGTGGCTTTCTTCTCGGAAGCCGGGTCGAGGATCGGGTGGAGGATTTCGTCGAGCTGGGCAGGGGAGACGCGCATAACGGCGGTCTTCTCATCGATCATGCCCTCGTCGAGCATATCCATCGCCATGTTGAGGGCGGCCAGGCCGGTGCGCTTGCCGATACGGCACTGCAGCATCCAGAGCTTGCCTTCCTGGATGGTGAACTCGATGTCCTGCATGTCGTTGAAGTGTTTCTCGAGAAGCACGCGGATGTCGTCGAGTTCCTTGTACACGTCGGGCATCGCGTCTTCGAGGGACTTCAGGTGCGCGTTCTGCGGGGTCTTGGTCGCGTTGTTGAGCGGGTTCGGGGTGCGGATACCGGCCACCACGTCTTCGCCCTGCGCATTGATGAGCCACTCGCCGTAGAACTTGTTGTCACCGTTGGCCGGGTTGCGGGAGAAGGCCACGCCGGTGGCAGAGGTGTCGCCCATGTTGCCGAACACCATCGACTGCACGTTGACAGCCGTGCCCCAGTCGTCAGGAATGCCTTCGATCTGGCGGTACTTGATGGCGCGCTTGCCGTTCCAGGACTTGAACACGCCGCCGATGGAACCCCAGAGCTGGGCTTCCGCCGTGTCGGGGAATTCCACACCGAGGACTTCCTTGATGCGGACCTTGAAGCGTTCGGCGAGGTCCTTCAGCTCTTCGGCCGTGATTTCGGTGTCGGACTTATAACCTTTGGCCTCCTTGAGGTCTTCCATCATCTTGTCGAGCTGCTGGCGGATGGCTTTGCCATCTTCGGGCTCGATGCCCTCGGCCTTCTCCATCACGACGTCGGAATACATCATGATCAGACGGCGGTATGCGTCATACACGAAACGAGGGTTCTGGGTCTTTTCGATCATGCCGGGGATGGTGGAGGAGCACAGGCCGATGTTCAGGATGGTGTCCATCATGCCGGGCATCGAGCTGCGGGCGCCGGAACGGCAGCTCACGAGGAGCGGGTTCTTCGGGTCGCCGAATTTCTTGCCCATGATGGCCTCGGTGGCCTTGAGCGCTTCTGCTACGTCGTTCCGCAGTTCAGGGGTATAACCGCCGCCGAGTGCATAATACTCCGTGCAGCACTCCGTGGTGATGGTGAAACCTGCGGGCACAGGGATTCCCAACGTACACATTTCAGCAAGGTTGGCACCTTTGCCGCCGAGAAGGTTGCGCATGTCGCCGCGGCCTTCCGCTTCTCTTCCTCCGAATCGATAAACTCTTTTCATAGAATGAATTTTGATTGTATTGTTTTTACTGGTTGATTATTATTTCTTATTTCATCTTACAAATGTATATATTTTTTGTCGAAAATCCTAACTTTGCGTTATGAAACTATCGCTCATGATGATCATTGTCGCAAAAGTCGCCTTCTCCACCCCGGAGCCTTCCATCGAAGAGATACAGGCGAAATTCGACCAGGCCCAAGTCGCCTGGCATGCCGTCGATCAGGTCAACTGGCCTGAATTTCCGTACAAGCCCGAAGTGGAATTCCGCATCATGCACTCCGAGACGGAGATCTATCTCCAGTTCCACGTGCGCGAGCTGGGCGCCCGCGCAACCTTCGGTTACGACTACGGTTCGCAGCCGTACACGGACGACTGTGTGGAGTTCTTTCTGATCCCGTCCGACCGCGACAGCTGCTATTTCAACCTCGAGATGAACTGCGTAGGCCACGGCACTTTCAGCTACGGTCCGAACCGGAATGAACGCCATGAATGCAGCGAAGCGATCGTCAGCCAGATCCGCCGCCACTCGACACTGGGCTCCGAGGCCTTTGGTACAAGGGTAGGGGAGCAGGAGTGGACCCTCACCGTCGCCATTCCCAAGCGCCTCTATGCGCAGGTAGACCTCAACCTGACGGAATTCAGCGGCCGTACCCTCCGCGCCAATTTCTACAAGTGCGGCGACCATACGGCCACCCCGCATTTCCTCAGCTGGAACCCCATTGACGTGCCGCACCCCGATTTCCACGTCCCGGCCTGCTTCGGCGAACTCGTCTTCGAATAAAAAATTTGAAAAAAAAGTTGCACGTACCAAATAATTGTGTACTTTTGCAGTCCCGAAAATGAAGCAACCTCTTGCGAAAGAGATCAGAAACAATCCAGCAACGTTGCACTGAAGATTTTTCGGCTTAAAAAGTTTTGAAAATGGATTTGATGAAAGTCGCCTGCGATGCGCTGGCACAAGAACAGAAAGAATTTCCCGCCTTCAAGGCCGGTGATACCATCACCGTCACCTACAAGATCAAAGAGGAAAACAAAGAGCGTCTGCAGAAATTCCGTGGTATCGTGATCCAGAAACGCGGTGCCGGTATTTCCAAGACCTTCACGGTAAGAAAGATGTCGAACGGTATCGGTGTGGAGCGTATTTTCCCGTACAATTCCCCGTTCATCGATTCGATCGAACTCAACAAGGTAGGTAAAGTGCGTCGTGCACGCATCTTCTACCTCCGCGGCCTGACCGGCAAGAAAGCCCGGATCAAGGAGAAAAAGAGAGCCGCCATTTCCGCTCCCGCAGCAGAGTAAGCGCTCAAACCTGGCTCCTTAGCTCAACTGAATAGAGCATCTGACTACGGATCAGAAGGTTGTGGGTTTGAATCCCGCAGGAGTCACGAAAGCACTGAAAGCCAGGAACTTTGGTTCCTGGCTTTTTTGTGTGTGCGTTTGCTGAGTGAAAGCTCGCTCTCACTCAGCAAACGCACACACAAAAAGCGTAAGTCCGGCTCTCCGGACTTACGACTTTCAGTGCTTTGTCCCAAAAAGTCGACTCCCCTCGGGAATGCGCAGGCGCCCCCTCGCGCCGAGCACAATCCCATCCTCATTTCAGCCACCCCATGAGGATGGCACTGCGTTTTTCAACGTGCCCTCCTCAAACTGACCCTTATTTGAGGATGACGCAATCCGCGCCGATGCTCACACCGATAAATCCGCATTTGCCGAAACTACATGATTAGCGGCCGGGCCATACGGTCAAACTCGTCCACCGGGATGGGCCGGAAGCTGCGGACATAGGCGATGCAATCCACTTGCCGGTTGAGAGCGAAAGTGCAGTCTTCCAGACGGACGGTGATGTCACAGAAATCTTCATAGCTCCACTTTTGCTCCAAGACGGTACGCCCTTCCACTAACCTGTCTGAAATCAAATAAAATGAGTGAAGGCTTTCATGCCAGTCCTTGAACGCGACCTTCTCCACATAAAACTCTTCTCCGTCTATGGATACAGTCTTACTTAGTAGCAGTTTGCCTTCCTGCGTTACTCTATTGCGCTTCATCGAGAAGTTTCCCTTTTATTCAACCGAGGTGTAAAGTAACTATGTTTGTAATCCAAATGAAGAACGCTCTCAGGGGCTTGTCGGCCCCTGCCGCTTGGCAGACCCCCGAGAAGTTTTTCATATGAAATAAAAGCTACTGATATTTTTGGCTACATTTA
>Ga0265301_10000790_pt1 | contig 43380 bp, 79 predicted proteins | sample AusTroGonzalo_MG_2_FD_193488 | JGI IMG/M metagenome (GOLD analysis project Ga0265301, IMG submission 193488) | Bovine rumen microbial communities from tropical cattle in Woodstock, Queensland, Australia - Gonzalo_04 | ecosystem: Host-associated > Mammals > Digestive system > Stomach > Rumen ...
CGTACCTTTGTGTAACGCCATCCGGGAGAGGCCCAAGCTGGTCATGCATACGCTAAATGACGTAGATGAAGGGAGTGATGACACAGATGGCGGCAGCGACCAAAAAGCCCCCGATTGTTGAGTATGAGGTCTATGTCGATTGGGGAGACAAGTTCGTGTTCAAAGCGCAGAAGGGGAGCATCTTCATCTGCAACGGCGAGTGGATCGCGATCCCGAATGCCCAGTCAATGAACAACAGACCGATAGCCGTCCCGAAGGAGAAGATCAAGTACATCATCACCAACGGCACGGCATGAGGAGGACAGAATGGATTTAGTCAAGATGTTACGCAGCTACGCCAAGCGGGAGGACATCAGCGCGATGGATAGGTCGCTCATGTTGGAAGCCGCTGACAAGCTGGAGAAGTACCAGAAACAGGAGGAGGAACGGAAGGAAATGGACATCCCGCTGAAGGAGAAGCTGAAGGAGGACAAGGCCAACGCATACGATGCCATGTGCCGTATCGGGGCAGACAACGAGATCTGGCAAGACCAAGTGGTCTACGGCCTGTGCAAGGCTGTGTTCGACATCATAGAGAAAATCGAAAGGAGCGAGAAGTAATGTATCAAAGTGACATTGATGAGGTGTACAAGAAGTTCTTTACCGCCGTCAAGAAGGCCGTGACCGTGAAGGAGGCAGTTCTCATCGGGGATGATACTGGTGAATTCAATTTTGGCGATGATGCCTACACCATGATCGCTAAAGTCAGGGGCATGGTCGATCTGGTTGATGGACTCGTCAAAGAGGAGGAAGAGTGAGAGAGTATCTGTACGGTATGCGGCTCCGGGGCGCTGGCCCCGGATGCCAGCCTAAGGAGGGGCTGATGAATGTTTACTACGGGAGCCAGTACGGCACACGGGTGTACCACAACCTCATCAGTTACTCCCGGCGGCTCACGAAGGAAGAGGAAGAACAGTACGAACTGGACTTTATCAACGAGAATGAGGTGAAACGATGAGCGAAGGCGAACTGGTATTTTACACGGCGGCGGCTGCTTTTGAAACCGTCAGGCAGATGCTTACGGCTGGTCACTACGTTGTCATGGTCTCCCGTGAGGAGGAACTGTGGATCGTGAACTATCAGTACTCCGATACGTGCAGCAGGAACGATGTGATCTTCATGAGCCGGGAGGACTTTGAGGAGAAGTATTGCGAGGTGGCAAAGGATGGCGAGTAGCTACGAACAGCTGGTCAAGGCGTTGCGGTATTGCGGCAACTTTACAGAAAGGGAAGGATGCGCTGAATCTTGCGAATACCTCAATGACATGGATTGTCCGAATAGAATCATGTCCGATGCCGCCGCCGCAATCGAGGAACTGCAAGCCGAATTAGACAAATACCATGAGTTGTGCGATGTGGGGGAGATTCCCGAAATCATTGAAATCATTATGACCGTATAACAAGGAGGTACAACATGAATAGGGATAACGTATACAAACTTTGCGAGAGAATAATAGAGAAGCGTAACGGGTATTATATTTCGGAAATTATGCTTTCTAAAGAAGCTGTTGATGCGATTATAGATTGCGCTGTATGTGAAGCCGTTGAAGCCATGAAAAGTATGGGATATGTTTCGGGGTTATTGAGTGAGGCGAAAGAATGAAACAGCCAATAATTATATGTGGGTTCCCCGGAGTTGGAAAGACATCATGCGCGAGGTGGGCGAGAGTGCTTGATGCAGAATCGTCTGCGTTTTCACACATCATCGACCCAGAGGCCATGACTTGTCGAAAAAACGATGAGTTCCCGACAAATTACATCGACATGGTGGAAAGAGAGATAAAATCCGACATATGGGACATCATATTGCTTTCAAGCCACAAGGCTGTGCGGGACGAGTTGAAACGCCGAAAGATCAAATTCGTGGCCGTTTGTCCACAAATTGATTGCTTGCCTGAGTATCTTGGGAGGTATCTAAAACGAGGGAGCGACTACGATTTCATGGTAGATATTGCTAACAACTGGGGCAGATACATCAGCGACATGGCAGACGAGGAACTATGTATCACTTTGGAAAAAGGGCAGTACCTTTCGGACGTTCTGCCGCTATTTTAGGAGGGAACATGGAGAAGGTTGACAGAATAACGGTAGACCGTTGCTATAACATGGCGGCTCGTGTTAATGAGTGCAAAAGACATTGGCAAGGAATCTGCTCTCGTTGCAGATACTATGGGTTCGATTGTCATGGTACATTTGACTTGCTTCACCACATTGAAATGGATTACAAAGTTATGATAAGGCAGTTAAAGGAGAGCGAAACATGAGCTATGACAAACTGGTTGCGGCGTTGCGTGGATTAGCGTCCGGGAGATGGCGCAACTGTGAATATACATGGTTTGCAGATGAACAGGTTGTTTTTTCTGATGCTGCCGATGCGATTGAGGCGTTGCAAGCTGATATGAAAACCTACGGCAAGACGGCCTTTGATGAAGGGTATGCTATGGGCTTTGCGGCTGGCGAGGATAGGGCAGAGAAGCAGATGCCGAAGCGGGGCGAGATAGTGCGGTGCGGTGAGTGCAAGTGGTACGGCATATACGAAGCGAAGAAGGATGGAACGCCCGACAAGAGATACAGCCCGTCCGTGTGCCTAAGGGGAATATACGCAAAGCGGCGTGACCCCGATTGGTTCTGTGCGGACGGCGAAAGGGAGGCGCAGGAATGACAATCAGCATTAAATACAATAGCGGAGGTTCGTACAGAGTGACCATTTCGAATGAATCCTATGCGGATTGCATCGCCTGTGTTCTTGACAGCATACACACGGATTGCGAACTGGAGGTGCAGGAATGATAGTCAAAGACGAAGACGGACTGACGATAGACACCGAAAAACTGTTAAATGACCTCCACGCTCTCATGTGGATGGGTGACGGGTGCAGGATATGCGCTCATTGTGCGCTGATCCACAGAGAGCCGTACTACAAGGAACGGTGTGCGCTTACCGAGTGTGTTCCGCTGTGGCGTGGATTGAAGGATTCTTTGGAGGTGCAGGAATGAGCGAACTGAAACCGTGTCCGTTTTGCGGGCGAGAACGCGGTGGCCTGTTTATCGAAACAGACGAGATTGGATGGCACTTTGTTGTATGCGCTCCGTCTGACGGCGGGTGCGGCGCATCTGGGCCGGGCGGCGTTGATGATGACCACGCCGAGGAACTTTGGAACAGGAGGGCCGAAACATGAGCGTTGATATGAAAGACTATATCGCATATCAGCAAGGATACGAAGCAGGAAAGCGTGATGCCGCCTCCCCGTGGCACAGGGTGGAGGACGAGTTGCCTGAGATCGGAAAGATAGTGTTGGTTTATGATGATTGGGATAGATTATCAATCTGCCAGTTAGACAATCAGTACAGATGGTTGCGGCAAGGCGGTGGTTGGTTTGATGCGCCATATGCGCGCTACTGGATGCCCATCGAGCCGCCGAAGGAGGACGCATAATGCCGACAAATGAGCCTATGCCGGACTGGTGCCGGGTTTGCCCCAACAAGGAATACTGCCCTATACGATACTCTGATGAATCATGGTATTGTGCGGCAAAGGACATTTTGAGAGAGCTGAAGGAGGACGCATGAAGATCGGATACAAATCTTGGGAAGAAGCGAAACAGGCAATCCGTGACGAAACAGAAAGGCTGTTAGAGATTGGAAAAGAACCCGGCGTACAGATGCTTCAGTTTGGGTTTGAAGTTGATTGTGAGCTGGCACCTACTGTTGAGTATACGGTGCGGAGAGTAATGTTTAAGGAGGAAGAATAATGAATTATATTGTTGACCCGTCATGGGTGTATTGGATGAACGTCTCCGATGCGATTAAAGTGCTGTGCTTGATAATTGGCGGGGTCGGCATAGCGGCAATGATTATCGCCATGCCGATCTGTAGTGCAGAAGCGTTTGACGAGGATGACCGTGCAAAAATTCGGAAGTGGGCTATCCCGATTGCTTTTGTCAGCATCATCCTTATTCTGGCTGGCGTGTTTATTCCATCCAAAGAAACCCTAATCACAATGAAGGTGTCTGAACTGGCAACGAAGGAGAACATAACTTTGACAGCCCAGCAGCTGAAGGAGATCGTGGACTATATCATCAATGCATTGAAGGAGTTGAAGTAATGAGCAAAGTTAAACTGAAAACACCGACCCCGCCGTCCGTACTGATTTGCGTCCCTTGCATGAGCCATGTGCCGGTGGAGTTCATGGCCTCGCTCGTCACGCTGGACACGACCCCGAATGGGAGAATCACGATGAAGTCCGGGTCGCTGGTGTACAAGGCCCGAAACGACATGACCCTGATGGCGATCCAAGGTGGGTTTGAGTACATCATGTGGATCGATTCCGACATGACATTTGAGACCGACATCATTAGGCGGCTGCTGGAGGATGCTCGGCACGGCAAGGACTATGTGACGGCGCTGGCCTTCAGCCGTGAATTCCCGTGCAAGCCGATTATCTACAAGGACATCATATGGGAGGAGCGGCCAGAAGGCGGCGTGAAGTGCGGGTGCGTACCATACATGGACTACCCGAAGGACAGCCTGTTTGAGATCAAGGGCAGTGGTTTCGGGGCTTGCCTGATGAAGACGGACATTCTGAAGGACGTGGGGAAGGAGTTTAAGACCGCCCCGTTCAACCCGTTATTCGGTTTGGGCGAAGATGTGTCCCTCAACTGGCGGCTCCGCAAGATGGGCGTGAAGATGTGGTGCGACAGTCGGGTCAAGGTTGGTCATGTCGGCTGGTACGTGTTCGGTGAGCATTGCTATGTGAGGCCAGAAGATGAAAGTCGAGAATCTTGAGCAGTTTGACCAGCAGACCACCTTCTCCGGGTGCGTCATCATCACCATCCCCGGCAAGGACGGCTTCCTCTGGCTGGACAGCCTCGGTGATCTCCATAATGCCGGGATGAACATCAACGTATACAGTGGATCCGTCCAAGTTTTGCGGAACAAGGAGACCGGCAGATTATCGTATGGATGGTATAAGGATTTAGAATAGGGCTGTGAGGCCCTGAGATGGCCGTAGAGGGCCACTTCGGGGCTTCCGAGTATAAATACCTTACTGGACACAAAAACGGCTCTAAGGCCGCAAAATCGGGGGTGTATCGAATTTGACATTAGAAGAGAAGTTTGCGGTGCTTGAGTCGTACCGTAAACTGAAGGACGTGTTGCTCTGCTTGCAAGTCGAGAGGGACGAACTCCGTGACCTCAAGCGCCTGTCTTCGGACATGGGACTCCCGCCGAAGGGAGGGACGATAGGCGATCCCACCGGGAACTCAGCTGCTATGCTGGTCGAGAGCATCGATGAGGTGGACTCCCTGATATGGGATGTTCAAAGCAGGATGCGGGAGGTGAAGTCGTTTATCAACGACTCGCTCAGTATCTCCCAGCGGGACAAGCTGGTGCTGCTCCTCAAGTACATCCGGGGGGCCAACAACGGATTCATCGCGCAGGAGATGGGCTTGCCCTCCCGGTCGGCGGTGCAGAAGCGGGTCAAGCGGATCGTGGAGAGGATGTAATCCCCAAAACTAAAAAAGGCCACCCGGTGGGGCGTACCCATCGGATGGTCTATTTTTTTGTGTCAGCGCTCCTCAACCCATGTCTGTTTTTCTGTGCCAGAGAGGTGAACTTTGTACTCGACAAGGGCGTTTGGGCGATAGGCGTTGTCCACGGCGTAGCCACCGTATTGCAGATTGGAGCCGCAATTCACAACACGGGTCACGCCCACGGACAGCGTCTTCTTGGTGGGGTTGTAGCGAAGGCTGGCCCTCGGATGACTCTGGGGATCGTGGTCATGTCCGAAGGCGAACACATCGCACCCGTCCACGTAGTCACTGGAGCAGAAGTTCTTCAGGTTCTTGGCCTTGTGGACGGCGAAGATGGTGTATCGGTTTTGGGCGGGGCCGGTCTTGGATGAACGCACCCTGACGCCCACGCCGAGGTCGATGAACAGGAAGTGGGGCCGGTAGCGGTCGGCGATCCCGGAGAGCATTGCGATGTCATAGCCCACGAAAACGCCAACGTCCTTCTTTGACCGGCGCTCATGGTTGCCGTCTGTCAACCCGACACATTTGGACTTCCCCATCCGACAGATTTGCTCTACCGCCCACTCACGCTGTTCCAGAGGTGGACACGTCTGATATAGGACGTCCGACTTGCTGCCTACGGTGGCGTTTTCGACCAAATCCCCGATGAAGCAGTAGTAATGCCCGTCCTGCTGGACATCCTTCACGATCCGCTCCCACCGGGCCGTGTCGAAGCACTCGTTCCCGTAGTGCGGGTCATGAATGAAGTGGAGGACTATCTCCGTGGCCTCTCGCGGGGCGTTGAAGATAATCGGCTCAAAGTCCGAGAGCATCGGCATGGCTTATTTCTCTTCCAACTGATCGTAGTAGTTGCTGCTGGAGATGCCAAGCAGAGCGCCCAAGAAGGCGTCCACCAAAGAAATCGTACCAACGATCTCCGTGCCGTAGGGGAAGCCCCAGATTTTCGCCAGCCCGAAGTACAGAGCGCCGAGGGCGGGGAGGAGAATCTGCGCGATCCATTTGAGAATGTCATAGGTCTTGTTGCTCATAATCATGATTTGTGCCTCCGTCAGATGAATTTGTTTTCCCTTTTGGTCTTGTCGTAAACTTCATCGATGAACTTGATGCTGTGGACGGCCTTCTCATTTTTGAATTTCGGATTGACGTGTTCGCAGTAGTATTTGTAGTCCGTTATGTCATCCATGATACTGGTGAAGGCCTCCTCTGAGTGTTGCAGACCTCGCCGACACTCGTCCGAGAAAGATATGATGCGTCTACGGGCCTGTCTGGCATCGTTTTCTGCATCGGCCTTGATGTGAGCGTTCAGAGTGGTCTGCACATCAGAAATCTTCTCGGATAAATCAGTAATGCGGTCAGCCGTCCGATCTTGCTTCTGCCACCTACGTTGGGCAAATAGCTGGATGAGGGACACGACAGCGGCGATAAGCGCACCGCCACACGCTATGATGATTCCGTTCATGTTTCTACCAGCTTCGTGTATTTCTCTTTATTCGTGATGTAGCCTTCGCCCTTGTAGGTCTCGATGTGATACCACCCGGACTCGGCGATGTCGATCAGCTTGAAATGGTTGCCCCGGTGGGCCGTGAACATGATCCTCGACAGGATGCCGTCACCCTTGCGGACAAACACGGACTTCGCCACCACCACGACCGTCTTGTCCTCTACCGGGGGTTCCGGGGGAACAGGCGGGTCAGGAGGCGTAGGCGGGTCAGGAGGCGTAGGCGGGTCAGGGTCAACGTCCGGGCCGTCATTCAGCACCAGCGCCGTGTGTCCCTTGGTCTTTGTGACGAGGATGTCCCCGGCCTTCAGTTTGTTCGGGGAGTCGGTGTACTCTTCGCCTTCCATCTCCTCAAACTCGCCGGTTTCCAGCAGCCGCTTTGGCTCACTCACTGTGTTGAAGTTGGGGATCTTGATGCCAGCGTACCAGATGCACACCCGGACGAGGCTGGAGCAATCGCACTCGCACGGGGTCACCACCAGAGAGCAATCGAAGGCGTAGGGCTTTGCCGCCGTGTAAAGGGTGTTGCGCTTCTCCTGCGAGTAGCCGATGTTCATGTTGTCGCAAGCGGCCCTCATGTCATAGACCAGCTTCTCAGCGATCTCGGCAGACTTCGGACGGAAGACCCGCCAGCCCTTCTTGTTCAGATACCAAGGCTGGATGCGGAGTTCTTTCCCGTTCTGGTTCCCCGGTTCGCCGCCGCTGGCTGTGCCGAGTTCGTTGCCAACAGCGTTACCGATGTAGACCGTCATTCTCCCGCCACCTCATGCCCGTGTCGGAAAATCTGCTTGTAGCCGTTCCACGTTTCTCCCTCACTCGTCACAATCTGGATTGTATGCGTGTCGCAACTGCTCTGCACCGCCGCCGCACACTTCGTAAAGAAAGCAGCGACCAGCGCGGCCTCTTCCTCCTGATTTGACACGGTGTAACCCAGCGGCGGGAGGGCCGAAGCGGAGCCGTTGTTGGATGCCTGATATTCTAAGATAAAGAAGGTGTTCATTGATTATCTCCCTTAGTTAATTTGCTGGCAAAGTGATGTTGCCGCGACAGAATTGAGCCGATGTTGTGCTGTTTGAATATATGCGGACCAGCCCGGAGGTTTTGAAACTGATAAGATACTGTCCCGTTCCTTGCCCAGCCCACGTTACATTCATCTCAAACGGCGGCACAATATTACTGAATGTTCCCATATCGTAGTATGTTGCCGCTGTCAATGCTGGAACATTGATATTCCATCTGTAAATTATTACATCCCCACGCCTATACCCGGTTAGCTCGAATGTGCTTGCTGAGAAGATCGCGTCCTTTGTTGCGGCCTCGTAATCATTTGTGTTTTTCGCGAATGTATACGTTGTCAGCACAGTTTCGCCAGTAGGGGAATCGGCAACGGATTGCAACGATTGAGCCGTGAAGTTCGCCATATTATCCGGGTGACAATGTACATCAAAGTCAGCATAAACAGCATTCTCAGTAAGTGAGCCATATTTTATGTCTATATATCCACTATTTGAATCGTGCGTGTACCGTATTGCTGATATGATTTTTGTGTTGCTTTTGCTTGTTTCATTGACGAACGCAAACGAATCCCAATTAGCAAGCAGCGTTATCTTGTGTATTTCATCGTTTGCTCCGTTGTAATTTCTGCCGATAAAAATGTCTACCGCAAAACTCCTGCCGCCCCTCCAATACGATGCTATCTTTATAGCCCTGTACCACCCAAGCGTGGACAGGCTTACTGCGCTTGTGCGGCGGTTCGTAACATCCAGTATGCCGTAAACGGACAATTTCTTTGCTTCAATGTCGGACGATCTTAGCTTGTCTACTACAAATTTTGCTGACCCGGAAATAGGTGTCCAACTATCTCCCATCCCGACAAAGTCATCACAATTAGCAACGGAATCACGAGCAGAATATATCTCCGCAACGGACTTGTTCCCGATGTACCACCAAAATCCCTCCGAAACAGTTCTCGACCCGGACGATGGAGTATACATCTTTTGAACATATCCAGCGGGGTTTGTCCCGGAGATCGGAACATATTCAAGTGAAACATTTTGAGCCGCTGCGGACGCATTTTGTATCTTGATCAACCCGCCGTCCAGCACCGTCTTTGATGTTGACCCGTTGATCGTAATACCGTTGTTGTTGACGGTAGCCGCCGTGTTGCCGTTCGCGTCCTTGACCGTCATAGTGCCATTCGTGTTGTTGGAACCGCCCAGCGTCAATGTGCCGCCGCTGATCTTGCTTGCACTCATCGTGCCGCTGGTGATGTTGGAGGCGTTTAGGTTCGTCACGGACACTACACTTGCATCAATCGTCCCGGTTGTAATATGACCACCATCAATGACCGTAGTGGTGTTGTCGATCTGCGGGGTGGTGCAAGTTACGGTTCCACCAACCGATTTGCGCTGAGTTGCCACAAACAGCACGGGATAGGACGAATTATAGGTAGGCCGCTTGATAGTCCAAGTGTTTTGATTGCCAGTAGTGTTCGTTACCCAAGTTGTAGTAGCGGATTGTGTGGTTGTTCCACTTGCTTTGCTAATATAGATTAACTGTTCCTGACTATTTGCCCCTTCTGCGGTGGATTGAGCCGTTGCTATATCAGCCGCAACATCCTCCGGGGCCTGCGTCCAAGAGGTAGCCTTGTTACCGATCTCAAGTTTGAAATTACTTACCGTCAAGACCGCGCTTGCGTTTGCGTTTCCACTTCCGCTAAATAATACCTTGTATCCATGCGCGTATTGACGCATATTATTAGTTATGTCCTTTGTTGCTTCTGCGTGGCCTGTGCTGCTCCCAATCGGTATGCCTGTTTTTGCTATGACAATCTCGGAATAGCTTTGGCCACCAAAAAAAGCAACCGTTAGCGAAAAAGCTGTATCAACCCCGGTAATTGAATAATCAAATGATACCGTGACTTGCGTATTGCTTGCATCGGAAAGTGCCGTTGCGCTATAAGCAGAAAGCGTATATACGGACGGATTAAACCAGTTTTGGTTCGCCGCAGTTGTCAGCGTTTGCGCGGTTGCCGTACCCGTTGCAATGTTCCTGCCGCCAATCGCAATGTTACTGTTCAGCACGGTAGCCGCCGCCGCATCGGTCATGGAACCAACGGTCAAAATCTTACTTGCGTTAATGTCGGCTGAATTCAGTTTGTTTGCCGTGATAGACCCAGCCCCGATCCTGGCCGCGCTCAATGTCCCCGAAGAAATATTGGAGGCGTTAAGATTTGTCACGCTGACCACACTTGCATCAATCGTGCCTGTGGTTATATGCCCACCATCTATCACCGTGGTAGTGTTGTCGATTTGCGGCGTAGTACACGTAACCGTCCCGCCTACATCTTTCCTCTGAGTGGCGATAAATAGTACCGGGTAGGAGGAATTATAGGTGGGCCGTTTCAGCGTCCATGTGTCCTGATTGCCCGTGGTGTTTGTGACCCACGTAGTAGTCCCGGACAGGGTGGTTGTCCCAGCAGCCTTGCTACGATAAATCAACTGCTCCTGCTTGTTGGCCCCGTTGATCGTGTTCTGTGCGGAGGTGTCAAGTTTGCCAATCGCAAGGGAGCCAGCCGCAATCCGATCTGCGCTCAGCGTCCCGGACGAGATGTTAGAGGCGTTAATGTTGTTGACCGTGACGGTGCTTGCGTCAATAGTCCCCGTTGTGATGTTCCCTCCGTCAATCGTGGTCTGCCCGGAGGTGGAAAGGTTCGTGAATGTCACATACCCCGCCAAATCGACCTTTGAGGCTTGAATCTGTATGCTCTCTGCGGTTTGGTTGATCTTGCTGATGATTTCGTTATCGCCAACCTTTTGGCTCATCTCTGAGGCCATGCGGTAGGATGCCCGTTCATCATAGTCCATCACGGGCCGCACGTTATCGCCGTCCGCGAGAATATCAGCCGTCACGTACCCACCACGCCACGCAAGGGTCTGCTGGAATATCAGCACGGGGTAGGTTGTGCTGTCCCGGACGATGTTGATAATGTCCCCGGCTTCTAATGACCAATCGTAGATCAGCTTCGCCTGTATCGGGGTATACGCACCAAGGCCGTTCAAGCGGTTGTAGATCGGCGTGGCCCGGGCCGTGATGATCGTGGCGGTGCTGCCGTAGAGGAAAAGGTTGTTGACGATTGTATACTGGTTCGTGCCGCTGCCAACCGTTACACCAATATCGTCCTCTGCGATTTTCACCTTCAACAAATCAATAGCCGCCGCCTGATACTCGGCTATGTCAATGTCAAGGCACGTATTACCAACCGTGTCCGCATTGATCGTCACGGTATTGCCACCGATTTTCGCTGCGCTGAAGAACCGCAAGTCAAGGTAGCCGTCTCTATCAAATCGGGCGATAGTTCCTGTGGCCTCCGCTATATACTTCAAAACCTCCCTGTACGTGACCTCAACGCAAGCGAACGGGGCCTCCGTGTAAGAAACGCTACTGTTCAAAAGGGCAGATGCCGTTGCGGTGCTGACCTTCACGCCAAGCTGGTTAGCCATGCTCGTCAGCAGCGCGGACAGGGTGATGCCGCCCGACCAGTTAAGTCCAGCCCACCAGCTATCGCAAATCGTGTCAAGCAGCTGCATCTGGTCATAGCCGCTGGCGCTGATAAGCTTCACCCGGCGCTTCGTGGGGAGGTCGATGATGTAGACGCCCATTGGGCAGACCCGCCACGCACTGTTCGCCGTATCATAGACGTCCAGATAGACCTTGCAGCGACCGAAGCTGAAGTTGTTGAGCGCCCCGTCCACGTTGATGAGCGGGATCTCGATCTGTGAGGAGACAGCCGCCCCGATCTCAATGTTCTTGTCTCTGTTGAAGTATTCCTGCCACCTGATACCGTCATCGCCTACACGCCCGTTGGAGTCCGTGTCACCAGCCGCCCAGACGAGGAGTGTGCCGTTGGTCTGCACGTCCGAGTCGTTGGTGCAATCCACGGTATCGTCAATGAAGTATATCCGGGCGCGGGTCTTCGGGGCGTCCTGCGTGGACAGGCTGTGGAAATTGCTGTTTACTGGATACATCTTGTCACCTCACTTAGTAGCCGATGAAGGCGTAGCGGATGGCGTCATAGGTTATCTTTTTCCCGGTGACGTCTATGTTGCGGATGGGGTAGTCCACGTTCGGGACGTAGCACGACTCCTGCTTGTACGCATCTTCCTCCGGGTCATAATACGCCACAAGCAGCTTCCGCTCCGGGGTGCTGGAGTAGGCGTTGGAGAGGATGGTGTTGAGCGCCGCCACGTCCGTGTTGGACAGCATGGGCGGGGTCTCAAACTCGATCTTCACCGGCATATTCTCCACGGTCTCACGGTGCAGTTTGCCCGTCACGTCACGCTCCGCTGTCTCTTCCATGCGCTGGTCAGGCGTGATCTTGTACGTCTCAGCCGCTATGTACTTCGTGGGGATGAGCGTCAGCCCGGAGCCGACTTTGACGAGCCAGCCTTGGAAGCCGGTGATCGGATCGTTGTTATTGTCAAGTAAATAGTCTGCCAATTCTGGCCTCCTTAATGAAAAAGGGCCGCACCGGGGATACCGGCAACGGCCCATGTCTTAGGTTCGTGCGTAAAGTTTCTGGGAGCGGTCGATGACCTGACCCAACTGGACAGACGGTGTGATCTCCACCTTCTTAGCAAGCAGCTGCCGCAGGATGGCGTTCTGTTCCCGCATTAGCCGCATCTCCTCTTCGGAAGAAGTGCCGCCGGTCTGGGCGTTCGCTTTCGTGAGAAGGTTGACAAGAGAGGACAACGGGGCAATGACTTCGGGGTTGGCTTTCGCACCAGCGTATTCGCCGACCAGCGCCGTGGTAGGCCCGTAGGCGATGCCGCCCATAGCCAGCGTTGGAAGATTGGTCTTGAACACCTTGTTTATCCATTTTACAACGCTATTCCATTTACTCTTGACGCCCTCTTTTATCCCAACGGTCACGTATGCGGAACCGCCAAGCCAATTAGCTGTAACCCATTTAGCGACAGTAGTCCACCCATTTCTGAGCAGCCCAATTCCTTTGTTTAGGGCTTCTCCCATGAAGTTTCCGCTTATCCATGATTTTACTGTGTTCCAACCAGCGCGTACTAAACCGATAGCTTTACTAAGTGCCGTTCCCATATAGGAGCCGTTTATCCAGTTTGAGATTGTAGACCAACCGCTTCTATATACTCCGATAGCTTTGCTTAATGCCGTACCCATATAAGAGCCGCTTATCCAGCTTGTAAGCGTATTCCAACCACTCCTTGCCACACCGATAGCTTTACTTAGGGCAGCGCCCATCCAAGATCCGTTAATCCAGTTTGAAATGGTAGTCCAGCCGCTTCTCACAACGCCTATGCCCTTCGACACGGCGGCTCCAAAGTTAGCACTATCTGTAATCCAAGAGTATATGGTAGCCCAACCGCTCTTCGTAACGCCAATGGCTTTTGACACAGCCGACCCAAGATTTTTGTTCACCCAATCCGAAATGGTGGTCCAACCGCTCTTCGCCACGCCAACAGCTTTCGACACGGCGGGGCCAAGGCTGGTTTTTACCCAATCAGCAACCGTTGACCACCCGCTCTTGATAAGGCCAATACCGGCACTCGCAACCGTGCCGATGCTGTTGTTTGCGAACCAATTCTTAATCGGATCAACGATATGCTCTTTGATCCATGTACCAATCGCTTTGAACGGGGCAGCAATGCCAGACAGGATGCCTTGTCCAACATACTCGCCGGGGCCTTCCATTTCTTTAGCTGGGGAAGAAATGCCAAAAGCCTTTTTGAACCCTGTGATGAACGGATCGAAGATATGCTCTTTGATCCAAGTCCCTATGTTGACCAAGGCGTCCCCGATCCCTTTAAGGAAACCGCTTATGATAAAGTTCCCGTCCTCATCGAAGGAATATGCATTGAACCAATTCTTGACAGATTGCCATGCATCAGAGAACAGACCGGCAAGAAAAGATCCGAGACCACCAACCGCAGCGCCAAAGGCCTCAAAAAGTTTGTCTGAGATGCCATTCCAATCGATCTCTTCGATGAATGTCGCAATCTTTTGCCCAAGCTTTCGCCAATCGGTGTTCTCAAGAAGCCCAATAGCCACGTCAAGGGCGTTCTTTATACCGTTGGACAACTTTTGCGCGGTCGCTGCTGGATCCCAGCTGTTAATCGCTTCGTTCAGTTTGCCAGCGAAAGCGGAGCCAACGCCTTGCCAATCACCAGCCTCAATAGCCTCGCGGATTCGCGATCCGAGTTCGCTGAAAGCTGTTAGATCTGAGACGGTGCTGAGAGTCTCCTCTGTGCCACCGCTTCCACCACCGCCCCCGGCCTGTTTGCCAAGGACGATCAGTTCATCGAAGTCAGCCAGAGCGCCCTTAACGGCCTTGCCAGCGCCTCCAGCGGAGTCGGCTACATCGTCCAAACTGTCGCTGAAGTTGACCGCCGTGTATGTGGATTGCCCCGTGACCACAGCGAAGAACCGTGCCAGCGCATTCGCGGCAGACGAGATTACGCCAGCCAGCCTCACGAAGACGGGGGCGAGTGCCTTGACAATGGGCATGAGCGCAGCGCCGAGGGCCATCTTGATAGACCCGCCAGCCGCTTTAATGGTGTTCATCGCCTTGGCAGAGGACTTGCTGGTCTTCGCCAGTTCCTCAAGGCCCTTCTTAAAGCCATCAATCGTACCCCGGATAAGCTTCATAGCCGCCATCCGCATCATGACGGAGCCGAGCCGCTTCACAAACTTTCCGAGGAGCGTGTGGCTGAAGGCTTTCTTGATAGCGCTGCCGACACGCCTTGCTCCACCGACTATGCCGCCGAGGGTTCTGCCGATAAGCTTGATAGCGCCGATGCCGATGTTCACGCCTGCACGAAGCGCATTACCGATTGCCCCGCCAGCATATCGAGCCATGAGGCCAATCTCTTGAAAAGCGGCTTGCGCCCGTGGCCCGATGGACGAGAATACGGACGATACCTTCTCACGAATAGACTCAAGAACCGGGCTGATAGTGTCCCCAAACCTTGCGCCCCTTGTGCCGAATCCGAGATCAGTGTCCGTGTTTTCCTGCCGTTGCATCCTTTCGTATCTATCCCAGCTTTCGCTCGGAATAAATCTTTGCCCGGACGGGATGTACTCGCCGTGGTTGCCGGTCTTGGCTTTCGCCATGGACTCCTCAAATGTCTCTCCCCAACGCTTTTCGTATGCTTTCTTCCAATCCTTGCCCTTGTCATCGATTGCCTTTGTGACGTTATCCAGCTGTTTCTCGATGGCGTTCACATCGACAGCGAAGTTCTTGGGGCCTTTCTTCGACCCCATCTGGTCAAAGTATTTTTGGAACTTCTCCGTATAGGCTTTCACGGTTGCTTCCATCGACTTCAGAACACTCTGTGCCGTGGTAGCATCGCATGACAATACGATTTGCAGTTCTTCTACCGTAAGAGCCATGTTTTTACCTCATTGTTTATTGAATTTCCCGGCAAACCGCGCTCGAAGTTGCTCGGCCCTCATGTTGAGCCGTTCCTCCTGCGTCATTTGCTCCTTCAGTTCCTCCTTCAGCTGCTGAATAAGCAACTCGTCATAAGACGGGAACAAATCCTTCTTTGGATGCTTAGACATGGCGTTACTGAGACTTGCGATAATGTTCTGGGCAAGCCCCACGCTCATGTTGTAACGCTCCTCTGCCTGTGCATTTATGAAGGCAATCGTGTCCGCTGGTTCTGTCTCCCAAAATGTATTAGGCGGCATACCAGCGGCACACGCTTTATCCAGCAGTTCTATGAGGATGTCATCGTAGTCGTGTGCCAGATCGACATCCCGGAGGAACTTGTCTATATCGACAATTACTTGTTCTCTTTCTCGACCCGTTCTTTCACGATCCCGGTCACCGACTCGTCCAGCGCCGTCCGCATGGCCTTCGCCACCGTCTCGTTCATATCCACCCGATTGATCGGGTTTTTGAAGTAGTCGATCACGGTCTCGTTCTCGCCGAGATTGAGGTCTCCAAAAAAACCCATGCCGTTGAGGAAGTTAGCCATCTCCTCAAACATGGGCATGATCTTCTGGGCCTCAAACGCCTCGTCCACGAACGCCTCGGCATCAGCGTATTCCATCTTGCCGAAACACTCGATGGCGTGAAGCAGGAAATCTACGTCAACGGATTGGAGCGCCTCAAAGTAGGCAACCTTTAGGCTGCTGCATCCGAGCAAAAATTTCAGCTGACGGTACGCACCAGCGGAGGCCTTGAGTTCGATCTTACGTTTACCATTGTCGAGCATAAACATTGAGAAAATCCTCCTTCTCGATTAGTTTTTGTTGGTTAAGCGGGGGTCGTGACAGCAGCGCCGCTAAAGAGGTCTTTGTAGGTCATGGTCGCGCCGCCACTCGCCACATAGATGGAATCGCCGGTCAGCTGCACATAGAAGTTAGCCTTCTGGGCGTCACCGCCAGCCTGACCGCCAATGGACGCAGACTTCGCGATGCCCTTGTACAGGATGCCAGCGCCGAGGACGTGATCAGTGCCAGATGCCGTGCCTTCCACGTACTCTTCATAGAACCACTGCTCACCAGCCGCCAGCAGAGTGCCAACCTTCGCCACGGAGCCGGTAGAGGCAGTGAAGTCAGGGACGTACTCATAGGTCATGATGTCCTGATCCTGCTGACCGATCAGCTTCCGCTTGAACTTCTCGCTGATGATGGAGACGTCTACGGTATCGGGTTCGCCGCCCTTGTCGGGGGTGTTGGTGATACCGGGGACTTCTACCTTGCTTGCCATATTGTAGTTAGCAGCATAGTAGAGCCGCTGACCGCAAGTTGCCTGATAGGTTGCCATAGGTTAAATTTCCTTTCAGAAAGTATTGGATTTCTTTGCGTACCAGATGTTTTTATACCATCGCCCACTCGTCTGGTGGAAAGCGGGTTTGGTCGCGTTCTGCCGCCGGTAGTGCTTGGCTTCCATCGCCGCATTGCACTCATCGAGGATGGACATAACGCCCTTCTTGACGAATGTGACGGCTTCCTCCGCAGGCTCTTGGCCTTCTTCGGCTGGGGGAACCGTCTCCTCGGTGTCGTACGCGTTGTCGGCGAAAATGGTCACCTGAACCACCACCTCGTTCAGAAGCGTTTCGTTGATGCCAATGACGGTAGGGGAGGACTTGAGAGCAACGAGAACGCAAGGGAACACTGCCTCCGTGTCCTGCGACTCAGGGGCAACGTACACGCCCGCCAGCTGCTCATCCAGATACTTGATGGCATCTTTCAGGATTTGGGTCTCGTTAAAAGTCATGGAAGTACCTCTTTCAAGCCTTTTGCTACCGCCGTTACCATAGCGTCACGCACCTCGTCCTTGGTTGTGTAGACAGCCGGTTTCAGGTACGGGTGCGGCTGAGTACCGACAAGATAGTAGAACGGGGTCTGTTTGAATGTGCCGTTCGGCAACTGTCGCGAATACTTGGTGAAATACAGGGCGAGGTCGGGGGCCATGTCCTCATGAACGAACCACGGAGCGGAGCCTGTGCCTTGCGTGGAGTAGATACCAGTACCAAACTCCAGCGTCTTGGCTTGCGGCAGCGCCCCAGTTCGGACATAGCCCTTCGCCTTGTTCGTGGTTGCACGTCCGGGGTCGTAGCGGAGGCTCTCTGCCAACGCACCCGTCAGGCCGTGTCCCTCGTTGAGGATGTTGCTCATGGCCCTCATGCGGACGATCTCGCCGCCGTCATGAAGCCCGTCAGCCATCATCTCAGGGATCGAGGCCCGGATAGCCGTGAACCGAGCGCCCTTGTACTTCGCTACAACGCCAGCATACAGACTCACAGGATCACCCTCTGTCTTGCGTTATAGATGCGGATGTTGCGGAATACGTGCCTATGGTCGAACAGATAATCGGGGTCTTGGTACAGACCACGGCTGTCGGCGGTAGGCTCGGACACGAACAGACCGTCCTCGATGTCGATGACCTCGTCCACAGGCTCATCATTGAACAGGACTTGAACACGGGTGGTAGGCATGAGGCCGTACTTCTCCATGTCGAGGCCCTCGTTCCCGGACACGAACAGCGCCTTGTACTTGCGGAGGTTGTTGTACCCGTTGATGTGAACGTGGTTGAGGTTGTCCTTCGCCTTGTTGGGGGATACCACCCAGATGTCGGTCTTCAGTTCCTCACGCATCGTCAGCCTCCGTGTCGGGGTCGGACTCATCGTCAGTCTCCGGGTCAGGCTCAGACCCCTCATCAGAATCCGTTTCAGGAGGGATGACCACCGGGGCTTGCGGGTTCTTCATCTTGCGAAGGTTCTTCTTGAGTTCATCTTCGATGTCGATGTAGTTCTCGCGAACGCTGATCCCGGTGAAAGCGGATACCGATTCTGCTCCGCGCCGGTTCCACGCACGGATTGTTGCGGTGGTAACGAACGGGAGGAGCGCATCCGGGAGGACGCTGAAGCCGGTGAACGCACAGGCCATATCGTAGTACTGTTCAGCCATAGCGGACAGCCTCGACCCGTCTGTGGTGAGGTCGCTGAAAGCCTCTGCTTTCGCTACGATTGACGTGATTGCTTCGCTTTTAGTCATTATTGCGCTCCTCTCAAAGGTACGTTAGGTTGGTTAGGACTCAGCAGCCAGCTTGCCGTGGAACCACTCAGGCCCGAAGTCGAGACCGATCTGACCGAAGATCTGGCCCTTCTCGGCAGCACCCGTCTTGGCGAGTTCCTCATAGAAGAAGTTGCCCTTGCCAGGAACATTCATCTCCACAGGAGCGCAGACCTTGGGGTTGTAGCACAGCACTTCGCCAGCGCTGAGATGCGGGGACATGACCACGTCCACGTTGCCGAAGTCGGTGACCAGTTCCACGATGTTCGCACCGCCGATGGTACGGGAGGTGGGCATCAGGTAGCCGGTGGCGCCTTCGTACATCCCGGTCAGCTTCACCTTGTCGGCGCTGGACAGGAGCAGGATGCAATCGTCCACGTTGCCGCCGTTGTCGTAGATGGACTTGAACAGGGAGATCAGGTTCGCCTTCGTCCAGCCGGTGGAGGTGGAATACTCGACCACGTTGGTGCTGATGGCGTTCATCAGGCCCTTGGACTTGTTGATGGTCGCATCTGTCGTGGCGAGGTTGTACACGCCCTTGGTGAAGGTGTACTCGATGTCGTTGGCGATGGCCTCCATCTGCCGAGCGATCTGGAAGTCCTTCTCGGAGGCGGGGTTAGGCACGTCACGGGCGATGTTGATGCCGCTCATCGTCCCCATGTTGCTCATCTTGGCATAGGAGATGGTGATGGCACGATGGAAGATCTGGCACACGTTCTTCGCCTGAGTCCGGGTGAACCGGGAGGCGTCAGGAGCGGTCAGAGAGGCGGTCTCGGAGATGGCGGGCTGGGCAGCGGAGCCGAGCGAGTACTCCAGAGACACAGGGAACTCAACGTGATCGGTGTACTTGGGAGCGCCGATGGAGTTGAGGATGGGGGTGCGCTTGTTGCTCTTGGTGTAGAGCAGGCCAGCGTAGTTAAGCACTGCGAAAGAGGTAACGTTTTCAACAGCCATTGTTGTTTCTCCTTGTGAATTTTGGTTTTAGAGTGACACTCCCATCTCGGCGGCTCTACGGATGAGGGTGACCATCTTGAGATTGTCTCCTTTGGCGGCAGCGTCCTTGTACGCACTGCGAATTTCGGACACAGCATCAGGGGCAGCGCCAGCCGCTGGGGACTTGGAGGCGGTCAGGAGGTCGTTTCGTGCCTTCTGCTCTGCCACGGCGCTACGGGCTGTCAAGAGAGAGACAACGCCGTCAGCGAATTGCTTGGCGGCTGCCTCATCGGAAAAGTGGTCGATGTCGAGGCCAGAGTACTCTTCGGGTTTGAGGCCAGCGGAGCCGAAAATGCCACGGACGAGCGCACCGTTGGAACGGAACGCGAAGTCGGCTTTCTGCTTTTCAAACTCTGCTTTTTCTGCCTTGAACCGCTCCTCTTCGGTGAGGGATGCGTCCTTGAGGGCCTTCAGCTGACGGGAGGTTTCTGCGGCCTCGGTTGCCTTCTTGTCGAAGGTGGCCTTGGAGACGTACTGGGTCAGGTCAACGGCGTCCGGGATCGTCATGGACTCCAGTGCCTTGATCTTCTGTTCAGGGGTCATCTCCGCATAACCGGCGATTGTGGAAGTGTCGATAGTTGCCATGCGTTTTCCTTTCGGGATTATAGACTTCTCTGTCTTTTAAATTTGGGATTTGCGGTTTCTCTACCGTTTCGGGAGTTTTGTAAAGCGATTTCTCTACCGCTGTGATATGTAAAAGCCGCCCGGAGGCGGCGATTTACCTTTTAGTCTTCGTCCTGCGTGAACTTGGCATAGGTGGATTTGTTGGCGTGAGTCCCGGAGGTAATGCCGGTCATCTCGGTGGTGAAGGCGCTGCTGGTATACCAACCATCAAACGTGTACCCCTCCTTGGTAGCCGGTTCAAAAATGATGTCCGGGGATTCAATGGTGAATTTGGCGGGGTTGTTGGGGCTGTTCGTGCCGCCGTCCAGATTGTAGGTGATCGTGTACTCGACAGCCGTCCACTTGGCGTAGAGGGTCATCGCGGAGAGAACCTTGTCCGTCCAGACCCAAGCGGTCTCGCACTCAGGCTCCAGATACCAGTTGCCGAAGGTGTAGCCGGTGGCGCTGGGATTGGAGGGTTTCGTGGCGGCAGTGTTCCAAGTCGTGGTGACGTCAGCTACCTGAGTCCCGTGGCCTTGCATATCGAAGGAGATGGTCACGTTCGGAGGAGTATCACTGCCCTTTTCAAACCACGCCTGTGCGGCAGAGTCCATGTAATACTCTTTGTTTGTGTCGATGATATACGCATGGGAGCCGGTCGCAAGGCCCTTTGTCGGGAGAGTATCCGTGGACAGGGCGTAGACGTCTGCGTAGACGAGGCCATCGCTCACAACCTTTTGATTGATGATACTTACCATTTTGTGTTACCTTTCTGAATTTTTGTTATCGTCAGGCACGGCTGTGAGCCAGCACCTACAGTTCCAGTGGGGCTTCGCCGGGACTCGGTGGAGGAGGTACTTGCGACCATGCCGGGAGAGGCACTCATCACAGACCTTGTCATCGATCTCGGCGTTCCACCGTACCCGCTTTACGCCCATGTCCTCATAAGCCATGAGCCGAGCGACATCCACGGCGCGAACGGAGTACTCCTGCACCATGTGCGACCAGAGGTTGTATGCCCTGTCAAACGCCTTGCGGATTTCAGCATACTGAGATGTCACTATAGTGTCACCATAGTCCGTCACTTCCGACCCGGCTTGCTGGGTTGGGGTTTTGTGTGACTTGATCGAAACGACTTGCTCATAGAGGCGCTCCCGCTTGCGCTCGACCTCGTTGCCGAGTATGTACCCGGTGATGGGATCGGACTCATCGAACAGCACCAGAATGAAGATGTCCTCAAACCGTTCCCGGCGCTTCCGGGCGTCCGTCAGGTCATCGTACTGGGAGCGGCCTATCTCTTTCATGAGTCTCTGCATATCCCAGTACGCTTCCTGATAGACGGCACGGAGCAGCACGTTAAGGCGGTCAAAATCGGCAAGCCCGTTTACTTTCCTTCGTGCGGTGTTGAACCTCCGTGCCGTTTGTTCCAGTACGTCAGCGGTTAGTCTGTCGCTCTTCGCGTAGACGTCCGTCTCCTCGTTCCACGCCATCCTCGGTCTCTCCTGTCATGAGTCTGTCATCGGTGTTCTTGGCGGCGCTGTTGCGGCTCTCGGTCATGGTGTTCCGGGCCAGCAGCTTCGCCTCCCGCTCATCCTGTTCCAGCTTCCGGGCCACAGCGGCAGCGGAATCGTCCACGAACTGAACCTGATCGAGGATGTCCTTGTCGCTCATGATGTCAGCGCCCTTCATCTGGGCAATGAACTGAGCCTCCTCGGAGCGGGAACTCGGCAAGTTGCGGTCAAAGGCCACGTCCAGCTTCTCCCAATCCCACTCGGTCTTGTGGAAGAAGTTCAGGATCGCGGTGATCATCTGCGCTCTGCCCTGAAGCAGCGCCCTCTCGAACGACCGCTCAAGGCCCAGCACCGTGTTGTCCATGCCGTAGTTTTGGTAGCGGACGGTGGTGATGTTCTGGTAAACCTCGGATTGCCGCACCGGGTTCTTGATGCCGAGCATACCGAAGATGTCGTTGGTCAGGATCTCATAGTAGCCGCGCACAGAGTCGATGGGGACGTCCTTGAGCAGCCACTTGACATCGTTGTCCTCGCCCAGCCACAGGGTCTTCAGGTCTTCCAAGCTGGCCTTGATCTTCTCGGCCTCTTCCTGCGTCTCGGGCTTCATGTAGCCGATCATCAGCAGGATGGCGTCATCGTTGTACTTGAACGTGTTGCGGAGGTTGTTCAGCAGCGCATCACGGGCGTTCAGGAGCGGGATGACGTCCTCATAGAAGCCCTTGCCTTCGGGCATGGGATACTCGATGATGGGGATGCCGACCAGCTTCAGGAGGTTGATCTCTTCGTCAGAGGCGGGGAACTCGACTGAACTCTCGTTGCCGGGAATGACGGCGATGTTAGACTCGGCCCCGACCGGGGTATTCACCAGATTGTCCGAGTAGAAGCGGTAGAAGACGTGGCGCTTGGCGGTGATGACCTCATACTGGTCGCACAGCGTGTTCGTCACGGGGTCAACCAGCTGCTCATGGCACAGGAACGCCACGGGGTTCCGCTCCACGGTGTTGTCCTTGATGAGGATCGCCTTCTTGGGGTCGATGCTCTTGAAGCGGATGCTGGGCCGGTCGTTCTTATCCCGGACGATGTATACCCGCTCATAGGCCACCCGGTGGATGAGCGTGTCACGGGCCAGAGCGATGTCCTCCTCATCGGAGTGGTTCTGGCGAAGGACGGCGTTGTACACATCGAGGTAGGCTTGTACGGATTTCTCCTCCTCCTCGGTCTCACCATCCTTCAGCACGTTCCGCTCAAACACGTTGCGCTTCTGCCCATTCAGCATCTCGACCGTGCGGACGGTGGTCGTGACACGGGAGTAGTACTTGCAAGGCTTGCCGATGAAGTAACCGGCGGCGATGTTCGTGGCGTACCGGGCGATGGGGGAGAAGATCAGAGCGGAGGAGGGGGCGTTGATGTTGTCAATCGTCTGCTGCTCCCGCTCATAGTAGGTGTATAGCTGCTGTCTGAGGTTCAGGAGCGGAGCGAACTTCTGGAAGACTTGCTTGATGTTCGACCCGTCAATCCGCTCAACGTCAGCTGCGGACATATAGATTTCGTTGAAGGCCATCTTTTCTCCTTAAATGTCGATGAGGCGGTAGGTTGATGCCTCAAATTTGGTTCCAGCGAAGATGTCGTAACCGAGGGCGTAGGACATGGCATCGATGCCGTGGTCATACTCCTTCTTCGGTATCTCCAGCCGGTTGCCCAGCGCATCCTCCTCCCATGAGTACATCTTCAGTTCCTCGATGAGGTTCGTGCAGCGGCTATCCACGATGATCTCATAATCGTGCAGCCAATCGATGCGGCGGGTGACGGCCTGTTTCGTGCCTTTTGCCTTGCCCTTTTTGCACTTGTCGGCGGCGATGCCAAACTTTTTCAGGGTGGTGATGCGGTCAGGCTCGGCGAAATCGCAGAACACAACGTGGCCCTCGGCCTTGTTCTTGATGGCTTGGGCGAAGACGTCCGTTGTGACTTGCTTGATGTAGTACTCCTCCAGCACCCAGATCTTGTGTTGGTGGGTGTCGAGGTGAAGTTTGATGAACGCACAGGGGTTGACGTAGCCGAAGTCCACGCCCTGACGGATGTTGTCGAAGACCGGCGTTTTGCCCTCCTTGGTCATCTTCCTGATGTCAGCGGCATACCAGTGAACGCCCTCGATGAAGACGGTCTTCCCGATGATGCCCTGATTGCCGAGGGTGTCCACCCACATACGCTGCCCGGTCGCGGACTCACGCTGACGGATGTCCTCCTCGGTCAGGAACTTGTTGTCGGCGTAGGTGGTCTTGAGCATCATGACCTTCAGACCATCAACCACGCCCTTCGCGATCTTGTCCTTCAGCTTCAGCTTCTTGAGTTCCTCGACCGACTTCACGTCCGGGTGCTTCCAGAGCGGCTTGAAGAAGTACTCATGCATCCAGTGCGTGGGGAGGATCGGGTTGAAGGCGAGGACAACACGCTTATGCGGCTGGGGGAGGCCCCGCTTCGCCGCTTCCTTGTCGATACCACGCAGACACGCCTGAAGCATTCCAAAGGAGGCCAAGTTGGGACACTCGTCCGCTTCCTCCATGAAAATGTCGGTCAACACGCCAACCTTGGGCTTGATCGACTTCAGCCGCCTCGGCTCCTCAAGAGCGCCGAAGATGATCTGCCGACCGTTGTGCTTGCAAGTGATGGTCAACGTGGTCTTGTCCACCGTATATTCGGCGGTCAGACCCCAATCATCGATGACGGACAGGATCTCGTTGAAGCAGGACATCTTGAGATCGACCTTGAAGTATCGTGTGACCAGCCAGTTGTGACCGGCGTAGTTGGTTGCCACGATGCGGCGGCTCATGTCGTTCGACTTCCCGGAGCCACGGCCTCCAAAGCTTATCTGGATGTCCGAATCATCGTCCCATAGAACCGAGTAGACAGGATTGAACCCGTCCTTCATGATGAGGCGGTACGTGCCGTCCGACAGGGTGAAGCAGTAGACCACATCCTGCGGCTTGACTTCGTACCGGGAGCAAATTTCCTCAAACGATGGCATCGGGACTCACCTCGTCCGGGTCATCGTCAGCGAGGATGGTGTACTCCGTGTCGATGATGTCAGCGGCGGCAGCGAGGGCGTCCTTGCCAAACCCGCCCCGGACAACGCCGATCTCACCGTTCACGTTCACGTTCACCGTCTTGTCGTTCATGCCAGCCATCTCAAGGATCGCACGGGCGGCGGTGATACGGTCACGGGCCGAGGGCGCTCCACGCATATCCCGGACAAGGGCGTCAATCGCCTCCGGGACGTACCGGGTCATAGAGCGCTTGTTCTCACGGGTGGACTCCTTCAACAGGCGGTCTACCTCTGCCATGAACTTCTCGCTCTTGAAGTACGCCGAAATGGAGGGTTGAGCGAGGCCGAGTAGGTCAGCCAACTCAGACTTCGTCTTCACAGCCGTGCCGTCCGCTTTGCCCAGCGCCCAGAGTTCAGCTGCTCTCTGCTGGTTCTCTGACAAGCCGCTGCTGGTGGTGGTCAGGGCCGTCTCTTCAGGCTTTGCCTTCTTCTTGGTCAACCTCGCTTTGCCTCCTGTTCTCAAAATGCCTCGGACTCCCAAAAACGAGAAGAGGGCAGCGCCACCCTCGTCAGGTGGAACCTCCCCCTCGTCGAGAAGGAGGATGCGAGGCACGGAAAAGGATTGCCGGACTCCATTTCCGCAAGTATATAATAATCTATATGCAAACTATTCTCAAGTGCGACAAATGCGGACAAGGTGCGACATCCGTATCCCTTTTTGTGAACAAAGTATGAACAAGCGACCTTTGAAGGGAAACCGTGGTACAATGATCCCGGACAGAGGGTTTTGCCCCTTTCCCCTCATGTTCCCTCCTTTCATCCCCCGGCGGCTTGCAGCTGACCGGGGTCTTTTTTATACCCTCTCGGTGATGATCTGCGGTGTTGGGGAACAGGGTATAACCGATGAGGCGCAAAAGATACCCTATGGATACCCTATAGAGGGTCTGTGGGTTTTGAGGGTGAAAAAATAGGCCGCACCCCCGGTGAAAGCGCCCGGATTTTTGCCGTACACCCCCGGTTTTCCATTGAAAAGTGACCAAATGCGGCGATTTTTTGTTTGAAAAGTAGCCAGATCGATGATGGACACACCCGGAACAGTGTACATGAACCTCAAAATGGGTGAAAATGCGGCACGATCTGGCTCGGCCCATAAGATAACATACAAGAAAGAATACAAGAAATATACAGTAGGGGGAGACACACGTTAGGAGATGGGTGTTGGGGAATTAGGGGGTTAGAAGATGGGGGAGTATATAGAATAATAATAATAGGGGGTCTGGGGGGAAGAAGAAGAAGGGAACCAGAGGGGGAAGTCCTCAGGGGGCAAGGGGGAGAAGGGAAGAACCTATCAAAAAGTTAGAGGCCTCTAACTCAAGAGCGGTGCGGACGGAGCCTCCCGGCGCTTGAGGGGAGGGGGCCAGCGGAACCGGGGGAGGGGAGAACCGGGATCTCTGTGAGGGAATGTCCTGCCTTGACCCAGAGAAGGCCACCGCCGCCTGAGGTAGCCCAACGGCGCTTGAGTTCGGCAGTTAGAGAAGGCTAACAACTACATCTTGTGGTCTGGACAGGGCCTCGCCCCCACATTTTGTGCCGCATCGCATCTAAGCCGGTTTTTAAGGCCGTGGAGGCCCACTTGTGGTCTGGTAGGGCAAATACCTTACCCCGCCCCGAAACACGGCTCTACGGGCCGTACAGACGGCCACAGGGGCATTCCTGATCGAGACTCCCGGAGGGTCATGGGTTTTAGAGGGAAAATCTGGGTGACAGGGCATCCTATGGTACTCCTCCCCCATAAAAATACCCCCTCCCCGTGTCCGGGGCATACCCCCCCGGGGGTAACATATCGTGAGCCGATACAATGCCACGCATAGCATGATAGATGGATAGTCTACCGGGGCCGGGGCCTGTTTTCCCCTGTTTTCGGGGCTTTTCCGGGCGTTTCTGACCGTCTGACCGCATACACTGACCGCATAGGCCCCACGGGGGCCGGGGCCGTAGGGGTGGCACGTAGGGCCGCAGGCGGGGCCGGGGTGTGGTTAGCGGGTGCTAACTTGTGGATCCCGTAGTTAGCGTAGGCTAACTGGCAAGGCATGGCTGCGTGGTGAGTTAGCGGCTGCTAACTGGCTGGGCCGGGTTCCTTTGCCCCATTTGTTGCCCCGGCAACATTCCTATGTATTATACTATATCTATGATATATCTAATCGACTATATTACTATATATAGTGTTATTATACTCCATGATACTACTATATATAGTGGTTCTACTATATGTTGTGGTATTATAGTGTATCATAGTACTATATATAGTATTATATATATACTATTATAGGGCCCACGCCGCCCCGCTATGGATTTGTACCCATTTTGTTTCACTTTAGTGTAGTGAAGTGCTTTAGCCTACCGCGACAGCAGGTTATATCGGGGGCGGCTCATGTATCCGGGGACGGGGGCCGGGGGGATATCCCGCCGGGGGGCCTATTCCCAGAATGCCCCTCAGAGGCTCAGAATGGGGCCTATTTTCGGTTTTTACCCCTTACCCTTATTGGGGTATTACCTACCCCATTTTCTGCCGGTAACACCCCCATGACAAAAATGGGTGCAAATTTTTATTTTTTTATTGTCCGTTTAATGGGAGCATATCCCCTGTTTTTTCTTTATTTGTCTATGTTTTTTCATACCCCCATTTTTGACCCCCAAATAATATATTATTCATTCGATGCATGAATTCCCGTGTATACATTTTTTGACCCTTTTTCTGCATATTCCCGCATATTTGGCCCCAATATTCGCATAATCACCGTATAATCGCTGCATATTCGATCATTTATGTATAGGGTAATACCCCCATGCAGGGGTAATACCGTATATATATACGGAATCCCGGTGCAAACGGAGGTAACACCCCTGCCAATTTTTGCCTATATCTGGGCATTTTTATTTTAATTTGCAATGTATAAGGGGGGGCGCTATATTGGGCTTGTCCGAAGGGGGTAACACCCCGACAGGCCCCCCGCCCCGGGCATGGGGGCGGCCCCAATCAGCACAGCCTTCACCGGGTAACCCCGGCCCCCGGTGATTGAAGGCCCCACGGAAAGCCGCCACGGCGGCCCCGGACAGGCCCCCAGCTATGGCCCCCGCGCCTACACTTTGAAAACGGAATACGCCATGGCCGCCAATGCGAACGGCCCCCCGGCCCCGGGGTGAATGGGGCTGGTATATGCGGATTTTAGGCCATGGGAACCCCTCGCAAGGGGGAACCCGGCCCCGGTGAACGTAGCGCCCCCCCATCCGGGCAACGTGAACGGCCCACCCCGCCCCCGTGGGGGCGTGGGATAGGTGAACTGGGCATTGGTTGAGAATAGCGGCCCCATTCGGCCCCCCATGTAGCGGGGCATATAACCATCTTTTCCCCTTTTCCCCGGGGGCATACGCCCCCCGGAAATGGCCTGTTTAACCGGGCTTTTTCCGGGCGGCATACGCCCGAATACGGAATAGGGGGAATAGAACATGAGAAGTAAGTACACAATCAATGACAGTCCTGTATATGTATCGGATTATATGACGGGCAAAATGGCGGGGGTTCCCTCCATATCAACTTCAGTCCTGTACAATCCAATTTGTGAGTCACGGCGCAAATGCGGTGACTCTATTTGCGCTCACTGTTTTTCGGCGGCAACATTGAATCGGTATAAAGCCGTCGGGACTCATGCAAAAGAGAATTTTGAGCTTTTGACAAGTCGAATACTTGAAAAGTCAGAATTGCCTATTTTTGGCAATGTTCGCTTTGTACGCATTGAGTCATTCGGTGATGTTGCAAATGAGACTCAAGCCGTCAATTATGCAAATATTGCATTGAATAATCCGGGCGTGATTTTCGGGTGGTGGACTAAAAACGTCAAAATTGTTTCGGCAGCGTTCGACTCTATCGGAGGCAAGCCGTCAAACGTGATTCTCATTGAGTCCAGCGAAAAGGTGAACGTAGAAAAAGAGCCGTCAAGCCGATACGTTGATAAGGTTTTTACCGTGTACGACAAAAATCACATCAAGGAAAATGGCGTGGAAATTAACTGCGGTGCCCGTTCCTGCGTGTCCTGCCAACGGTGCTACACAAAAGGAACTGAAACAAAAGTGCATGAAATTCTAAAGTAAATGGGGAAGGAAAAATGGAACTGATCGCAACATTTGAATACAAGAACATACCCGGCGGCGGTGTGTTGCTTATCTTCACGAATGAAAAAACAGGTGAAACGCACTCCAAAACGTACAAAACAAAGGCCGCCGCAAAAGCACAAGAGACCCGGATCACGAAAAAGTTGATCCGAATTTACAAAAACGTGCAATGAACCGTACCCCGGCCCGTCCGGGGTATCATTGATTGCATGGCGAAAGCTAAAAAACAAAGCAATCAAGGAAAGGGGAAAGAAAAATGGAAAGCAAGCTTATGGAGAAAAAAGCAGTTCTGGATGTCATTGAAGACATGATGGGCGGCGTTCACTGGACGCAGGAAAGCAAGCAAAAGGCTATAGAGGACTGGAAGGCCCTGAAAAAAGCGTCTGAAGATGCCGGGGAAGAAGTAGACCCGGACTGCTGGAACGCACAACAGGCCCGGAACGCTGAAGTATGGCTGAACGCTCTGGAGACCGTCAAAAAGCATCTTGAAAAGCTTATCTGAGCAGAGTGGCCCCGCCCCGGCGGGGTTAATGCGGCTAAAGGTGGTCACAAGCCCCACCGCAAAAGGAAAAGAGGAGGAAAAGAAAATGAGTACAAACGAAAAGCACATCCCGGTGGTCGGTGAAAAGTTGTATCTGTATACGCCTTGCAATAACTATTGGGTGGCGATGGTCAGGAAACCGTTCACGGTCGAAACCATCAACAAAAACAAAACAGCGGTGGTCATCCGAGCGGCCCGGCCCGTGTTCTATGGCCCTGTCTACTATGACACCCTCCCGGATAAAATCGTGGATGACCCGGCGGGAAAAACGATGACCCTAAGATGGTCAGAGAAAAAACACCGTTGGCAGGAGTCCCCGGCTGGAAGCTATCCACGGGTCGCTGTGTTCGGGGATTGGGACTATCAGCCCTACCTGAACTAAAACAAAAAGCAATGAACCGTGCCCACCAAAAACCCGGTGGGCATCATTGATTGCTTTGAAAAAAGTGGTCAGAAAAAGAGAAAGGGGAAAGAAAAAAATGTGGAGAGTTGTTATCAGATTTATGAGTGGCAGCAGGAAGACGCTTGGCACGTTCGGCAGCTACTGGGCCGCAGACGATTTTGCCCGGTATCCAGAAAACTTCACGGATATGCCGTTCGGCGTTGTTGCTATTGAAAAAGATAGGTGATCGCCATGGCAGAAGAAAAAAAGCGCATCCAAGAGGTGCTGGAAGCCCTTTACACCCTGTTCCTCATGCTGGTATCCGTTGAGTGGTGAAAAGAAAAAGTCGAAACCGTCCCCCTTTCCTTGGGGTTGACGGTCTGCCGGGGATGGCCTCCCGGTACTGATGAGACAGGCTGAGAAAAAGAAAGGGGAATGAAAACAATGGGACAGTATTATGTGATCGCAAACATGGACAAAATGGAGTACCTGCATCCGCATCGCTACGACAACGGCATGAAGCTGATGGAATGGAGCTACAAAAACAACTATCTGGTGAACACGCTGTTGAACCTTCTGAAAAACAAGTGGAAGGGTGACCGGGTTTATGTCATCGGAGACTATGCGGATCTGACCATCTACGGGAAAAATGATCTCCAATGGCACAGCACTCTGGAAAAGCTGGTCTCTGAGTTCGGTGTGTATGATGGTGACTATGAGAATCACCCGCACACTTACAGCATCTTCACGATCATCGTAGAAACCTTCAAGCACATCGGGAAGGTAAAAACAAGAGCGGAAAAGACGAACGCACGGTATCTGTACAACCACGCAAAAAAGCAGGTGGTCGATCTGGAAGATTGCAAAGCAGATAAATGGGGATACACCATCGCCCCGATCTCGCTCCTGCTGGCTATGGGAAACGACAGAGGCGGCGGTGACTTCCATGAGGGGTGCGCTGGCTTTGAGCATGTCGGGGAGTGGGTAAGTACCTCAGCTTCCATCGAAGTCACGGAAAAACCGCTGGCCGGCTGCGAGGACTATGAAAAATTCGTCCCCGGATTCTCAGAAGATTGAAAGGAGGAAAAAGCATGAACAAGCAGAGAAGAAAAGAGCTGGACACCATCTACCGAAAAATCGAGAATCTATTGCAGGATCTTGAGACCGTGTGCGGAGAGGAGCAGGATGCCTATGACAACATCCCGGAGAACCTTCAGGACTCCGAGCGTGGCGAGACGATGTATAACGCCATAGACAACATGGAATCGGCCCTGTCCAGTCTGGAAGAGGCGATGGACTACATACAGGAGGCGGTATAAATGAAGATCATCTACTATGACGGGCACACCGAGACATGTGACAAGATCGAGTTCTCCAATGACGGCAAAAAGATCATCTTGGACGATTGCGTGGGCAGGCCCATCCTATAGATCCTTCGCATCATTGACAAGAAATAAAGCCGAAACGGCCTCCGGGCCGTCCACCCGAACCGCCCCACGGGTGCTGACGATGGCAGGGCAGAAAGGGAAGTTGATGAAATACAAGGTAACATACGACATAAGGATCGACCGCCGATACATTGACGATCCTTCAGTAAGGTGGGGCTATGCGCAGCGCAGCGTGGTCATAGATGCCGAAAACGCCAAGGCAGCCTGCGACTTTATAAAGGATCAACACATTAAAAGTTGGAACGAAATCTATCGGTGCGGGAACGGGTGTAAGAGGAAGCAAGCAGACATAATAGTCCCCCGCCCATATCACGTAAAAGCAGAAAAGATGAAGTGAAAGGAGAAAACCATGAAGTACAATCTGCAAGGAATCATGACCCATGCTTGGACGCTTCACCGAAAATTCGGGATCACCTTCTCTGAGGCGTTGCACCGTGGATGGCTGTCAGAAAAAGCGTATCCTATAAACGCCCAGCGCATCAAAGACGCTCAGACTGCCGCCGGGATCAGCGAAGAATGCAACACATGGTACGTGTGGAAAGTGCGTGGGTTTGAGGTACAGCACGGAAGCAAAGCCCTGTTCGGTGCAAGGCTCATCTGGGGCAGCCGTGGGGATGGTGCTGTCTACGAAGCCCGTTTCTTCGGGGCCTCTCAGGTGCGGGAGGTGGTGTAGCATGAAAAAGATCAGAGACTACCCTTGGGTGAATGAAGATGACGGGGCCGCCGGTTGCCATCAGAACACCACGTTCAAGCTGACCGAGCAGGAACTTGGCCGGCTGGAGGAGGACGAAAAAGAGGGCCGCTTCTGGGAAGGGTGCATGGAGTTCCTTGGCCTCTATGAGTGGTATCAAGGCCCCGGAGGCCGCTTTGAACGATACTACTTCCGCCTCACGAAAAAGAAACGGTATCTGACCGTGACCTACTACGTTGGGCTGGACATCTGAAAGGAGGAGCATCATGAAACAGTACATTGTAACTTGGGATACGAAAGAAAACAGGCGAGAGTATCCCCACAAGCAGACCTTCAGGGCAGAAAACGCCAAAGCGGCCCGGAAGGAGTTTGATCGCTGGTACGGGCAGAAAATCATGCGCCACCCGTTCAACCACTACCCACACCCGTTCCACATCAAAGTGACTCTTGACCGGGAGGCTGGCGAAGAGTAGAATGGAGGCAACAAGAGCGATGGAGGAGAAGGAGATGGCCCGTGTACTGACGGATGAACAAAAGAAAAAGTATCAGGCTACAAAGGAGCGGTGGAAAGCAGAACACACGATCATCTTCTCCACCCGGCTCCAGTACAACACCGATGCCGACATCATCGAAAAGCTGGAGGCGGCTGAGAGCCGTCAGGGGGAGCTGAAGAGGCTGGTACGCCTCGGCATCGCCTACGAACAGCAAGGCGGCAGCGCCCCGGCTCCCGCCACAGCTGCCCCGGCTCCTGATAAGGAGATCCAGCGGTTGGCCCGTGTGGGTGCCGAGTATGAGGATATGTTGCGGCGGGGCTGGGTGATGGTAGAGCCTGAGAAGCAGGAAGAGAACACCAGCAGCACCATCCAAGAGGCGATAGAAAACCTTCGCCGGGGGATGGAGGAGCGGAGAGCGAAAACAGATAAAACCGAATAACAAAAACCACTATTTATGAGGGGGAGTCGCACAGGCTCCCTCTTAATTTTTGAGGAGGAGAAAACCATGTATATCGAAACGGAGTATTTCCTGTCCTGCAAGAAGGCTGGGAAGGTAAAGAAAACAGACAAGATGGCGGCATTCCGCAACGGCCTGTGCCACCTGACCCGCCGCCTGTGGTACAACAATGATAACCATAGGTTTTATGTGATGCTGGGAGGAGAAGCATACCCGGCCCGGTTGTCAAGCAATAGCGAACTGTACTATGACCTTTGGGACACGGTGACCGTCTATATTTGATGAGGTGTGAGCAATGTACATCGAATCCCTTAAGATCAAAAAGAACAAAGAATTGAAACCCTGTCCCTTCTGTGGGAGTGATGAGATCGTCCTTGAGTGGTACATCCATCACGCTGACCAGCGCCGGGTGCGTTGCCTGTGTACCAACTGCATGGCGATGGTCGATGCCGGGTGGTGGCAGAACGAGCGGCAGCCGATCCAAGCGTGGAACACGAGAGTGACCGAGTGACCAACAACAGAAAAGAAATACATGACCCCTTGCGGAGCAATCCGTGAGGGGTCTTTTTTTATTGCCTTGAAAACGAAGCAAAACGATTGCATAAAACAGAAACGAAACGCCTAAAAACGATTAACGAAATGCATAGGAAACGATGCGGAACGATTGCGTTTTGAAATATTCATGCGGTCAATGCTGTCAAACCATGCGGTCAAAGCAAAGCAAACAATGAAGAAATGCCCACGGAATCTATGCTTTCTGAAGGCAGGTTGATTGGAGAGATACATATCGTTCCTAAGGAATAAGTGAATCGTTAAAATGACGCTATAGCGTGATATTTGGCACTTTTTGGGATCATTTCTGCAATCGTTTTTCTTTACGTTAATCGTTAAAATGTAGTCATTCTGGGACTTTTATGCTGTCAGCCAATGCGGTCAAAAATGCGGTCAGAAAAAACGATTACAGTATACAGAAAAACGCTTGCATTATGCACACTTTTCCCACCGTTATTTTCGCAAATAAATACCGCATAATACCCATCGTTTCCGGGCGTTATGCGGTCAGAAAAATGCTTTATCGTTGTTCGTTCCTGCTGTCAGAGGGCCTCAGAGATGAATCCGTTCATGCGCTCCACGGACTCCTCATGCTTCTCAGCTGACAGCTTGGTGTAGATCTTGAGGGTGGTCATCACGTTGCTGTGGCCCATCCACTTGGCTGTGGTCTGGACATCCACCCCGGCATCGTAGCACATGGTGGCGAAGGTATCCCGGAGGTCATGACAGCGGAAGGTGATGTCCTCCCCGGTGCGATCCTTCAGCATCTTCGTAAAGGACTCCAGTGCGCTCAGAATCGTCTGCTCCGACCACAGGCTACCGTCTTCCCTCGGAAAAACCAATGCCCCGCTACGGCTCTTGTAGGCCCTCTGGAGAGGCAGTTTGAGGGCGGCGAAGATTGGAATATCCCTGACGGAGTTCTCGGTCTTGGTGGCCTTCTCCCGGCCTGTGCGGACATCCATTGCGTGGGTGATGTGAATGACCCCGGCGGTCAGGTCAACGTCTTCCCACCTCAGAGAAAAACATTCCTGCTTGCGGAGTCCTGCCCACATCATCAGCATTGCCGGGAGGCCGAAGCGGTGGCCCTGATAGTTGTCGGCGATCAACTGGGCCTCATGCCGGGTCAGGGCCTTGTGGCCTTCGTAGGTTCCCTTCACGTTGGGCAGCTTGACAGCCGGGTCTACGTTGATGATGCCGTTGTCCTTGGCGGCTGAAAAAATACTCCGCAGTACCATCTTGCGGTTCTGGATCGCCCCCTTGCTTGCCCCGGAAAAAGAGTTGACGATCTCGGAGAGGTGAGCGGCCCGGACTTCAGCGACCCTCATGCTGCCAAGGGTGATCCCGGTCTTGAAGGTGTACTCGCACAGGCCCTTGACGGTTGACAAGTACCAGCGCCGTGAGGACGGCTCCAGACTTCCCTTGTAGGAATCCATCCACTTCTCGGCCCACTTCGCCACGGTGATCCTGCCGTCCAGTTTCTCGCCTTCCGTCAGGTCAGGGTGCAGCTTGACCCACTCGGCCTTCTTCAACTCAGCTTCGTGCCGGGAGACGGTGCTATAAAAATACTTGCGCTTGCCATCTGCCAGAGACAGGCTCACAGCGTACCGTCCGTCCTCACGCTTCTTTGCCTTTGCCATCGTGCTACCTCCTCTTGCTATCTTTACAAAAATGTTGTCTAATTTAGAAAAATGTAAAGATTATGATTTTTCAACTTCTTGTACCGGCTGACCGTTATACAAATCATCCCGGCTCAGATGCCGCAGTTCGTGTGCAAGTGCTTCGGCCTTCGCCTTCTCGGAGAGGTACTCATTGATAAGAATCAACTCCCCATCTGGCACAGCCTTTATCAGGCCCTTCACCCGCCCCGGAAGCGGGACTACGTTCACATAGACATCGGCGTTCACAAGGTATTCACACATCGCTTTGTCTCACCTCCTGCCCTTATCATAGCAGGACTCCCTTAAAAAACAATGCCGTTTAAGGGACAGTTTACTCATACTCCTTATTGATCTTCTTGGCGATAGAGATGAGCATCCGCATATCATCCTTGTTCAGGCCAGCGGAAGCGGACAGGAGCATCCTCAACTCAGGATCGGAGCGCAGCTGCTCCAGCATCTTTTCCTCCTGCTGCTTGTTCTCCCAATAAGAAGTATCTTCTTCCCATCCCATCAGGTAGGCCGGGGACACGCCGTAGATTCTGGCGAGGGCAACGAGGTTGTCGTAAGGAATCGCTCCGATCACGCCTGTCTCATATCTGGACATCGTCTGGCGGCTAATGCCAAGTTCCTTCGCTACGGACTCCAGCGATCTCCCGGACTCAAGTCTTAGTCTTCTGATTACTTCACCAATGCTCATTGCTCTCAACCTCCTTTCGATTCCTATTATAACACAAGTTGCGAAGAATGCAACAACTTTTTTTCAAATTTCTCAAAAAAGGTACTTGACACGCACCAATGGTGGTGGTATAGTATGGTACGTAGGGTGCAACAAACCCACACCACTTATAGAGAGGAGGACGCCAATGGTCAACAGCAGGAAGCTAATCGGCCTGATCGCAGAGAACGGTCTGACCCGGCATTATGTAGCAGATAAGCTTGGAATTACGGACAACACGCTGCGGAGAAAGCTGATTAAGGGAAAGTTCGATTCTGACGAGATGTATCAGTTGGTGAAGCTACTGAACATCACCGACCCAGCACCAATTTTTTTTGCCGATGATGGTGCATGATACGTACCAAACCTATTACAAGAAAGGAGCAAAGAGGAGTAAACGATGGCAAGGACAGCAAACCATTCTGCGGAGGACACGAACCTCCTGCGGATACTGAAGGAGAAGGCCGACCAGTTCGGTGAGGCCGAGGTGAAGAAGCAGGACATTGCTCTGGAGTACGGCATCAGTAACGCCGCCATCACGAAGAGCATGGGCAGGCTTAAGGAGAAGGGGTACATCGACTTTGAGTTCACGAACCGGGGACGGGCGGGTAGCTACTACCGGGTGTGGCTGGTCGATCAGAACAAGGTCGAGGTCAAGGACGAGGAGCCTGTCATAGAGGAGCCGAAACTGCGGGTCTGCAAGTGCTGCGGGAGCAAGGCCCTGAACGAGAACGCCCGGTTCTGCTGGAACTGCGGCGCGACCCTGTTGACGGAGCAGGAGCAGTTGAGCGAACAGCTAAACTCCCTGATGCCGAAGGTGGCCCGGAGCATCACGGATGCAGCGGTCAGTAACGAACTATTTCAGATCATCGCCAAGCTGCGGAGGCTGGCATTTAAGGAGGAGGTAGCATGAGCAAGTTCAAGGCAGGAGACAAGGTGGTCTTCAATAAGGAGAAGGCTCTCAGTGACGTATACACACTTGCACCCGGAACGGGTTTAGGTTTATGGATTGGTTCAGTCCCGAAAGGGCCGCTCACGGTTCATAGCGTCTCTGACAATAGTGTGACGATGGAAGAGTGTCCCTTCTGGTTCTCGCCAGATTGGCTTGAGAAGTGCGAAGAGCCTGTGCGGGTGGAAATGTTCAAGGTCGGGGACAAGGTGAAGTTCGTCAAGAGTCGTGTCTGTACTCCTAATTCATGGACGAGATTCGTGGACGAGGACAAGGTCTACACCGTTGATAAGGTATCGGAAAACGGTAGAACCATCATGCTGAAGGATGGCGGCTTTAACTTCCGCTACTCCCCCGACTGGCTGGATAAGGTCGAGGAAGGGAAGTGCAAGGTCAAGGTCAGCGAAGGCCGCATCAAGGATGTCAAGTTCAGCGACCCCGCCACCATCGTGTTCTGGACGGACGGAACGAAGACCGTGGTCAAGTGCAGGAAGGGTGACAAGTTCGACCCGGTGGAGGGCATCGCAATGGCCTGTGCGAAGAAGCTGCTCGGCAACGAAGACGGCTACCACAGGGAGATCGCCAAGTACACCAAGACGGCGATGAAGGACGAGTCGGCGCTGATGGACACGGAAAAACTGAGGAGTTTCGTGTCGAAGACTTGCAGTTCCTTTGACGGATGTACGGATTGCCCGTGCCGCATCTCAAATGGCGGTAAGTGCTTCATCATCTCACTTGCGGACAGGGAACAGCTGTCGATTATGTACAGGCAGTTCCTTGACGCCGGGAAGCTTTGGAAGGAGGAGAGCAATGCCTGATGTGATGATTACCTACTCCCAGCACGTCTGCCGGGTGGTATCCACGGTCTTCGGTGCGGTGCTGGTTGGCATCTGCGGGGTCATCCTCTTCTTCCAAGCCTGTCGCTGGATCAATCACGCACTTGACAATCGTCAGTACCGACTGGAGACCGAGCGGAAGGAGCGGCTGGAGAAGGCACGGCATGAGACTATCGCCGAGAGGGAAGGCTGGAGGCAGCACGATGAGATGCTGGTATCGGCCCTCGCCGGGTACGCCAAGGAGAACTACCAGTACCGCAAGTTCTTGGCGAAGACCAAGGTGACGGATGTGTTCACCAAGTGGGTGGCTGACGGAGGAGATGAGGATGATGACGCCTGACGCCTACAGATGCGACTTCTGCGGGGCCGAGTACGAACCAGCCGAGTTCTATGAGTACTGCCATTCGGATGGGCTGGGCCAGCTGGAGTTCAGATGCTCCTGCGGCTCCCATGAGTACACCCCGCTCATCCAGTGTCAGTTCTGCCACGACAGCCAAGACCCGATGAGGAACAAGCGGCTCCGCTGGTGGCGGGTGTGCGATGATTGCCTCGGTGCGATTGTCGCTGAGTACAACAGTGCAATGGACGGGATCGCCGAGGACTACCGCAAGATACTGGAACAAATCTACGACATAAGACCTATCAACATGGAGGAGGAGTAAAAATGGCAATCAAGAAGAATACTGAACTGCAATTCTCTGAAAAAGCATTCACCATCGTGCTGGCTGGCCCACCGGGGGTAGGGAAATCCACCATCGCCCTGTCCGCTCCCAAGCCGCTCCTGTTCGACTTCGACAAAGGCATCGCCAGAGTCCGGGCCGAGCATCGGCAGCTGACGGCAGAGGAGGACAGCTACGATGAGTTCCTCGCCGACCTTGAGTCCGATGAGTACAAGGAGTGCGAGACCGTCATCCTCGACACCGGCGGCTCTCTGGTTCAGCTGATGCAACCGTGGGCAAGGGCCACCGATCAGAAGGCCGCACGGGACGGACGGGCCATGTTTGGGGTCATTAAGTCGGAGTTCCTGCGGCTCACGGCCCAGCTTCGTGGGGACGGCAAGAACGTGGTCATCATCTTCCATACCACCGAAGTGCAGAAGGGTGACACGGTCATGACCCGGCTCTCCTGCGAAGGCTCGGTCAAGGACATCGTCTGGACACCCGCCGACCTTGGCGGCACGATCTCCATCCGGGGCAAGAAGCGCATCATCAACTTCTCCCCGACCGAGGAGTCCTTCGGCAAGGGTTGCTACGGCATCCGGGGTGAGATCGAGATCCCGGAACTGGCGGCTGGGGTTCCCAACAAGTTCCTGTCCGACCTATTCGACAAGGCCCGTGCGAACATCGCCAAGGAACAGGCCGAGTTCGGCTCCATGAAGATGGTCTACGATGAGACTCTCGCGCAGGGGTCTGCCATCATCGGTGCTATCAAGGACGCTGAGACGGCTACGGCGGCTGTGGCGAAGCTGGGCAACCTCAAACACGCTCTGACCAGCAAGGCCGAGTTGAGCGGCAAGCTTCAGGCCAAGACGAAGGAACTGGGTCTCAAGTGGGACAAGACGGTGAGTGCCTATGTCGCTGCTTAGAATCACGCACAGCCTGTTGGCAAGCTATATGTACGCTACCGACAGCGAGTCCCCGGACAACGCATATGACCGCTTCCTGCGGGTGCTGAACCGGGGGAAAGAGCCTGACACGCCAGCCATGAAGGAGGGGCGGCGCTTTGAGGACGAGGTCACGAAGGTCATCGGCGGCGGGGTGAGCGAGGACGGTTTCGCCACGGAGTTCGGCAGATTGCTGGACGGCGCTACCCCGCAAGTCCGGGCAGAGAAGGTGCTTCATGTGAGCGGTCTCGATTGGAATCTGGTGGGCGTGGCTGACTTCATCCGGGCCGGGACGATCTACGACACGAAGCGGGTCACACGGTATGAGTACGGCAAGTACCAGCGCTCCACCCAGCACCCGGCCTACTTCCGTCTGTTCCCTGAGGCCAACAACTTCATCTACCTCATCCATGACGGCAAGTACAACTACCAAGAGCAGTACCTCCGGGCCGACACAGCGCCCATCGAACCCTACATCATGATCTTCTATGAGTTCCTGAAGACCAACAAACTCTTTACCTTGTATCAAGAAAAATGGGAGGAAAAGTAAAGATATGAGTTTCTACGGCAAAGCAAGCAAGCCCAAGTTTGAGTCCAAGATCATCCCCGCCGGTGACTATGAGTGCCGTGTGGTGAGCGCCCTTGAGCGGGTGAATGACGAAGGTCAGGCTTTCATTGAATTCCAGTTCAAAGTCCGTGATGACGTGGAGCAGAACTGCAAGGGCAGCATCATCAAGAAGCGCTTCAAGACCGATGCCAACGGCAACTACAAGGTCAACAAGATCAACGAGTTCGCCTTCGCCTGTGGCATTGAGGAGGGGACGGACTACCAGCTGGAAGAACTGGCGGGTGCGTGTGTTATCGTCCATATCTCCTGCTTCACCGATCAGGACACCGGGAAGAAGGTCGGCTACGTTGCCTACCTGAACGAGAGCAAGGTCGGAGACACGGCCCAGCCACTCGACCCTGACGGCCTTGAGTCCATCTCCACGGACGATATTCCCTTCTGATGGGTACGGACAAGGAGATCAAACGGGCGGTGGACTCTATGGTGATCCTCGTTGACACCAGAGAGCAGGACACCGAGCAACTGGCCCAGCGTCTCGCAATGCTGTGTCACCAGTACCGCCGGGAGGCCCTCGATGCGGCTGACTACATGGTCGAGTACCAGACAGCCGAAGGAACCACCGTCCGTCTCCCTGTCGCTATCGAGCGGAAGATGAGCCTTGACGAACTCGCAACGTGCTTCACCTCGGAGCGGGATCGCTTTCAGGCTGAGATGGAGCGGCTTCTGAAGGCCGGGATCAAGACCTACCTACTGGTCGAGAAGGCAACATGGAAGAAGATATACCACAAGGATTATCGAAGCATGGTGCCTGTCAACTCGTTCATGGGATCGCTCCTGTGGTGGTCGGTGCATTACGACTTCCACATCATCTTCTGCGAACAGGCGTATAGCGGATGGCTGATAGGGAAGATTCTACAATACGAAGTCTGTGAAGACGCAAGAAGGAGGTTTAATGATTCACATCAAGGATAACTACTACATCGACTCGGATGCCTACCAGTTCATTCTGAAGCAGGATATGCACCGGGTGGACAAGGAAGGGAAGCCCATCTTCGACTACCTCGGCTACTATGCCACGGTCGAACAGGCGCTCCGGGGATACCTGAAGACGGAGATGCGTGGGTACGCCAGCAAGCCTGACATCGAGATCGGCGAAGCGCTCGACTACTTTGAGCAGATGATGAAGGAACTGGAGGAGCGGTGCAACCAAGGCAGGATGCTCCTTGAACTTGATGAGACCCTACGCAAGACGGAGGTGAAGTGATGGCAGAAAAACGGTACTACTGGCTGAAGTTCCACTCGGACTTCTTCGATTCTAAGCGCATCAAGAAGCTTCGCAAGATGGCTGGCGGCGATACCTACACCATCATCTATCTCAAGATGCAACTGAAAGCGCTGAAGTCGGACGGGATCTTGGAGTTCACCGGGGTTGAGGATGACTTCGCCAGTGAACTTGCCCTCGATCTGGATGAGAACGTGGAAGATGTCAAGATGACGCTCATGTTCCTGCTCCAGTACGGGATGTGCGAATGCTCAGACAACACGCACTATCTTCTGCCCTACGTCATCGAGAACACGGGGTCTGAGACGGCCTCTACTCAGCGGGTGCGTGACTACCGTGAACGGCAGAAAGCGTTACAATGTAACGCCGATGTAACTGATGTGAAACGCATCGGTAACGTAGAGAAAGAGATAGAGAAAGAGAAAGAGATAGAGGTAGAGAAGAGTAAGAATACTCTTGCTCACCCGAAGGTGAGCGGTGTGGTTGAGGAGACCCCCTTCGACATCTTCTGGAAGGCTTATCCGAGGAAGACGGGGAAGGGTGATGCCCGGAAGAAGTTCGCCAAGGCTCTCACCAAGACCTCATTTGAGAACATCATGGCGGCGCTGGGGAAGGTCAAGGCCTCGGCACAATGGCAGAAGGATGACGGTCAGTTCGTCCCATACCCAGCCACATGGCTCAATCAGGAGCGCTGGGATGACGAGGTGGGGCAGAGCGCTGACGGGCTGGACAACTTGAGGCGCTTGTACGCATTAGCGAAGGAGGAGGAAGAGAATGACCAAGAGTGAGACCGTGCAGCTGTTCGTCATCATCAAGTCCCTGTTCCCACGGGACGAGGCTTTCAGGAACGCGACCCCAGACATGGTGAGCGCTTGGACAGAGATGCTGGCTGACATCCCATTCGACCACGCCAAGGCCGCTGTCAAGGCCGCAGTTGCCACCAGCCCCTTCCCGCCGTCCATTTCCGAGATCCGTGACTACGCAACCCGGCTCACCGCCCCCAAGCGCCTGACCGCTGACGAGGCGTGGGGCATCGCACAGGATGTCATCCGCAACTACGGGACACGGACGGTCTTGAAGGAGGGGTGCGAGGAGAAGCCCCCGGAGTACTCGGATGCGACCGTGGACGTCATCACCTATCGTTGCGTGAAGCGCCAGCCATCGGTGCGGGAGTACGAAGCGAAGCGCCACTGCCCCCCGGAGGTGTGGGAGATGCTGGAGCGGCTGGGGTACGCCGACTGTGTGCGGAGCGACAACCCGGACGTGGTGCGGGGCCAGTTCATGAAGTACTGGGCCGGTCACGATGCCGAGAAGAAGGAGGAGCGGGTGCTGGGCATCGTCCCTGAGATCCTGAAGGCCATCACGGGTGACAACTGGTTGCTGCTGGAGGGGGAGTGAGATGGGAAAGAGACCGTGTACCCCGGAACAGCGGGAACGCATCCGTCAACAGAAGCGAAGCTGGTGGGCGAGGCTCACGGAAGAGAAGAAGGAGGAGATCAACGAAAAGAAGCGGCAAGGCTACTGGGCGGCACGGAGTCAATGCCCTTCCAACATCAAGAACAACACGAAGCAGACGCTGTGTTGGAGTTGTCAGAGGGCCGTTAAAGAGTGTCCGTGGAGCGCCAACTTTGAGCCTGTCGAGGGCTGGGATGCCGAGCCAACCTTGGTCATGGCAGACTACCGACCCCTCCCCAGCTTCCACGTTAAGGCTTGCCCACTGTTTGAACCAGACCCATGAGGAGGACGAGAGATGGCAAAGCAATGTGAACCCTGTTACTTCCTGTTTCACGGCGTGAGGGATACCTTCTGCCGGGGGACAACGATAAGGAAATGCCCCGACCCAGCGACCAGCTGCCCCTTCTACAAGAGCAAGGCAATGCAGGAACAATCGCTTCAAAGGGCGAGGCTGAACTTCAAGAAGCGCTACGGTTACGATGGCTACGGCACTTTCAAGTACACCGAGAACTATACGGAGGACGCACTGAATGGTAAAGGACTACTTGATGATGATGCTGGTGACGGTGCTGGCAGTGCACCTTTTCTGGATCGCACCTTTGTGTAGCGCAATCCGGGAGAGGCACAAGTTGGTCATGTATATGCAGAATGACGCAGATGAGAGGAGTGATGGCATAGATGGCAGCAGCGACCAAGAAACCCCCGATAGTGGAGTATGAGGTCTATGTCGATTGGGGAGACAAGTTCGTGTTCAAAGCGCAGAAGGGGAGCATCTTCATCTGCAACGGCGAGTGGATCGCGATCCCGAAT
>Ga0265301_10000792_pt1 | contig 43260 bp, 32 predicted proteins | sample AusTroGonzalo_MG_2_FD_193488 | JGI IMG/M metagenome (GOLD analysis project Ga0265301, IMG submission 193488) | Bovine rumen microbial communities from tropical cattle in Woodstock, Queensland, Australia - Gonzalo_04 | ecosystem: Host-associated > Mammals > Digestive system > Stomach > Rumen ...
GAGAAACACCTTTCCGAAGGCGTTCGTCAGAAGGTGGCCTCGTTCTGCAACGTCGACCTTGAATGTGTGGTGCAGAGCGAAGACCTGCCGAGCATCTACGAGGTGCCAGTCAATATGCAGAACCAAGGCCTCGATGCCGCATTGCTGCGTAAGTTTGGCGTGCCGGTAGGCGAGACCCCCAAGATGGAAGGCTGGCACCGTTTCTTGGAGCTGCAACGCACCGCCACCAAGGAGGTGCATGTCGGATTGGTGGGCAAATACGACCTCCAAGACGCCTACAAGAGCATCCGTGAGAGCCTGAATCTGGCGGGTATCTATAATCACGTGAAGTTGAAGATTGACTTCATCAACAGCGAGAACATCACCAAGGAGAATGTGGCTGAACAACTTTCGGGCGTGGCAGGCATTTTGGTCTGTCCCGGCTTCGGTCAACGTGGCATCGAAGGGAAAATTGTCGCTGTGGAGTATGCGCGTGTCAACAACCTGCCTGCCTTTGGCGTATGCCTCGGCATGCAGATGATGGTCATCGAATTTGCCCGTAACGTGTTAGGTTACAAAGACGCCAACTCGAGCGAGATGGATGCCAACACCCCGCATAATGTCATCGACATGATGGAGGAGCAGAAGACCATCGTCAATATGGGCGGCACGATGCGTTTGGGTGCCTATGGCTGCAACCTGCGTGAAGGCAGCCGCGTGGCTGAAATCTACGGCACGCCTCAAATCAGCGAACGTCACCGCCATCGTTATGAATTCAACAACCGATACAAAGAAGAATACGAGAAGCATGGCATGAAGTGCGTCGGAACGAACCCCGAGAGTGACTTGGTCGAGATTGTCGAAATCCCCAGCCATCGTTGGTTCATCGGCACCCAGTTCCACCCCGAGTACTCCAGCACCGTGCTTCATCCGCATCCTTTGTTCATGAGTTTCATCAAAGAAATCGCTCAATGAGAACCCCTTTCAAGCAGAAACGGCTCCTTTTCTTGGCGGCATTCCTTGCCATCGTGTTGCCTCTCCTTGCCATCTCCTACGGCCACAACCTTACTCAAACCTTGCGCGTGCTGCGCAACGAGTTGGCTTCCGACTATCAGCAGATCGACAAGAACCGTGACCGCCTCACCGAGGACTATGAGAAACAGCGCGAGAAGATGATTGACGTGATGAAGCAGTGCGACGAGCTTTCGTTGATGCTGTATTCACAAAAGCAGGGTTTCACCTTCGATGTGAGCTATGCCTTGCAGAAGGTAACCCAGAAATACAACGAGTTCAATCAGGACCGCAGGCCTTTCGACCATATCGTCAGCAACCTCAACGTGGAGATGGAGCGCCATGCCCGCCTCATCGAGTCGCTGCGCCGTCTCCCTCCCGAGTTGGACACCATCGTCGGCGTGCCCGACAGCCTGCTAGTCCATTACGACACACTTAACCCGCTCTTCTTTAGCAGTGCGCATCTTGAGCTGGACGAGGAAGTCAAGGCCATGGCCGACTCCATCTCGGTCATCCCCTTTGTGCTCGACATGCGGGGTGAGGAAGACCGCGAACAATGTATCTTCTACGCTGGCGAGCTGCTCAAGATGTATGCCGAGACCAAGGCCGTCGTGGTGGCCGACAGCGTCCACTATTACGAGACCTTCCTGCGCTTGAAAGAGACCTACGACTATGCCCACGACTACTATCAGGTGCTGCAAAACCGCATCTTTGTTGAGGGGCAGACGCCGTGGTACACTATCTTGCAACGCCCGGGATACTATTGGCAGCAGGCGATGGACGACGCGCATGAGAAATACGACGAGGCTTCTTTGAAGTCGCTGTTCAGCAAAGGGCAACAAGACCCGACCACCGACACGGCTTGGGAATACTCGCTCCAGATTTTCATCTTCGTCCTGTTTGTCATTGAATTGATGGTGATTTGGTTCATTGTCTCGCTCTTGCTGATTCCGGCTTTCCGTTATTTCAAGCCCTTGAAGGAGCACATTGACAAAGAACAGCGGCGTTTCATCTCTTTGTTGGTCGCCATTATTGTCACCATCATCATCAACAGCACCATTGGCGGCGACGGTCTACTTCGTATCGCAGCACATCTCGCCAATACCTATCTCTGGCTGTTGGCGACCATTCTTCTCGCGTTGCTGCTTAGGCTCAAACCCAATCAGTTGAAGCCTGGTCTCAAGATGTATATGCCCACGCTATGCATGGCCTTGGCGGTCATCGGTTTCCGCGTGGTCTTCATGCCCAACGCGCTGATGAACTTCATCTTCCCGCCTGTGGTGGTGGCTTTCTTTGTTTGGCAGCTCTTCGCTTGTCTGCGCAATGTCAAGGCAATGGATCGCATCGACCGCCTGTTTGGCTGGCTATCGTTGGTAGTCCTTGGTGCCGCTGCGGGTGTGGCCATTGCTGGCTATATTTTCGCCTCGCTGCTTGTCTTGGTGTGGTGGTATTTCCAATTGGCTTACATTCAAATCATCTACACCATCTTGTGCCTCATCGTCCAATACCGCCAGAAAAGGATGGTCAAACGTATCGACGACTATAGTTCGCGCATTACCTTTATCTCGGGTCCGGGCAAGGAGACCTTGATGTTCGGCGCCACTTGGTTCTACGACTTGTTCAAAGACGTGGTGATTCCCGTGATGGCATTGTTGTCCGTTCCATCCTGCATCCGTTTGGCTCTTAATGTGTTTGACTTTGATGACTTGTTCAAGAACATCTATTACAACAATTTCGTGCAGTTGGTCAACGACAATGGCGTCGACACCTTCAGGCTGTCATTCCACGGCATCTTCGTGTTGATTAGCCTGTTATTTGTGTTCCGTTACATCGACCGCGCCTTGCATGCCATCTGGCAGCAGTGCCGTTATGCGCTCTTCATGAAGAAGAACCACCGCAAAACCATCCGCAACAACGAAATCAACCTGTCGTTAGGCAATAGCATTATTAGTGTTTTGGTTTGGTTTACATACATTGTCGTCATCGTCTTGACGTTGCACGTTCCCACAAGTTCGTTGACCCTCGTAGCGGGCGGTCTCTCTGCTGGTATCGGTTTTGCCCTGAAGGATACCCTCAACAACTTCATTTATGGCATCCAACTGATGTCGGGGCGTTTGCGTGTCGGTGACTGGATTGTTTGCGACGGCATCCGTGGTAAGGTCACTCACATCGGCTACCAAAGTACTGAGATTGAGACCGTTGATGGGGCTGAGATGTCGTTCCTCAACGCCACGCTGTTTGCCAAGAACTTCAGTAACCTCACGCGTAACCACGGCTATGAGTTCGTCAAGATTACGGTGGGTGTGGCTTATGGCACCAACATTCAGCGTGTCAGGCAGTTGTTGGGTGACGCTTTGCAAACCCTACAAGACAGGGATGCTTTCGGGCGTGAGATTGTGGATCCGAAACGCGGTATCAACATCACCTTGGACGACATGGACGACAGCGCGGTCACCATCGCTGTGAAGCAGCAGGTGCTCGTGGCGGAGCGTGTCGGCTATATTGACCGAGCCAAAGAATTGATTTATAATACTTTGAACGAGAATGGCATCGAAATCCCATTCCCGCAATGCGATGTGCATCTCGTCAAAGAAGAATGAACAATTCAACCAGTTTTGCACTCAAAATGGGCCTCATGAAGGAATTGGGACACATACACCTATTAAGTCCTCGTCACCGATTCAAAGCATCATATAGCAAAGACCAATCCTTGATTTTAATATTCCATAGGTTCGGGCAATCGAAAAAAGCACCTCGTTTAATTCTTGTCACTGAATCAGGAATGACAATACTACTCAGACTTTCACAGCCTTTGAAAGCGTATTCTCCAATCTTTGTCACCGAATTGGGTATAATGACAGAACTGAGCCCTCGACAGTTGTAAAAAGCATAATCGTCAATCACCTTCACTGAATCAGGAATGACAATCTTGGTCAAACTTGAGCATCCATCAAAGGTGTTTTGATTAATTACTTTGAGGGAATCGGATAAGATGATTGTGGATAAGTTTTCGCAAGCGTTGAAGGCATAGCATCCGATGTCTGTCACCGAGTTGGGAATAGTTATAGATTGAAGATGGTTGCAGCAGGAAAAAGCAAAATCTCCAATTTGAGTCACCGAATTGGGGATAGAGATTGATTTAAGGCAGGGATGGCATGAAATGGTCTGTTTTTCAATGGTAGTCACTCCACGGAGCATATCGGCAACCTCTTTGTCATCATACCATCTTTTTAGACTCACTGTCAGGTTGGCTGAAAGGTCTGAATCATCACGCTCACCAGATTCAGCTATTTCTCCTGTAACAACAAGATGATTCTCGGAAACAGAAACAATATTAAACCTGGCATCACTCGAACCCCATGACCAACAGAAAGATGATGATATATGTAATCCATTATCATCCAACCAATAGTCACAGTTCTCGTCTATGCCCACGCTAAAGATTGTTCCATAAAAACCACCGTTTGATAAAAAAGCCCATAACTTGCCAGGCGTTATGCGTCTGGCATAATAAGAATAGTCGGGGCCGCATCCTTCCACTGATTCTATCAACCAATAACCTTCAATCATTTTATGGACTGAAAGTGGTGAATAATTGTTTGTTTCTTCCATCATCGTCTTCCTATTTTTTGCAAAAGTATATAATTTTGTAAAATCTGTATACAACGTACAAATCTAAAAAGAAGCTCAATAGCCAAAAATAATGTATCTTTGCCGCCAAAATACCAAATGAAATGAAGAAATCCATTCTTATAGTAATAGCAGCAGTTTTAATGTTGGCCTCTTGTAACGAAAAAAAGCCTAACATATCTCCCGAAGGCGATACCCAACCCAAGAAAACCATTATTGTGCCGCAGTTTAATGCTGACTCAGCCTATCAGTATGTGGCTATGCAGACCCAGTTTGGACCGCGTGTGCCTGAGACAAAGGCCCATGCCGATTGTGCTGCATGGCTTACGGCGAAGTTGGGCGAGTTTGCCGACACAGTCATTGTGCAGGATTTCAGGACGCGCCTTTTCAACGAGAAAGGCATCGACGGGCAGAACATCGTGGCTGTGTTTCACCCCAAGGCCAAGAAACGCATCGTGCTCTGCGCCCACTGGGATTCGCGCCCTTATGCCGACCACGACCCTGACGAAGCCAACAGCCGTACACCTATTGACGGTGCCAATGACGGTGCCAGCGGCGTGGGCGTGTTGCTCGAATGTGCCCGTCAGTTCAAACTGCAAGCCTTGCCCGAGCATCTGGGCGTTGACATCGTCTTTTTCGATCTCGAAGACTATGGCCCGCATCAGACGGAGGCTGAGTTGTATTATGATGAGTCGGTCAACCACTGGGCTTTAGGCTCGCAGTATTGGTCGAAACACCCGCATGTGTATGGCTATAAGGCCTATTATGGCGTCCTTCTGGATATGGTGGGCGGCAGCAACCCCAACTTCCCGAAGGAGTATTACTCGCAGGGGTATGCCGCATGGGTGAGCAACAAAATCTGGCGCAAGGCCTACGACTTGGGCTATCGGCCATATTTCAACAATGAGTTAGGTCCCATTGTTAGCGACGACCATCTCCCGATGAACCAGATGGCGGGCATTCCTACCGTCGACATCATCGACTTACAGCCCGAGAGCAGCAACGGCTGTTTCCCCGAGGTGTGGCACACCTTAAACGACAACCTTGAAAACATCGACAAGGCCACGTTAGGTATGGTGGGCGATGTGCTGCTCCATACGGTCTATGAGGAATGAGAAAAGGCCGCGATGCGGCCTTTTTCTACTTTCTTTACAGCCCTCTGATAAACTCATCCAATTTCTGTTTCGACGATTCGTAGGAGAAGGCGTCGTTGAGCTGGTAGTACTTGTTTTGGTCGACGCAATACCCGTAGGCATACTTGGCGAACTCCAATTTGTTGCTCTCGAACGAGAACAGTTTGCAGATGCCAAGAATCTGGCTTGCTGTCATCGGGTTGGCCGAGACCACTTGCTTGGCGACGGTCAGTCTCGAACTGTCGAAGGCTTCATCTGAAATCAGTTGGCAGGCATCTTCGTAATCCTCAGGACTCATGCCAAACGTCATAGGCGGCATGGGAGGCATATAAGGCTCTTCATTGACTTCGATATTAGGCATAGTTACCACATCCATGGTCAGTTCGGGGCTTACATAGGTCTCGTAATCATCGAATCCCCAGCATTTCCAACTATGGATGATGGTAAGTGTCTTCGATTGCCCGAGGTCGACAAACTGGCCCACGCAATTTTGCATTTCGTTGTCAAGCTCCACGCGGACATAGTAGCTGTCTTCTTCGAGGTTGCGGATGCAGATGCTGTGCACGGCATTCTCGTTTTGGAGGACGTCGTCGATGAAGAGCCAAAAACAAAGGTCTTGTGGCGCGGTGATGGTCAAAGACGAGGCATGTTGTTGATGGTTTTCACCTTGCGGGGGCTTGATGCGTACACGCTGGGCCATGCCAGGTAAGGCCATGAAAAGGATGAGGGCAAATAACAGATGTTTTTTCATATCATTTGGGTTTATTGTAGAGACGGTGTGCACACCGTCTCTACGGAAAAAATGCAATAATTATTCCACGACAACCTTCTTCGTCACCAGGCTACCGCCCAGCATCTGAATAGTGTAGATGCCTGCGGGCCAACGGCTCACGTCGATGGTGCGCTGGCCCTCCACGGTGAAAGTGGCCACAATTTGTCCCTGCATGTTGAGCACCATCACGCTGACGACACCATGTTCGTAGTCGGTGCAAATGGTGAACTGGTCTTTCGCGGGGTTGGGGTAGATCTCGGCGTTGAAGGCCGACTCAGCATGGAACTCATGGACGCCCACCAACAGGTCTTCATCGTTGCTGTAGGTGACAACCTTGCCTGCCACGCGCAGCACCGGGTTGTCGGGGGCGGCACATTCGGTACAGGTCACGCCATCGACGCAGTCGGGGTGGTTGGGATGACAGAGGTCAAGATAGGTCGGGTCGAATTCGTAGAATAATTCAGCCTGGCCGTCAGCAAGGTATTCCGAAAGGTCAAAATTCCACACCATACCGATGCTGCCAGGGCACCATCCGCTACGTGCGTAGGCCCAAGTGCCATTCTGCGGCTGACAGCCTGCCGGATTGGGGCTACAGGAGCGCCAGAGGTGCTGGTCAAACTTGTTTTGGCCATTAATGAGGATATGGTGTGTGGCCTCATAGAACTCAGCGGCGTTGCCCGTGTTGTTGGTGTTGTTGGTGCCGCTGCTCCAGTTGTGGCCCGTGGTAGTCAGTTTAAGCTTGGCGACCTGCGCTTGGTCGCTGAAAGTATAGTCAACGACAGGAACGGGTTGTTGGTTGGCATAGTCGCCAAAGGCAAAGGTGCCAAACCAAATTTCATCCATATCAACGTAGAGGTATTCAGGGGTGCCTTTGGTAAAGCTGAAAATCAAGTTGGGATTTGAGCCGCTGCCGTTCCAAAGTTCCATATAATACTCCATCTCCACCAAACCTTGTAACATCGACGTGTAATCGCTAACGTCCACATCGTCTTGGCACTGCACACCGAATGGGGTAATATAACGGAACAGCTCCATCCATTCGCCACGATAGTTGCGCACCTTGACACCGCCAATGCGGTCGTAGGTGTCGCAGTTGCTGTTCACGCAATTGTAATCAAAATGGGCTAAAATCTCATTGAAGCTGCCTATATGGGATGGGAAGACATACTCGCCACGAGCACTATGTTGGCTCGGGGTACACACCAAGTCGCCGTGCATAGTCACCACATCGAGATGGGTCTCTATGGTATTGGTGACTTCAAAACGGTTGCTGAAAGTCGTTGTCTTGTCACCCGATTGCGTCACGCTGACGGTCATGTCGAAATCGTCGAAACCGCTGGGCGTCCAAAAGCCATAATAATAGCCGTTGTCGGGGTCGTTAGGATAGTCGGTTTGTAAGGCGATTTCCTGTCCGTCAACGCTGGCCGTGATGTTGGTGAACTTGATGACGTCAGGATGCTCGATGTAAGCCGAAACGACAATTAAAACAGGATGAATCTCATCTAAATAGACTTTGGTGTCCTCATAGGGACGACGGATTTTTACCTCAGGTTCGTAGGCATACGGGTCGACGACCTCGAAAGTCTTCACCACATCGGGGGCGGGGAGCCAGTTGGCGTTGCCGGCTTGGGTGGCCTTGAATTTAACAACACCCGTTTCACCTGTCAGAGTTAGAATGTTGCCTTCGATGGTGGCGGGGCCTTCCATCATCTCGAAGGAGACGGGCAGTCCCGATGAAGCAGTGGCTTCAAGGGTAATTGGATCATTGAAAATCAGCTGGTTCGGGATGTCAGCCATCTCAATGAGTTGGGCGTTACCATCGGGCTGCTGGCGAACCAAAAGGTTGTCGAAGCCGCCCGTGCCGCCTTGCGAGTGGAAGAAGACGCCGTCCCACACTTGGTAGTCCAGCTTGTCGCCACTGCCAGGGGTAAGGTTCATGCAGACGTTGGTGCAGCCCGCCATCTGGATCCATTCGCCCTCGCAGCCGGGCTTGACGAACACCGTCACCGCACCCGCGCCGTCGTAAGCTGTGAAGTCGAACGACATCTTGTAGCGCGTCCAGCCGCCTTCCTCGTAGTCGAAGGGAATGTTGCTGCCATCGGGCAGACATACCTTGGCGTGCCCGCTGTCGCCTTGGCTCTTGATGAAGAGGTAGACGCCGCCGTCGGGGTCGGTCATGCCGGGCAGGATATGGCCATCGCCGTCGGCATCGAAGCCCACACCGAAGAACGAGCCCCACCACGTGCGGTTCATGTCGATTTCAAGATCCATGATGCCGCCGCCTTGGAAGCTGAAGTTGAAGTTGGACGAGGCTTTGCGCGTAGCCGTGCGCCCCACGCCCGAGCCACCGTAGGGATACCAGATGGCCATGCTCTCGTCAGGAGCCATGTCGGAGCCGCAGACATACGAAACATCGAAGTCCTGCGATGAGGTGGCGGTCTGGTAGTGTGTCATCCAGCCGTCCTGGCCGTTGAGGTTTTGTGAGCCTTCAGTGAGGCTATTGAAGTCGTAGAGGTATTCCACTTGGGCCATGCCCAATGTGGCCAAGAGGCAGAACAAGGTGAGTAAAGCTGTTTTTTTCATAGGATTGTGTTTTTAAAACGGGGCTTCAAAACCCCAACTTTGGATAGTAATTGGGGACAAAGATAAAAAAAACTGGAAAATCAAAGGGTAAATTCAATGAAAAGATAAGCCATGCGGAAAAATTGCTATTTTTGCAGTTTCTAATACAAACGATTTGAACGATGAAAAAGCTGTTATTATCCCTTTCGCTGTTGGCTGCTCTAATGGGTTTCAACGCCTGCAGCACTGATGTGGAGCTTTATGCCGACTATAAGGACATCCCGATTGTGTACGGCTTGCTCGACGCCTCGCAGGACACCAATTATATCAGAATCAACAGGGCGTTCTCAGGCAGCAACGACCATCCTATTGATGCTCACCAGATTGCCCTCATCGCCGACTCCTGCAACTATCCGGGCAAGCTGCCGGCTTGTCTCATTGAGTATAAACTGGGCTATGGCGGGAATTATTACCCCACGGGCGACACGGCGCTGCTTGACACCCTCACAGTCCATGATAAGGACACGTTAGGCTTTTTCTATGCTCCGGACCAGAAAGTCTATTTCACCGACGGCAAGACCATCGACGGCAAGTCGTTGTATGGTAACAACACCGTTGGCGTCAAATACAAGTACAAACTCATGGTGCTCAAAGGCAACGACACCATCTCGGCCGAGACGGGTCTGGTGGGTGGAGATAACTTCAAGATCCTCACGTCCAGTTTTACCTTCAGCCCGGAGCAAAGCGACAAAACGAAGAAAATCTTGTTCACCCCTGCCGATTACGCGGTTTTCTATGATGTGAAAGTGGTGTTCCATTATCATGAGAGCCATAAAGGCGGTCCTTGGGAGGACAAAGAAGTCTCCTTCTCCATCGGGCCTAAGAGTATCGAACAGCTGTCGATGGACGATCAGGTCTATTATGTCCTTTATCCGGAAAACATCCTGTTCAACCTCTTGACTGAGGCCATCGGTGATGACATTGTTCATAATTCACAACACCCGGATGTGGTGCGCTATTTTGATGAAAAGCCCATAGAAGTTTTCGTGGCTGCGGGAGGTGATGAGTTGTACAACTACATCCAGGTGAACCAGCAATCGGGTTTCTCGCAGACGATTCCCGACTATACCAACGTCTTTGGCGGCTTTGGCGTATTCTCTTCGAGAATCAATCTGGAAAAAGAGGCCAAGATATCCTCATCGACCGCCATTGGGCTTTACGGCAAGGAGGCGTGGGGATTCAAGCAACAATAATAGCCCGTATATAGCCCGTATTTTAAATACATAAGCGCATGATCCGTTCGATGACAGGTTACGGCATCGCCGAACAAACCTATAGCACCAAGAAAATCACCGTTGAGATTAAAACGTTGAACAGCAAGCAGCTGGATCTTCAGGTGAAGCTACCCAACGAATTGCGTTTCGCCGAGTTGGACTTCCGGAATGCCATTGGCGCCAAACTCCAGCGCGGCAAGATTGATGTGATGATTACGGTGACCGACACCGACCTGTCGCAATCCTACCACATCGACCAGGACATCGTGAAGGCCTATAAGGACCAAATCGAAGCCATCTCCTTGGCGTTAGGCATCGCTCCGGCCGACGACTTGGCTTCCATCCTCTTCCGTATGCCTGGCATCTTTAACGTGCCTGTCGAGAACTACGACGAAGCTTTTGTCGCCAAGGTGGGCGAGACCCTCGACCAAGCCTTGGACATTGTCGATGGCTTCCGCATTCAAGAAGGCAACACCTTGAAGAAAGACCTGCTGCACCGCGTTGAACTGATCCTTGACCTGCTTGCCCAGGTGGAGCCTTACGAGAAGAGCCGCCATGAGGTCATCAAGCAACGCATCACCAAGAACCTCAGCGAGTTGACTTCCAGTGGGCAATATGACGAGAACCGCTTCGAGCAAGAACTGATCTTCTATCTCGAAAAGCTTGACATCACCGAGGAGAAGGTTCGTCTGCGCCAGCATTGCAACTACTTCAACGAGAGTTGCGATGATGACCAGGCGGGTAAGAAACTCGGCTTCATTGCCCAAGAGATGGGCCGTGAGATTAATACCCTTGGCTCAAAGGCCAACGAGGTGAACATCCAGAAGATTGTCGTCAAGATGAAGGACGAACTGGAGAAGATTAAAGAACAGGTATGCAACATTTTGTAGTTTGCAGTTGTTCAGTTGGGAGTTGTTCAGTTATTGAACTTGGATGATCCCAACTGATAACTGAACAACTGAATAATTGAACAACTGAACAACTATGAAAAAAGGGAAACTTCTCATCTTCAGTGCCCCGTCTGGTTCGGGCAAGACCACATTGTTGAACCATGTCATGGCCAACATTCCTGAGATGGCCTTTTCGGTTTCAGCGACCACACGTCCGCCCCGTGGTGAGGAGGTGAACGGCCGCGAGTATTATTTCCTGACCATGGAAGACTTCAAGCAGCGTGTCGAAAACGGTGAGTTCCTCGAATGGGAGGAGGTCTATCCAGGCCGTTGTTATGGCACCCTGCTCTCGGTGGTGGCACAGATGCAGGAAGAAGGCAAGCATGTGGCCTTCGACGTGGATGTGTGCGGCGGCGTGAACATCAAGAACCATTATGGCGACCAAGCCCTTTCGGTCTTCATCCAAGCGCCTTCTATTGAGGTGCTGCGCGAGCGTCTCATCAACCGTCAGACCGACTCGATGGATGACATCGAGCAACGTCTCGCTAAGGCCGCTTGGGAGATGGAATTTGCCCAAGGCAAGTTTGACCGCACCATCGTCAACGACGACCTCGAGACTGCCAAGCGCGAGATTCTCGAAGTGGTCACCGCGTTTTTGAACGCCCCAGAGACGAGCCGTCCCGAATTGGACTTCTAAGGCCATGAAAAAAGTAGGCATCTATTCTGGTTCCTTCAACCCCATCCATCACGGCCATGTGATGCTGGCTAACTACTTGGTCGAGTTCTCCGACTTGGATGAGCTGTGGTTTGTGGTCACGCCGCAGAATCCGTTGAAGAAGAAAGAGGATTTGCTTGATGACGATGAGCGCCTCAAGATGGTGCAGCTTGCCCTTGGTGACGACCCGCGTTTCCATGTCAGCGACATAGAGATGCACCTGCCTACGCCTTCCTACACCATCAACACCTTGACTTCGCTCTCGGAGCAGTACCCTGATACCGAGTTTGTCTTCATCTGTGGCATGGACAGCCTCCAGAACATGAAAAATTGGCGTGAATACCAGAAAATCTTGGACAACTATGAGCTGTTGGTGTTTCCGCGCGAAGGCTACGATGGGGGAGAGCTGATTAGTTATCCTTCGGTGACAGTGCTGAAGACCCCTATCTTGGAGATCTCGTCCACTTTCATTCGCCAATGCGTCAAGGAAGGCCGCGATGTGCGGCATTTCATGCCGGAGAAGGCATTTCAGTATATGAAGGAACAACGGTTTTACGAGTAAATATATTACAATTGGTTTTGTAGAGACATGCTATGGCGTGTTTCTACTGTAACCTTTATTATGTGGGTTTGTAAAATGCTTTTTATATTGTATTGAAAATCAATTCTATACAAAAACCATTTTGTAAAATGTTTGTAAAATCCGAAATGAAAATGGTAATTCGCTGAATGACATCTCCCAACGCGGTAATTTTGCGGCATCAAACTATTTTGTAATTTTGTCCGTATGAAGACGAGAACTTTGGTTTTTGGATGCCTGTTGCTGCTTGTAGCTTGCAACCAACCCAACCGCGAAGCCCAAAAGTTGCTTCGCCAAGCCGAAAGCGTAGTAGAAACCTATCCGGATAGTGCCTTACATCTGATAGACAGTATAATGCGAATGGAGGTTTATTTCGGCGAAGACGAGCGCATGGAAATAGCTCTGCTGCAAGGTCGGGCGATTTATGGCGACGACCGTGATGCCACAGACCCTACTAAACCGAACGGTAACATTGTGTTGGATAAGGTGATGAATCACATCTACACTTCTCCCGACCTTGACCGTGCTCCAGCCTATTTTGCCAAGAAAGGTCAACCTAAAGAGGCGGCACTGGCAGCACTTTATAAAGGGTATGACTTGCAGTCGGTTTATGCTGATAGTTTGGCCTTACAATCCTTCAAGGAGGCGGTGAGGTATGGTGTTCGAGCTAACGATAGCCTCACTGTGGCTCGCGCTTGTTTTCAAGAAGGGAGAATGTTGTATTTGCAAGATAAGTACGAGGAGGCTGCTGCCGCATTGGATTCTGCTGACCAGTTTTTTGGTCGTAATCATTTCCAAAGGGCTTTCGTTCAGAATATGATGTGCCTAAATTACCTCTTTATGAAGGAATATGACAAGGCGGTTTTCTATTATAACAGTTGCCTTGCGTTAGCAACTGAAAGCGGCAATGACGAGGCCGAATGGCGTGTTTTGTTCAACTATGGCACGATGTTGGGCAGTGAACAATTTGACAGAATGGATGATGGATTATTGATATTGAGAAAGCTGAAGACCGAAGACACTGGATTAAAATCGGCTACCAAGGCGTTCGGTATGAAAGAATTGTTTTTTAAGCATAATATTAGGCATAAAATAAAGCCGCTGAGTGATGATTCAACTCATCATTATAGCAATATTTGGGCAAGTACTATGCCATTCAGCCATAAATATAAGATTGGTGGTGCCGATGAGTTTTGCTATTACGGACGACAGCATGATCTATATCCCATATTTCTGACGCATTGGATTACCGCGGAAGAAACCTATTATGGTGAGGTTTACGGAATAATTAAAAATTACACTCGCCAACAGCAGCGCAATGACTATTTGGCCTTGCGAAACGCGATGGCTGAGAAGGAAAGGCAAAAACAACATCAAGCATTGGTCTTTTGCATAGTAGCTATTGCATCACTCTTATTATTAATAATAGGTGCTCTGCTGTATTGGCTGAAACACAAGTCGAAAGCGGAGGAGGAACCCTTGCCTGAAACAAATCCATTTGTCAGTCAAGAGATTGCGGCACGCTTGCGGCTGATACTCTATGCTGTGCGTACCGAAAAACGCGCCAACGACATCAAAAAGGAATGGAGTCCATTGGTGCGGCAGGTGATGAACGGCAAGGAAACCGCATACGAGGCTGCCGTGTCGGTCATCGAAAGTGCCTATCCAGGTTTACAGGCAAAAATCAGCGAGCTATATCCCGACTTGAACGAGACGGATTCAAAAGTTTGTCTGCTCTCGTGCAGCGACATTACCAATACGGAGATGGGCGAGATATTGGAGTTAAGCGTCTATTCCATTAATAAGAGCCGTAGCGAACTCCGCAAAAAGCTGGGCTTTGAGCCTGGGGAGTTGAAAAATCGGTTGTAAAAGGCATTTTAAGAACTGGAAAGCCTGCCCTTAAAACTTGTAAATCCTCTATATTTTATTGTTGATTTTCAATGGTTTGTAATTGACCATTGAGGGATCATTTGTAATCACCGAAATCAAATTTGTAACTTCATTGACAGCATTTTCGAACACGGTACTTTTGCCCCAAAATCAACAATTCAACAAAATGAAACAAGTCTTCCCAACTTTAGTATTAATGCTCCTGCTCCCCATAATAGGCATGGCGCAAACCCACAACTTGAGCGGCACGGTCTGTGACGAACAAGGAGTATTGCCTTATGCCACCGTTATGGTGTGGCAGGGCAATGACACGGTGAAAGCCACCTACGGTATCACCAACAAGCAAGGCGACTTCGTACTGCGCGGCCTCAATACAGGCCAATACAAAGGTATGGTGAAATTCACCGGCTTTGAGCATCTGCCTTTCTCCGTCAACCTTGACAAGGACATGCGCTTGGACACGCTACGCCTCAAGCCCGATGTGAAGATGTTGAACGAAGTGCAAGTCACTGCGTCCAAGGTCTTTGAGGACAAGTTCGACAAACTGCGCATGAACATTAGCGAATTGAAACTGCCACCAGCGGCCACCTATATCGACGCTTTGCGCGAAATTCCAGGCTCTTTTTACAAGGTGAGCGAGAACACCTTGACCGTCCTGAACAAGCCTGTTTTAGTGTGCGTTAATGGTCGGCCTCTCCGTGTTTCGTTCAGTCAAATCACTGACATGCTGCAAGGCGAAAAGGCTGAGGACATCGCAGAGGTGGAAATCATGTACGAAACGCCGCCACGTTTCGCAGGCGAGTGGGACGGTCCCGTGGCGAACATCATCACGAAAAAGAACTTGGTCACGGGCTTCTACGGCAGCGTCTCGGGCGACTTGCAGATGCGCAGACACCTCGGCGAAAGATTCAATGCCAACCTCAACTTCCGCACTCAGAAGACCAACACTTTCTTGAGGCTCTCACAAGACTATAACCCAAGAGAGTATTCCTACCGCTATTGGCAGTATCGCGAGGACGGCGACACGCTGATGCGGCGTGAATCGAACCATTATAACATCAACAATAACACATACTCTCTACAGGCAGGCACTGGCGTTCAGATGAACAAAAACAACTCCTTGGACATTAACTTCTCGGGAAACTTCGATTTCGACCACGATAACATCGACGAGTATGTCTTCGACCGAGGAATGGCCATCCATTCCACCGACACTGTGCGCAACGACTCACGTTCCTTTTGGAGCGATATTTACTACAAGCACAATTTCAACAACCCCAAGCATTACTTCACCGTCGATGCCAACTTGAGCCGTAACCATAACGAGTCGGGCAGCCTTCGAGAATATGTCTATATGCCTGATTCAACAACCTATAACCGTGATGTTTCGCCCTATTCGGCTTGGCTGTTCTCTTCTCGCGCGGACTATTACCACGAGTGGGGCAAGTTCCAAATCCAATCGGGCATCATTTTTCGTCATTCCGACATACAAAACGACTTCACCTACGAGAACCTCATCGATGACACTTGGCAGCCTGACCCACTGGTTTCCAACAAGTTCAACTACACGGAAAGCAATTATGTAGCCTATTTCACTTTTGGCCATCAGGTGAGCAAGAAGTTCAATTATTCGGTTACGTTCAACGACTCGTATGTGCGGACTTTGGGCGTTTCAGAAACCACGGGAATCACGACGCCTTACAATTATAATGTCATCCGTCCTTACCTCACATTGCGTTATAAACCCCATGAGAACCATTATTTCACCTTCACTTTTGGCAGGAACTACGGTAAGCCTAACTTCGCCTACCTGAATCCTTTCCGCAAGTACGAAAGCCCTGTTTATTATGTGGAGGGCAATCCCAATCTGAAGCACTCGATTACCCATAACTTGAAATTCAATTACCGTTTCCGCTATTGGCTGAATTTCGGCGTTTCGTATGCTAACGCCACGAATACGGTGCTGCAAGTGCCGCAGTTGGATGTTGACGGAGCCATCATCGGCTACACCTACGGCAATTTTGGTAAAAGTGACGACTTGAAATTCACCTTGAACCTGTCGAAGCGGCTGTTCGACAAGCGTTTGAACCTCAGTTTTGAAGGTCAGGCGCGATACATGCTCTACAATAGCGGTGATGCCCTCGACTACCGCAATTCGATGTGGAGTTATTATGGCAACTTCGACTTCTCGTATGTACTCATCAAGAAATACGATGTGGAATTTGGCGGCTATGCTCTGTATTCCTCGTCACACCTCAGCGGTTATGCCGTAACGCAAGGCATTCCCAAGATGGGCTTGCACCTCTCTGCGCGGTTCTTGGACGGCAATCTGCAAACCACTCTCAGCGTAAACGACGTGCTCAACACCGATGTCGGCAACCGCGTGAGCCTGTTGGATGGCGTCGTTTCAAAGAGCGACAACATCATTGATTCGTGCTACATTCGCTTTTCAGTACGTTACAGCTTCAATCGCAAGAACTTGAAGCGGTTCAATAACCATCAGGGGAGCAATGAGGATAGCAATAGGTTTTGATTTATCCTCCAGTCAAATTCGTCAAATCAATAAACTCCTGCACCGACAGTTAAACTATTCCTTTTTTGCTATTTCTTGATTTTGATCCCCTGCTCTTCAATATACTGCTGAATGAATTCGGCAATGTCTTTTGGGGAAACATCGTATTTCGGTTCAAGTAACGAAAAGCTCTCGGGTTTATGGAAGTAGTTCTCGTTCAGTAGAATGCTGTAGATAAACTTGGAGTGTATCGTATGACGAGAGAACTTGCCTGCATATTCCACCCCTTTGGCCAAATCGTAGCCATCCTTCAGTAAAGCGTAAATGTCGTAGTAGTCGCGGAAAGCACTGCGCACGGCGATGGTGAACAGTTTCATGCCCAACAATTCCTGCAACGAAGGGGTGACGATATTGTTGTAAACGAAGCCTTTCCCCAATTCCGGCACTGAGTTCTCAGGTCTGAAAAACGACAGTTTTACATTTCCGTTCACAAAGATTTGAAGTTGGTTTTTCGACAGGAACTCCTTCCGACAGTTGGGGAAAACGCTTGAGATTTCATTGGAAATGGCTGAAAAGTCAAGCATTGGACGCTCTTTTCTCAATCCAAGCAATTCAAAATCAAGGTCTTCGCTTTTTCTGTGTCTCATTTGTAGCGATTGAGCCGTGCCCCCGCAAAGATACAGACCTTTGACGACCTTCATCTGTGAGACAGCCTCAAAAACAGGGATGGTCTCTTGCCTAAGCCCTAATTTCCAATCTTGGCTTTCCATATCGTCTCAGGTATTGATTGGGTTTCTTGATGTCGAAAAACATAACCGCCAGCAACCAGTTGATGATGCCGTAATAGTCGCCTTGCGAAACCAGACGCTCGCGCCATACGCGCTGTATCTGCTTCATGGGATAGAGCGCGCAGAGTTTGTGCAAGTCTTCAAACTCGAGATACAGCAAGGCTTTTTCAATGAGCAAATTGTCATCGATGTCGCTCGGGTTTTTGGCATATGACCACAGGCAGCCCGATTGCTCCAACTGCCGCCATAGGACACGCTTTTTGTCCTCATTCTTCCCGTTTCTTCTCTGACTGTTACTCATGATGCTGCAAAATTAGACAAAAACTGGTTAATGACAACACTTTTACTTGCTCTCAGCAATCAAATTCGTCAAATCAATAAACTCCTGCACCGACAGTTGCTCGGGGCGTTTGTTGAAGACCTCGTTGTCGATGATTTCAGGGCTGAGCATCGGGCGCAGCGAGTTGCGCATGGTCTTGCGGCGCTGGTTGAAGGCCTGCTTGACGATGCTCACAAACAGCTTCTCGTCGCAGCCCAGGTCGGTGACGGCATTGCGCCGCATCTTGATGACCGCCGACTTCACCTTGGGCGGCGGGTTGAAAACATTTTCGTGTACGGTGAAGAGGTAATCGATGTCGTACCAGGCTTGCATTAATACGCTGAGGATGCCGTAGGTCTTGCTGCCTTCTTTGGCGGCCATGCGCTCGGCCATCTCCTTCTGCACCATGCCGACCACTTCGACGACTTGCTCTTTGTATTTCAGCACTTGGAAGAAAATCTGGCTACTGATGTTGTAGGGGAAGTTGCCGATGATGGCCATGTTTTGCTGGCCAAACTGGCTGAGGTCGGTGCGGAGGAAGTCGCCTTCGATGAGTCGCTCGCCGAGCATGGGGAAATGTTTTTGCAGATACGCGATGGATTCCTTGTCGATTTCGATGACATGGAATTTGTCCAAGACATCCTGCACCAGATATTGCGTCAACACGCCCGTGCCAGCGCCCACCTCGATGACGCTCTCCACGTCGGGCGATAATTGCTCCACAATGCGTTTCGCGATATTCTGGTCGGTCAGGAAATGCTGACCTAAACTCTTTTTCGGTCTGACTTCGTTCATTCTCAGTTGTTCAGTTTGTAGTTGTTCAGTTATTCAGTTGTCCAGCCAACTCATAACTGAGTAACTGAACAACTGAACATCTCACAACTTACGGTAATTCTTCTTCGCTTGGGCGGTATAAATGCTTGTCGGGTATTCGTCAATCAGTTTTTCGTAATGCTGTTTGGCCGATTCTTTGGCCTTCAATTCGTTCTGCTCGATTAATGCGGCATGCATCAAGGCGGCGTCGGCCATGTAGCTGTCAGGATATTGCTCCACAATCTGCAAAAACAGTTGTTCGGCAGTTTCGAAGGCTTTCCGTTTTTCCTCAATCTCGGCTTTGCGGAACAAGGCGTGCGGTTTGCTGATCTCGTTGCCGCTGGCGATGATGTCGCCGAGCAGAGTGAGGGCTTCGTCTTCCCGCTGTTGGTAGATTCTGTAATCGGCGCGCGCCAGACGGTTGAGTTCGGTGCCTGTGGTATCCATTTCAAGGTTGTCCTTAATGACCAACGAAAGTGTCATGGCGTCATTGGCGATGAGTTTGGAGGTGGCGGCTTTTAGCACCTTCAGCTGGCTCTCGGCCCATTCGTATTCGCCGATGAAATAACGTAGCTGGGCGTTCTTATATCGGGCTTCGTGGCCAAGCGGCTCTTCTTTCAGGCTCTTGTCGACTTGGCTATAGAGCAGCGTGGCTTCCCACACCTCGTCTTCATACAGGTAGATGTCGGCGAGTTTCAGCTTAAGCTCGGCCTTGTCTTGCTTGCCGCCGACGTTTTCTATGGTTTGCGTGAGTATGTCGACGGCTTCTTCTGTCTTGTCGAGTTGGTAGGTCAGGATGTCGGCCTTAATCAGGGTCAGCCTCGTCAAGTCGTTGGTGTTGACTTCGGTATAAGCCTCATCGATGCGCTTTGAGAGTCGTTCGTAGGCCTTGGTGTCGGTGCTGTTGGCATCATTCAGCTTCAAGTAGTCGGCCTTGATGGCACCGGTGAGGGCTTGGCCATAGTAAGGGCTGCTTTTGCCTTTGTCGACGATATAGGCGTAGCCTTCGCGAGCCACGTCGAATTGTTTGTTGTTCAAGCAAATGCCTGAAAGGTTATTGATTTGTGCATCCTGATCGTGGGTGCGACGGTCGATGCTGAGGCACTGGGCCAAGGCGATGTCGTAGTCTTCTTGTTGCAGGGCGAACCATACCAAGAGCCGGGCATATTCCAAATTGTCGGGTTTTGCTTGGGTCTGTTGCAGCAAGGCAATACGCAGTTCATCGGCGATGCTGTGGTTCACGTCGTAGAACAGAAGGGTTTGTAACCGGTTTTGGATGTTGTTGTATTGCCCGGGATGCGCCTCCAGCTCAAGGAAATAGAGACGGAAGGCTTCCTGGTAGTTGACCATGCTCTGGTTGATGTAGGCCATGTCCATGTAGAAGGTCTCCTTGCCTTCAAGCAGTTGGTTGCCTTTGTCGAGGATGGCTAGGGCCATGTCGTAGAGGCCGCGACCTTGGAAGGCGTAGCTGAAGTTACGGATGATGGCTGCGTTGGCGGGCAGGTTGTCCAAAACCCCGTTGAGGCATTTTCTGGCTTTGTCGTTCTTGTCCTGTAATTTGTAGACATAAACGAGGTCGGCGGTATATTTGGAGTTGGTCGGTTCGTCCCTCAGGGATTTCTTGAGTGCTTTCTCGGCCTCGTCATAGTCTTTCAGCTGGATGAGGCATTCTACATACTGCTGGAAATGATAGGTTTGGTTGGCTTTCTCGTACAGGCTTTTATAAAGGTCGCGGGCCTTGTCGTACTGCTGGTCGCGGAAATACTGGCTGGCCAGTTGCTCGTCGATTTGCATCTGTTCCTTTTGTCGCGCATCAATCTTTTTGCCTTTGGGTGGCGTGCTGATTTGGGCTTCCAAAGGGAGGAGCAGTGCAATGTTGATGAGGAGCAGGAAGAGCCAACGTTTGTTCATGGCGGGAAAAGGTTTACTTATTGTCCAGGCCTTTCTTGTTGGTGCTGTAATGGTTGATATTGTTCAGGTCTTTTTTGCAGGAACCGAAACGGTCTTCGAAATACTGGACTTGGTTGCTAAGCAAATCGACGTGTTCGGTTTCTGCGGCGATGTAGACGTTGGCCAAGGAGTCGGAGAGGTAATGGCTCTTGATGTCCGCCTTGAGGTTGTCGAGTTGGATGAGCGTGGAGTCCATGTCGGCTTTGATGGCGGGTGCGCTCACCTTGAACTGTTGGATGTAGGCGTTCACAAGTTGAAGCTGTGGAAAAATCTCGTCGATTTCTTCGGGGTGCAGGTATTGCAGCATCGAGTCGCAGGCGATGAAGCCGCTCTGGAGCTTTGGCAAGTCTTTCTCCTCAAGGTTTTTCAGCGTTTCGGCGCTTGTCTCCACCTGCTTTTTCAGCGCATTAATCTTTTGGGTGTGGGGCTTAGGCTGGCAGCCAAGAAGGAGGATTAATGCGACAATCCCGGCGATATAAGATGTGAGTTTCTTCATGTTGGGTTCGGTTGGGTTTGCAAAGATACGCATTTTGCCTGAAACGGACTTGTATGCAACAAAAAATCCCGACTATCACAGGGATGGTCGGGATAAACGGTTATTGTTATGAACAATTATTCAGTGACTTGACCTTCAACGGGAAGGATGGAGACGAAGGACTTGCCTTCTTTCTTCTTCTGGAACTCGACGATGCCGTCACACAGGGCGTACAGGGTGTGATCCTTGCCCATGCCGACATTCTTGCCAGGATAATGCTTCGTACCGCGCTGACGGACGATGATGTTACCAGCGATAGCGGCTTGTCCACCGAAAAGTTTCACTCCGAGTCGCTTACTAGCTGACTCACGACCGTTCTCGGAACTACCAACACCTTTTTTGTGTGCCATATCTTATCAGTTTTTCGGGTTATTACTCAGTGATGTTCTCAATCTGGATCTTGCTCAGATACTGACGGTGACCGTTAGAAGTCTGATATCCTTTTCTTCTCTTCTTCTTGAAAACGATAATCTTGTTGCCTTTGAGGTGTTGCATCACCGTGGCTTCGACACTGGCGCCGGCTACCGTCGGGGCTCCCACTTTGGTCGAACCTTCGTTTCCAATCAATAACACTCTGTCGAAAGAAACCTTGCTTCCTTCTTCTTCATGCAGTCTGTTGACGAAGATCTGCTGACCCTTCTCAACTTTGAACTGCTGACCTGCGATTTCTACTATTGCGTACATTTCTCGATATCTTTTAATTAGATACTGTCTCTCATTTTTTCGGACTGCAAAAATACAACTTTTTTCAATCGGAAAAGATTTTCTTTTCGTTTTTCTCATTAATTTTCTTGAAAAAGTCGGTATTTTAATTGTAAAATATTGAAAAACAAAATGGTGTGTAATTTGAATTAATTGAGAAAACACCAAGGGTGTGCTATTAATGCGAGGGATTACGCTTGATTTTAAGCATAATGAAGTTGCCTTTCAGGCCAAAACCGCTCCAAGTTTGCCTCAAGATGCGTTTCGTCTCACAAAAAATCGTAATTTTGTCGCCGATTTTGGTATCGGCATTAATACCTTATATTAATAATGAACGAAAACGAGCTCAAACTTCTTGTCGAAAAAATGAAGGCTGGCGACCGCGGGTCATTCAACCTGCTTTTCCGTCGCTATTATTCGCCTTTGGTTCGTTTTTGCATTCGTTATGTCGCCGATGCTGACCAGGCCGCCGAGATCGTTCAGGACCTCTTCGTGAAACTTTGGACTAACCGTGAGAAGATGGCGTTCAACACTTCTTTCGAGTCCTACATGCTACGCGCGGTGCGCAACGCCGCCATCACCTTTATTAATAAGGAGCGCGCCCATGCCGAGACCAATGAGCGCATCTATGTCGACGAATCGGACGCCAACGACCCTTCGGAGACACTTCAATCCAACAATTTGGAAGCCTCTTACCAAAAGGTCTTGGCTACCATGCCCGAAAAACGCCGCGAGGTGTTTTTGGCCAGCCGTTTCGAAGGCCTGAAATATACCGAAATCGCTGAAAAGCTTGGGCTTTCGCAAAAGACCGTAGAGGCCCACATGAGCGCCGCCATCAAGCAACTTAGGGAAGGGCTGAAAGAGTATCTCTAAGACGATTGAGCCTCTCGACAGGCTCAGGGACCCCCATAGCCAATCGGCTTTAATGAAAAATTTTCAAAAATTTTCATTTTCGACTAAGGGTAAATCCTAAGTTGATAGTCTTTTAGGTGAATCGATGAGATAAAAACGATTAAAATGTACTCGGTAAACGACAAATATGAAGCCTTAATCATGAGCTACCTCGACGGGTTGTGCACGCCGGAGGAAGCCCATGAATTGCTTTTGTGGGTTGCCGAGTCGGAAGATAATCGTTTGTATTTCAAGGCTATGAAGGATCAGTACGAAGTCTGGCAACTCACCGACTTCGCCATGCCCGACATGGATGCCTCGGAAATCGATGCCGCTCTTGATGCCGTCAACGCCAAGATTGACGCCATCGAAGAAAATGAGACGAAAGTCGTTCAGATGCCTTGGCTCCGCAGAAACTACAAATACGTTTCAGGCGTGGCCGCCGCGCTTATCGTCGTCCTATTCTTAGGCTTCCTGGTGCGCAACCCCTTCAATTCCACTGTGACCTACGCTTACAACGGACAGAACGAGTCGTCGTATACTCTGCCCGACGGCACTTCGGTCAACTTCACCAGCGAAGGCACGCTCAGCTATCACAAGCATTTTGCCCAATCGAGCCGCTCCGTCGACTTCGAAGGCGTCGCCTATTTCGATGTCGCTAAAGACGAGAACCTTCCCTTCGTGCTCCATTGCAATGATATGGATGTGGAGGTGCTGGGTACCAGTTTCTTGTTGAATGCTGACAAGAGCGCCAAGCGTTACACCATCGACCTTTACACGGGTAAGGTGAAGATGACCGCCTTCGACGAGAATGGTCATGCCACGACGCAAATCGAAGTGAATCCCGGCGAGCGCGGTGTGTGGAACGCCAACGAGGGTGAGATGAAAGCCATGACCTATTCCGAGGTGAAGGAAGACGAACTGATGACCAACCACGTGCTGGTGTTCGACAACGAATCCCTGTCGAAGATCGTCGAGGCTCTGGAGTACATCTACAAAGTCAAGATCGACCTTGGCGAGAGCTGCGCCTCCAAGAAACTCACCGCCCGCTTCTCCGACGATGAGTCCATCGACGATGTGCTCGAAACCATTGCTCTGGTGTCGGAAGTCACGGTCACCAAGACGGGTGAAGGCTACCAGATTCGCTAAGCCATTTCCAACTTACAAGGTCTTTTTTCAATGAAATGAGAGTACTCTCATTTTTTTGTCGTATCTTAGCGGCCTATTTTGAATTAATTTGGAAATGAAATACCCCAATCCCAATATAGGCCTTGACGAACAAAAAATCACAAAGAGCCGCTTCGACAAGATGCCGCTATTGCTGCTCCTTGTGCTGTTTCTGGCCTTCTCCCAACGCTCTTTGGCCCAGACCTTCGACCCGCTGATTTCGTTCTCGGTTGAGTCTTGCACTTTGGACAAAGCCTTGGAGAAACTCTTCGCTGACTACGAATTGAATGTGGCCTTTAGCAAGGCCGAACTGAGTAAAATCCGCATTGAAGCCTATTCCTGCTCTTACAAATCAGTGGATGAGGTGCTGGCCGACCTGCTGAAAGGCACCGACTATGGCTTCAAGAAGATAGGAAAACAGTATGTCATCAAGAAAAATCAGCAACTCGTGAACGACCAAGGCACCACGGTGACGCTTCCTGCCGACCCAAAGACCGAGATTGTCAAACCCAAACGCGATACGGTGGTCAGCCGGATGGGCGACACCATTCGTATCTACGATACAACCCAGATTATCCGCACGGTGATGCGTTACGACACGGTGGTGAGACACGAGGTGAAGACCGACACGGTGTATCAAGTGAAATACCAAGGCTGGCAGATTCCATGGCCCAAGTTCCGCGACAACGGCTGGTTTATTACGCCATCTGTGAGCGTGGGTTCGGCACAGTTCAAGCACGAAGGCAGCTGGCCAGAACCTGAGAACGGCATGTTGGCAGTCACCCCAAGCTCAGCCTTTGCCGTCGGTCTTGATGGCGGCTACAAGCACAAGCGCCTCAGTGTAGGCCTGAATGTGGGCTACCGCTCGGTGCGTTACCGTTTCCTGCTCGAACAGTCGGTGTTCTCGGGTGACTATTACGTCAATGATACCCTCGACACGTATTATGTGGTGCATCCTGCTGGCGACACCACCTACCAATACATCCTGGATTCAACCTACATCCCGCTGACCACGACCCACTACGCCTACCGCGACATTAATCGCTTAGATTACCTTACCGTCGGCCTGTTTGCCTCTTTCGACTTCGTCAGACTGGCGCATTTCAGGGCGTTCGTCAAGGCGGGTGCCTCGGTGGATTTCTTGGTCGGCTACGGCGGCTCGCTCAATGCGACGGAGCCTCCCTTCCACAAACCTATCGCTAAAGAACAGGTGGAGCCTAACCGCATCTCCTACTATGGCGGCTTGGGCTGCGCCTTCAAGGTGGCCAACCGCATCGAGCTGGTGCCCGAGGTGCACTATCGCGTGACCCACGGCTCCTTGTATCGCGCCGACTTCCCGTTCGACATGCGGCTGAGGATGTGGGACTTCCGTCTTGGCCTGACCTATTATTTCTAAACCATGAAACCGCTCAAGCACATAAGACGTCTGCTGCTTTTGCTTCTCTTGGCTCAAGGCTTTTGGGCCGAGGCGCAGCACTATGTCCCCATTAATGGCGAGGTCGACTCGGTGTTGGTCTTGCCGAAGCTGGGCGGTGATTCGGTGTATTGGGTGAATGAGTCGCTGACCCTGCTTGACGGTGGCCAGTTGCGCGTGGAGGGCGGCGTGAAGATGTATTTCGGTCAGTCAGCTTTCCTGCGTGTAGACGGCGGTAGCCTGCTGCTCGACGGACAACGCAACGACTCCATCTATCTGCTCTGTTACGAGTTCTCCCACGACTGGGAGGGCATACAGTTGAAGAATATCAACGCAGAAGACACGGTGCGCATCTCATACGTCCAGATGGTGGGTGCCCTCACCGCCTTGAACGCCACGGCCAGCCACAGTGTGCAGGTCAGGCATTGCTCCTTCAGCAATTTCTATGCGGGCAAGGGCATCGAATTAATCGACTGTAGCGACTTCTTGGTCGACAGCTGCTTCTTCTCCCAATGCGTTTCAGGCATTGAGTTGAAGTCGCGCGCTGCTGACAGTGAGGATAATGTCTTTTCGCACAACATCTTTGACCAAGGTCAGATTAATATTGAGATCTCCAACGTGGCCTACGGCTTCAAATGCAACCGCAACCACATCACCGAGAATTGCTTCCAAGGCGCGGCCACGGCCATCAGCTTTGAGACAGCGGGCGGCATCTCCGACAGATACGCCACCAATTATATCGAGAACAACTTGATTTCCACCGAATTGCCCGAAGGAGGCTCCGGCTATTCTTCCTACGGCATCAAGGCGGCTATGGACACGGTCGTCATCCGCAACAATGTGTTTTGGAGCAACGACGAGGCGGTGAGGATGATGCGCGTATGCCATCTGGTTTTTGAGCAGAACACCTTCTTCGAAAACGAGATGACGTTGACCAACCTGCTGGAGGCAGGCTCGGTGACCTTCATTGGCAACACTATCAGCGAGGCACAAAAGCGGATTGTGAGCTTCCCTTCTGGACTGTCGCGAATGAACGGCAACAACTTCCTGCATTACAAGAAGAACACGATTTTGTTTGCCAATGTCACCACCGACGACATCGACATGCGGGGTAACTACTGGGATGCCGAGACTGAGGCCGAAATCGCATCTGTGATTTTGGACAAGCACGACACGCCTTCTTTGGGCGAGATTATCTATGAAGAGCGGCTGCCTCAATGCGACACCACGGCACCCATCGCGCCGCCATTTATGGTGAAAAAACAGTTTGTGAACAACCGATGGCTGATCTCTTGGGACGAGAACCTGGAACAGGATGTTGATCATTATGTGCTGTTCTATGGCAACTTCAACTACTACAAGTTTACCAATCGCATTGACGGCATCACTGGCAATTCCTATGTTCTCACGCCCCAACAAACCGAGAATCTGGCTGTGATGGCTTGTGACCGCGCCTACAACCCCGATGTGTATGCTTCGCCGGGACAGAGCGCCTATGCTTTTGCCGAATACTATCCCTATGCTGGTGCTGATGGAAGTATGTGCGCTTCGCCATCAGGCTATCTCATCCGCGATGCCAACATCCCGTACATGTACAGTAACTTCGTTTGGCGCACTTCGGGCACTGGCGTCTTTTCCGACTCATTGTCCTTGCAGCCGAGATACTATCCTTCCGATACCGACTACGAGGCCGGCGAAGTGACGCTGACCCTGCGCGTGACCAGCAACGGCGTGACCAAAACGGATGCCATGCATCTGGAACTCTATAAGGCTTTGGATGTCTATGCCGGCGAGGACGGCATCAGCGGCATGAACCGCCCAATCTTCCTCGACCAAGCCGAGGCTTACAACTTCGATTCCTTGAGTTGGCGTTCTAGCGGCGACGGCCGTTTTGAGGACTCCTTGGCTTTGCACACCCTCTATTACCCTGGGCCAATGGATCAGGAACTGGGCTATGTGGAGTTGATGCTTGAAGCCTGGTCGTTCTGCGGTTATGCTTTTGATGCTGTCCACTTCGATTTGTATAAGGACTACGCGCTTGAGGGGCGCACTTGGTCGGACGGAACGCCACGGGCCAACACTCAGGTGTTGGCTGCCGCCTTGAACGACGACCAGCCTTTCGGCTCTGGCTTCTATCGCACCGTTTCTGACGACGATGGCTTCTTCCGCTTTGACGCCCTTTTGCCTGACACTTATGTCCTGTATGCCTTCCCTGACACTTTGGATGCCGAGGTGGGCGGCTGTTACTATCTCGGTGACCTGCAATGGGACGAGTCGAACATGATTGAGGTGGACGGCAATGTCTATGATGTCGACCTCATGTTGCCCGCCATGACGCAAGGCTTCAATACTGGCGAGGGCACAATCGACGGTGTGTTCGACTATCCTGATGAGCCTTTCAAGGCGCGTGATTTCTACTGTCAGTCCTGGCTGCGCGAAGGTAGCGAAGTTGCTTATTGCACAGAGGGCCTGTCGAATGTCGGTGTGTTGCTGCTCAATGCAGGCAAGCAGCGCATCTTGGGCTTCGCCCTGACGGGTCCCAACGGACATTTCAGCTTCAACAATCTGCCTTTCGGCACCTATCAAGTGATGGCCGACTTGCCGCGTTACGGACGTGGGATGTGTGAGGAAATCACCATTTCGCCTGAGCAAACTTCGGTGAGCGGATTGCATCTCTTTGTCAGTCAAGAGGGAAGGGTGAAGGTGCGCTATCAGGATAGCGTGGAAACGCCCACAATGTTGTCGGTCTATCCGAATCCAGCAAAAGATGAAGTTATGGTCTTGGGCTTGAAGGCCAATGCAAACTACATCGTTTCTGTGCAAAACAGCTTAGGCGTGAAAGTGCTGCCGGATGGTTGGATTAATGCAAACCTTTTGGGTGAAATTCAACTTTCCGTCTATGACTTGCCCGCTGGGGTGTATGTCATTTGCTTGCAAGGAGAAACGGATTGCCATGTGGCGAAAATCGTAAAACGATGAAGGAGGGTGTGATGAAAAAGTTGGCTTTGTGGTTTGCGGTTTTCGTATGCTTGGTCATAGGAGGAAATGTTTGGGCACAAACAGCGGTGAACGGTACCGTGTTCGAGCAAGATACGATCACGCCTATTGAAGGGGCTATGGTGACCTTCTCGGGTATCGCTGATTCGGGAGACACACTTGTCTATCAGTTTGTTACGGATATCTTAGGCTCTTATCAAGACAGCCTGGCATTTGGGACCTATCGGGTCTGGGCCTCGGCTGAAGGGTATGAGACAGAGTATCTGGCGGATTCGTTGCAAATCATGGAAGGGCAGGTGCTTACCAGCATCGACTTCATCTTGCACGAATGCTATCATCCAGTGCGTTATGTGGCAGCACGGCAATATACCAATGACTTGGTGCGTATTACTTGGTCGATGAACGAACCTTTGCTTTTTGAAGACTTTGAGTCGGGCGACTTCAGCCGTTTCCCTTGGAACAATAACCTCAGTGAGCATCCTTGGGCCATTGATAGCCTCCATGCCTTCGATGGCCAGTATTGCATGAAATCGACCTGCGAAGGCGTGGGCGATGGCGTCTCACAAATTGAGGTCTCCGTTTATGTGCCTTACGAAGGGCAGATGAGCTTCTATAGCAAGATTTCGTCGGAGAACCCATGGGACAAGGGCCGTTTCTTCCTCGATGGCGTGAAGAAACTGGAATATGCGGGCGAGGAGGATTGGACCGAACACCAATTCAACATCACCGTGGGCGAGCATGTGTTCCGTTGGGAATATGTCAAAGACGCCTCCACCGATGTGGGCGACGACTGCTTCTATGTGGACGGTATCCATTTCTATCAGGAGGACAGCGCCAAGACGACGCGCTCCTTCCAATACTATGACCTGTTCCGCAGCCGTTTCGAGGAAACGCCCGTGCTGATGGCATCTCATCTCACCGACACAGTGTTCATGGACATGAACTGGAGCAGCTTGCCTTGGGGACAATACCGCTGGGGCGTGAGTTGTCATTATGAAGGCAACCGCGCCGCTTCAGATACCATCTGGTCGGCCTACTTGGATAAGGACATGACCACAAGTTTGGAGATTCAGGGGACGACCAACATTGGACAACCACCTGCGGGTGCCACGGTCACGCTTTCAACCGAAGGGCATACTTATCAGGCCTCTTTGGATGCCAATGGTCATGTTTTAATGCCAGCTATTTATCGCGATGCCTACAACCTCAGGGTGCATTTCGAGGGCTTTGTGGACTATGTCTCGGATTCGGTTCTCTCCGTTTTCGAGCCTACACAAGTCGAGATAGAACTGCTGGAAGCCACCAATGGCGTCGACAGCCTGTATGTCTCGCATACAGGTTGGGCGATGTGGTCAATAGAGGAGGCGCAAAGCCGTGGTTTGCAGTATTTTGAAGTGATGCTCAATGGCGAAATGGTAGGCCAAACCGCCAATTCGGCTTTCCAATTTGAGGTCGATGGCCTAACCGAGGACGACACTTGCACGGCTCAGGTGAGGCCTGTGTATCTTTCGGAAACGGGCAACTGGAAGTCCTGCCAATGGGTGTATCGGCCTTGCACTGAGTTTGCTGGCCCAACGAACTTGACCTGGGTGCTGCATGGCGATGCTTTGTTACTTTCGTGGGTATATCCCGAGGGTAACTTCGTGGGTGCCATGCTTTTCCGCGACGGTGCTTTCCTTGCTTTCACTGAGGGGAACTCCTTCTTGGACGAGACTGTGCAACTGCATGGCGAGGTGGAGTATTGCCTGCGTCTGGTCTACGACGGCCCGACGGACGGCACCTATTATGCCATGTCGTGCGAGCAATGCACCGTGGCGGTCTTCCCCGCTTACTGCGACCCGCCGGTGAAGTTGGACGGCACGCGCTACTATGAGAACGACGAAGATTATGGCGCCTTGATTTCATGGGGCGAGCGCCCCGAGCCGGTCAACGAGTGGCTGTATTACGACAACGCCGCTTTCAAGCGTGCCTTGGGTGGCGATGGCGAGCCTCGCATCTTTTGGGCCATCCGTTTCGAGGCCGAGGACTTGGCTGAGTATGTCGGCACCGCCTTGAAGAAAGTGTCGCTTTACGATGTGGGTGCCGGCACCTACCAACTTTGGATTTATGTGGGTGGCGATACAGCTCCGCGTACCTTGGTCCGCTCACAGAACATGACTTTGACCAACGCGCAGGCTTGGCACGAGGAGACCATCAGTCCTGTTTTCGAGATTCCGGAGAACGAGCCGTTGTGGATTGTCGTGGGGCAGCAGGGCGTAGCGCGACCGGCGGCGGCGTGCGAGGACATGGGCGATGCCAATGGGCGTTGGGTGTCGTTGGACGGCGAGACTTGGACCGACATGCACACCTTCAATATGTACTACACCTGGATGCTGCGCGCCTTCGTCACTAACCAAGCTGGACGCATGGCGGAGCTAGGCAGAGAAGGCTACATACTGCAGCAATACAACCTATATCGCTCGTTCGACAATACGGAATATCAACTGGCGGCCTCCATTCCCGCCGTGGAAGGGCAGCTGTATTATGAGTTCCGTGATAACCTTTCTGAAGAGGCCCAAGACGATGTCTACTACCGCCTCACGGCCTACTATCTGGCCGACAACGGCGAGACCTGCGAGTCGGACTATGCCGCCACCTTGAATGATCCCGAGGTCCATTACATCGCTATCGACCTCACCTCGACCGAAGAGAACCTTGAAGCCTCGCTTAAACTCTATCCCAATCCCACCAACGGGCTTGTTACCATCGAATTGGAGGCCATGCAAAAGGTGATGGTTTACAATGCCTTGGGACAGGTTCTGCTCAGCAAAGAGGCTAACGGTGATGCGTTGCAGCTGGATTTGTCGAGGCTTAAGGATGGTTTGTATTGGGTAAGGGTGATGACGCAAAATGGGACGGTGGTTAAGCCTTTAGTCATTTCAAAATAAGCCATGAAAAAGAGTGTTATTGGAGTATTATTACTTTTGTCAATCCTTGCTTTGAACGAAAAAGCAGTTGCTCAATCAAGGTTGTCTCTATGTTACAGGCTTGATGTGGTTCCGCAATTGAAATATTACTATAATTCCTTGGATAGTATCTTCCAGACCCGATTAGGAGATGAATATCTTTTCCGTTTTTCAGTCATGCCATCATTTGATCCAGAATATGCATTACAAATAGAATCTGTAGATGAGCAGTATTACTTAAAGGTAATCTCGTTTGACAAAAATCTATGGTATGCAAAAGACGCTGCTGACATCAATATAGATGAATGCTTCGTTGCGTTGGAAACGGAACTCGCTGAACAAGTGTTGTATTTAGGCGGACAATTTGTTGATAACGAAATAGATAGCATTTCCGTAGGAGGCACTATTGATGGAGTTTTGTATCAGTTTGAGATAAACGAAAACGGGGCGATTTCTTGTGGGCAAATCCGTGAGCCAGTTCCTGATAGTCCCTTGGGCCGCTTTTGTTTGTTTTGTACTCATTTGAAGGATTTGTGCAAATCCAAAAACCAATAAAAATCCCTATCTTTGCGGCCTAAAACGGCCCACGATGATTTCAATCCAAAACCTGAGCATGCACTTTACCGGTGAGGACCTCTTCACCGACATCTCCTTCTTGATCCGCGAGAAGGACCGCATCGGCTTGGTGGGCAAAAACGGCGCGGGCAAGACCACGCTGCTGAAGCTCATCTGTGGGTTGGAACAGCCCTCCAAGGGCGATGTCATTATCCCTCAAGGCGTTACCATCGGCTATCTGCCTCAGGAGAAGAACGTCAACAGCACGAAGACCGTTTTGGACGAGGCGCTCTCCGCCTTCGACGAATACCATCAGCTCGAACACGATGTGGAACGCCTGCAACAGGAGCTGGCCGAACGCACCGACTACGAAAGTCCGCAATACGAGAAGCTCATCGTCAAGCTGAACAACCTCAACGACCGCTTGGCCTTGCTCGGTGGCAACAGCATCGAAGGCGAGGCGGAGAGGATTCTGGTCGGCCTGGGCTTTGGCCACGACGACATGACTCGTCCCATGCGCGAGTTCAGCAACGGCTGGCAGATGCGCGTGGAGCTGGCCAAGATCCTGCTGAAAAAGCCCAACTTGCTCCTCCTCGACGAGCCTACAAACCACCTCGACATTGAGTCCATTCAATGGCTCGAAGGCTTCTTGAAAGCTTATTATGGAGCCATCTTGATGGTTTCGCACGACCGCGCCTTCTTGGACAACATCACCATCCGCACGGTGGAGATCAGCAATGGCAAAATCTATGACTACAAGGTGCCGTATTCCGAGTATGTCGGCCTGCGCGAGGAGCGTGTCGACATGCAACGCTCGGCCTACGAGAACCAGCTGCGCGAAATTAAGAACATCGAGGCGTTCATCGAGCGTTTCCGCTACAAGGCCACCAAGGCCAAGCAGGTACAAAGCCGCGTGAAGATGTTGGAAAAAATGGATGAGATTGTGGTGGACGACATCGACAGCACGGCCATTCACTTCAAGTTCCCGCCTGCGCCACATTCTGGCAAAGTGACATTGGAACTCAACCATGTGGGTAAGTCCTACGGCGATCAAGTCATCCTTAAAGACATCAATCTGCTGATTCCGAGAGGGGAGAAAATTGCCTTCGTGGGGCGCAATGGCGAGGGCAAGTCCACACTTTCCAAGATTATCTGCGGTGTCCTTGACCATGAAGGCGAGGTGAAGCTCGGCCATGAGGTCAAGATTGGGTATTATGCCCAGAACCAGCAGGATATGCTCGACATGAACAAGACCGTATTCGAGACCTTGGACGATGTGGCTGTGGGCGATATGCGCCTGAAGGTGAAGGCCCTGCTCGGCTCTTTCCTCTTTCGTGGCGACGACATCGACAAAAAGGTAAAGGTGCTCTCTGGTGGCGAGAAAGCGCGTCTGTCCCTGGCCAAGATGCTCCTTTTCCCGACCAACTTGTTGGTCCTCGACGAGCCGACCAACCACTTGGACATGCTCTCAAAGGACATCTTGAAGAACGCCTTAATCCAATACGACGGCACATTGATCATCGTCTCCCACGATCGTGACTTCCTGCAAGGCCTGACAAATAAGGTCTATGAATTCCGCAAACCCAACATCAAGGAATACATCGGTGACATCTATGACTTCTTGGAACAGAAGAACCTCAACCACTTGAAGGAATTGGAGATTGCTGCCAAGTCACAACCCAAAGTTACAGTCGCTGAACCCGTCTCGCAAAACAAGATTAACTACGAGCGCAAGAAGCAGATTGATGCTCGTTTGCGCAAGGTTGACAAGGAAATACAACGCTTAGAGGAAGCCATCGGCAGGCTCGAAGCCGAACTGGCCGAGCAAGACGCCATCATGGCTAACCCCGACCAACACCCCGACATCAAGATTGACAACGACTGGTATTGGGCCTACGGCAAGAAAAAAGAGGAACTTCAGGCTCTCATGGATGAATGGGGCGAGAAGCAGATGGAGCGGGAAGAGGTTTTGGCGGAATATGAGAAATAACGGGTTATTTCTCTAAATACAAGGTCCCTCCTTCCAATAGTTTGTTACATACTTGAAGCACGAAGGCACGAGCTGTGGGCTTATCTACATCAAAAACCATCTCAGTCACCATGGTAATGAACTCCAATTCCTTTGGATCAATCTTATGGTCCATCAGCATCATTGTGGCAAGATAATAGATGAATTCCTTTTTCTCCTGATCCGACTCTGGCTTTTTTAGTGCCATCTCATCTCCTTCTTTCAACATCCTTTTCACTTCTTCCATGGTTTGTTCACGGCTGATGCCTTTTTTCAGCATCACTTCCTGAATCAGGTTGAGTTCATACTGTTCCAACCTATTGTCACAGATAGCCATGTAAAGAAGTGCGCTCAGAAGGCTCCTGTTTTGCTCCAATGCTGTGTCTTGCTGCTTGTTTTCTTTCGACTTGAAAAGGTCTCGTAATGACATACGCTTAGTTTTTAATGAATTAATAGATTAATAAGCAACGATATCAAACGGCATTCTCGCTTGGATGCCCGTATTCTTCTGAAGGTTTTCTAAGCCTTGCAGGTAGTTGTAATACACACCCAGCTTTTGTTTCATGGCGATGTCGATCTTGTCTTTTTCGTTCATCGACTCCATAATGCGGGTGAAGAAGTCCTTCTGCTTGGGCCATTCGGTCACCTTGTAGTCTTCGCCAAGCTCGGCTTTCTGTGCGGCGTAGGCGATGGCGTCTTCCATGTCGCCAAGTTGATCGACGAGACCGAGGCCGATGGCGTCGGCGCCAGCCCAAACGCGGCCTTGACCGATGCTGTCGACATAGGTCTGGGTCAGGCCACGGCCTTCAGCCACACGATTGGTGAAGTCGTCGTAGGTCTTCACCACCATGTCTTGCAGTTTCTTGTACTGGAACTCGGTGAGGGGCTGGGCAACACTGCCGAAGTCAGCATTCTCATTGGTCTTGGCCACATCGAAGGTCAGGCCGATCTTGTCGTTCAGGAAGCCTTGCATGTTGGGGAAGGTGCCGAACACGCCGATGCTACCCGTGAGGGTGGTGGGGTCGGCGAAGATGTAGTCGGCCTTGGCCGAGATCCAGTAACCGCCCGAGGCAGCGTAGTCGCCCATCGAGACGATGATGGGCTTCACTTCCTTGGTGAGGTCAAGTTCGCGACCGATGACGGCCGAAGCTAAGGCGCTGCCGCCGGGTGAGTTGACGCGCAGCACGATGGCCTTCACATTCTCGTCCTCGCGGGCCTTGCGGATGGTCTTGCTGAGGTTCTCAGAATAGATGCCTTGTGTCTCGTCGCCTTTGCCGTCGTAGATCTGCCCCAGGGCGAAGATGACGGCCACCTCATTTTTGCTTGTGCTCTTGTCTTTGTACGACTTGGCGTAGTTGGCGTTGCCGATAGCGTTGATGTCTTTGTTGCTGCCTGTCAGGCCTTTCAGCTCTTCAACCACCTGGTCTTTGTAGCAGAGGTTGTCGACCAAGCCGAATTCGAGGGCTTTGTCGGCGTTGAACACGGTCTCAAGGTTGTCGGCAATCTGGTTGAGCTGTTCTACGCTGATGTTACGACTCTCGCTGATGCCCGTGAGGATCTGACCCCAAACAGTGCCTAGCAGCTTCTCCATCTGCTCGCGGTTGGCCTCGCTCATCTTGTCGAGGAAGTAAGGCTCCACAGCGCTCTTGAAGCGGTTGTTAGGGCCGCGCACAATCTGCATCTCGATATCGAGCTTATCCAAAAGGTGCTTGTAGAACATGATCTGTGTGGCCATGCCGTGTAGGTCGAGGGCTCCCTCAGGGTTGAGGAAGATCTTGTCGGCGACGGAGGCCATGTAATAGGCGCTTTGGCTGTAACCTTCGCTGTAGGTGACGATGAACTTGCCGGAGTTCTTGAACTCGATGAGCTTGTCGCGGATCTCCTGCAAAGTGGCAGTGGAGGTCGGGATGCTGCTTAGCTCCATATAGATACCCTTGATGTTGGGGTCGGTCTTGGCATGTTCGATGTTGCGCAAGATGTCGGTCAAGCCCGTGGCGTCTTTTGATTCCATCGAGGTGAAGTCGAGGCCGCCAAAGGGATTGTCAACGGTGCGGTCCGTGATCTCATAGTCGAGTTTCATGTAAAGCACCGAGTTAGGCTTCACGGTAGCGGAAGATTCGGTATCCGATTTCGAGAGGTTGGAAATCATGGAAGAAACCACGCCAACCTTAATGAAGAAGTTGATTACCAATGCGATAAGTGTGCCAATAAAGGCAGCGAGAACAACTTTGTAAAATTTCATAATGCGATGTGTTTTTGTTTGATTAGACCGCAAAGGTACATAAAAAAAACTTACCTTTGCCGAAAATCTCTTTGATGGAAACCGCCTATGTGCTTTTCGGCTCCAATATGGGCGACAAAGCCCAGATCTTTGCCCAAGCCTGCCACTATATTAATATAAGGTGTGGCCGTGTGGTGAAGATTTCGGCCGCTTATGAGTCGGAGCCTTGGGGCTTTGAGGCCGACGAATGGTTCCTCAACCGTGTCATCGTTGTGGAGACGACGTTGCCTCCGGAGACTTTGTTGCAGGAGCTACTCGCCATCGAGAAGGACCTGGGGCGCGTGCGGCATCCCGAGATTGAGGGCTATACCTCGCGCACTGCCGACTTGGACCTGCTGTATTACGGCGACCGCGTCATCCATAGCGCCACGCTCACCGTGCCGCATCCGCGCCTGCACCTGCGTCGCTTTGCGTTGGTGCCGTTATTCGAGGTGGCGTCCGATTTCGTGCATCCTGTGTTGCAGATGACCCAGACGGAGCTGTTGCAGCAATGCCCCGACGATGCCGTCGTCAGAGAGATAACAATGGACAAAACCGAATGAGACCATGCAGTACAACTATATTGCCATAGAGGGAACGGTGGGCGCGGGCAAAACCACTTTGGCCACTCGCATCGCCAAGGACTTCAACGGGAAACTGATTCTCGAGGAGTTTGAAGGCGACAAGAACCCGTTTCTGCCCAAGTTCTACAAGGAACCCGACAAATACGCCTTTCAATTGGAGATGACCTTTCTGGCCTTGCGCTTCCAGCAGTTGAAGGACAAGTTGGGCGTGCTCGACTTGTTCCACGATTTCATCATCTCCGATTATTACGTGGCCAAGTCGCTGATTTTCTCACGCAACAACCTGCAGGAGGACGAATATCAGCTGTTCTCGCGTTTCTTCAACATCATCTTCTCCGACATGCCGAAGCCTGAGTTGTTGGTCTATCTCTATTCTGATGTGGCGCGCTTACAGGCCAACATTCGCAAACGCGGGCGCAGTTATGAGCAGGAAATCGCCGACGATTACCTTGACGACATCCAGAAGGGCTATTTCGACTTCCTGCATCAGCAGCAGAACAACATGCGCATCCTGCTCATCGACACCAACCGCCTCGACTTTGTGGCTAACGAGAAAGATTACCAGCATATCATTGATGCCATCGACCAGCCTTACGACATCGGGCTGCATCGGGTGTCGTTCTGAAGCTCTGAAAGGACACAAAAAAAAACCGCTCAAACCTGAGCGGTTTTTTTTGTTCATCAAGTGATTGGGTTACTTCTGAACCTTCACTCTGATGGTTCTCGGAACGATCTCTTGATAAGGCTCGTTCACGAACACTTCAGCGCGGCGGAGCTGCGGGAGAATGTCCTTCTCGAGTTGAGGATAGATGGCGCACATCTCCTTAACGGTCTTCTGCTTGTTGCTGGAGTTGTTGATGTTGTTGACGATGGCATCCTTATCCTTCAGGTCGGAGTTCTTGACCAGTTCGATGAAGGTCAGCCAGTCTTCGCCCTTGCCCGTACCGTTGATGGTGATCTCGGTCTTCTTGGCGAGCTTGGTCATCTGCTTCTCGGCAGCGTTGTCACGGTTGTTGGACAGTTCGTTGTTGTGGCCTTCTTCGCCTTCAGGTGAAGCCCAAGCCTCGACGATGAACTCGGTCACGCCAGCATCCAGCAGATCCTTGAAAGCGGCATCGGCTTCGTTGTTGAGTTTCTTTCTGTCAGCAATGTTGTACTTGTCCTTGTTGAAGAAATAGGTGAGCTTCTTCACGGGCTTCATGCCGTTGACGGTGTCGTAAACAGTCTGTTCTTCCCAAACGTCCTTCACGATGACGCCGTCAGCCAACTTCTCGGTAGCACCCTGGGTGAAGTAGGTGTTCTTCACGATTTCGTCCTGAGTGGGATAGATGGTGCCGTTGTAGACATAGAACATCGGGTCGGCCATGAGTTCGCAGTTGGCCATTTCCTCTTGGTAAGGCATGCAGTAGTGCTTGGTAAACTCGCCGCCTTCCTTGTAGTTGACGCGGAAGTCGCCTTCGCCCTTGACTTTTTCACCAACGAAAGTGATGGGGTCGATGTCGATCTGGCCACCGTTGTAGGCGAGGTAAGGCTTCAGGTTCATGACAGCCTGCTTCTCGAAGTACTCACCAGGAACAGTGACGATGACGTCGAAGCAAACATTGCCATCTTCGCCTTCAACCAGCGGGTCAGGATTCACGCGGTAGGTGATCTTCTTCGACTCGCGGGCCATCTTTTCGATGTCGCAAGGATTGTTGAACTTGTAACGGAGACCCAGGTTGAACTGGCTGTACATGTCCTTGTCGTTGATGACGTGCTTGGCTTCATCGGAGGCAATCTTGGCCACTTGGTCGAGCTTGTCAGTACCCGTGAAGTTGTAGGTATAATCCAAGAAGATGTCAAACTTAGGAGCCACGTTGAAGGTGAATTCCATACCAACGGGCACGGTGAAGTTGAGTTCGCGCTTTTCAGCAGCTTCTCTCAAAGCGGGAAGTTCCATTTCATCATCTTGATTGAGTTGGCTGACCATACCAGCCTTGTAGTAGATACCACCAAAACCGACATGAGGCACCAGGTTGATGACTCTTCTCGGGTTGTAGTTGAAGATGTTGAACAGGTTGATGGTCAGGTTGATGTTGCCCTCAATGTAGTTGGACTTAGTGAGGCCCAGGTTATAATAAATACCGTTGTCATCAGCGAAAACCAAAGCTTGGTTGTGCTTGTGACCCGAAAGGAGACCATAACCGCCTTTGATGTTGAAGCCAAAGACCTTGCTGAAACGATAACCAAAACCTAGGTGAGCGTTCCAGTTCTGGAAAGCTTGGCTCTTGTAGTGATTGAAATCGTCAAACAACCAGCCGTTGTAGTTGGCCAAGTCACCGTGGTTGATCGAGAGACCACCATCAGCTTGGATGTACCAATACTTCTCAGCGGGCTTGGATTGTTTCTTGCCTTCTTGAGCCATCATGCTCAAAGGAAGCACTGCGATGGCGATAAGCATCAGCAGTTTCGAAAAAGTCGAAATTTTCTTCATAACGTAATTGTGTTAGATTTGTAATAATTGATTTAGTTTGTATTTGCCTTTTTATACTATTCCTTTTAGCCAACAAAAATAGGAAATAATTCAATTGTCAACACATATTGTTGAAAAAAAATGCGTTTTTTCGCTGTTTTTTGCCTAAAAACCTACAAAAAGCCCTTATTTTTCCTTCAAATACAGCATTTCGAACAGCTTCCACATGACGATTCCGGCGCAGACAGAAACGTTGATGGAGTGTTTTGTGCCTTCCTGAGGCAGCTCGATGGCGCCGTCGCAATAGGGTAGGGCCACCTCGCTTACGCCTTCCACCTCGTTGCCTAAAATGTAGGCAGTCTTCGTTTCAAAGGTGAAATCTTGTAAAGGGACGCTGCCTTCCACCTGCTCAACGGCGAAGATCCTGTAACCTTCGGCCTTCAAGGCTTGGCAGGCGGCTTCGGTGGTGTCGAAATAGCGCCATTTTACCGTCTCGTCGGCACCCAAGGCGGTCTTGTGGATCTCGCGGTGGGGCGGACAAGCTGTGATGCCGCACAAAAACAGTTCGCCTATGCGGAAGGCATCGGCAGTGCGGAAAAAGGCGCCCACGTTGCTCAACGAGCGGATGTTGTCCAATACTATTATTATAGGGAGCTTCTCCGCCCGCTCGAAGTCTTCCTTGCTGAGACGGTTCAGCTCGTCCATACTGAGTTTGCGCATGGTGTTTCTTTTTGCGGCAAAATAAGCGAAAAAAGAGATTGCTCAGCCCATAATGAGGAGAATTTTTGTAATTTTGTACCCCTCAATTCCAAATTTCTTATGGCAGACAAAGCGACCGAAACCCCGTTGATGAAACAGTATTTTTCCTTCAAGGCGAAATACCCCGATGCCATGCTGCTCTTTCGCGTGGGCGACTTCTATGAGACCTACGGTGAAGATGCGGTGAGGTCTTCAAAAATTTTAGGCATCGTTTTGACCAAACGTTCCAACGGCGCCTCGGCTGACATCGAATTGGCGGGTTTCCCGCATCATGCCTTGGATACCTATCTGCCGAAACTGGTACGTGCTGGACTGAAAGTGGCTGTATGCGAGCAGCTTGAAGACCCGAAATTGGCCAAAAAGCTGGTCAAACGTGGTGTAGTGGAACTGGTCACGCCTGGGGTCACTTATAATGACAATGTCCTGGAGCAGAAAGAGAACAATTTCTTGGCCTCTGTGCATCTCGAAAAAGAGGTCTCGGGCGTGTCGTTTCTCGATGTCTCAACGGGCGAGTTTTTACTGACGCAAGGTACCAACGAATACATTGACAAGCTGTTGCAGAGCTTTAACCCTTCCGAGGTGCTGGTGCAGCGTAACAAACGCAAGGACTTCATTGATCTTTTTGGCGGCAAGTATTACCTCACCGTCTTCGACGACTGGGTCTTCACCGACGACTATGCCAACGAGATTCTCAACAAGCACTTCCATACCGTCTCGTTGAAAGGCTTCGGCGTCGACGACTTCCCGAAGGGTATCGTGGCGGCGGGGGCGGCCATTCATTACTTGATTGAGACGCAACACGACAAGCTCAACCATATCACATCGCTTTCGCGCATCGACCAAGGGCAATATGTGTGGCTTGACAAGTTCACCATCCGCAACTTGGAGTTGTTGCACACCTCAAATGTGAATGCCAAGACCTTGATTGATGTCATCGACAAGACCGTCTCACCTATGGGCGGCCGCTTGATGCGCCGCTGGCTGAGTCTGCCGCTGAAAAACAAGGAACAGATAGAGGCTCGATATGAGGTGGTGCGCTATTTTGTTGAACACCGCGAGCAGATCCAACAGTTCCAGGATGCCGTGCGGCAGGTGGGCGACCTGGAGCGATTGATTTCCAAGGTGTCGCTGTCGCGTGTCAATCCGAGGGAATTGCTTCAAGTGGGCCGTGCTTTGGACCAAATCGAGGTGCTAAAGAAAGCTTGTGAGGCGAGTCAACATCCTGCCTTGCAGCGTTTTGCCGAGCAGTTTAACCCTTGTGCTTCCATCCGTGAGCGCATCAAAAAGGACTTGAACCCTGATGCACCGGCCTTGCTATCGAAAGGCAACTACATAGCCGATGGTGTCGACCCTGAGCTGGATGACTTGCGCAACCTGTCGCGTTCGGGCAAGGAATATCTGATGGGCATCCAACGCCGCGAGATGGAAGCCACGGGCATTAGCTCACTGAAGGTGGGATATAATAATGTATTCGGCTATTATCTCGAAGTCACCAATTCTCATAAAGACAAGGTGCCGGCCGAGTGGATTCGCAAGCAGACCTTGACCAATGCCGAGCGATACATTACCGAGGAGTTGAAGGAATATGAGCAAAAAATTCTTGGTGCAGAAGAAAAAATCAGCATTATCGAACAAAGGATTTATAATGAGTTGGTCAACGCCGTGACCGAGTTTGTGGAACCGATACAGGTGGATGCTTCCATTGTTGCCCGCATCGACTGCTTGGTGAGTTTTGCAGACATCTCGCTGAAAAACAACTATGTACAGCCTGTCATTGATGATTCGTTTGTCTTGGACATCAAGGAGGGTCGCCACCCCGTCATCGAACAGATGATGCCCGTGGGGGAAAGTTACATCGCCAACGACGTATACCTCGACCGCGACAAACAGCAAATCATCATCATCACGGGTCCCAACATGTCAGGTAAGTCAGCCTTGTTGCGCCAGACCGCTTTGATTGTGCTTTTGGCGCAGATGGGATGCTTCGTTCCAGCGGCATCGGCGCGTATTGGTCTGGTTGATAAGATTTTCACTCGCGTGGGTGCTTCTGATAACATTTCTTCGGGCGAATCTACTTTCATGGTGGAGATGAACGAGACGGCGAGTATCTTGAACAATGTGTCGTCGCGGAGCCTCGTGCTGCTCGACGAAATCGGGCGCGGCACCAGCACCTACGACGGCATCAGCATTGCCTGGGCCATCACCGAGTTCTTGCATGACCATCCCGTGAGTCGCGCCAAAGTGATGTTTGCCACACACTATCACGAGCTGAACGAGATGGAGGACTCCTTCGCCCGCATCAAGAACTACCATGTGTCGGTGAAGGAAGTCGGTAATAAGGTGGTGTTTTTGCGCAAACTGAAGCGTGGCGGCAGTGCCCACAGCTTCGGTATCCATGTGGCCGAGATGGCCGGCATGCCCCGCAAGGTCATCGAGCGTGCTACCGCGTTGCTTGCCGTGTTGGAGAAGTCGCACACGAGTGAGGATGTGGAGAAGGCTGCCGCCAAGAAGCAAGACGATGCCATGCAGCTGAGCTTCATCCAGTTGGACGACCCGCTGCTGCTTCAAATCAAGGAAGATATTCTCAACACCAACATTGACACCTTGACACCCGTTGAGGCTTTGATGAAGCTGAATGAGATTAAGAAGTTGTTGAATCGTTGATTGACTTCGAGACGCGAGACTTCGGGACGCGGGACGGCCTGCCGGGGTTGTGCCTGCCAGTCGCTGCCGTAGGTCGCGACCTACGGTTACGGTAATGTCGTCCCTTCGGGACGTGCCCACCTAATCTATCTTCACCCGATTAATCCTCCCAAACAGCCGCTCCTTGTCGAAATACACATTATAGGCATAGCCATTATGCACCTTGAAAGTCCGTGGGTATATGCTGTTACTGGCTTTTGGGCCCATTCCTACCGTGCCTTTGGCTGGGTCATAGCAACCGAGATAATTGATTCCGTTCTGCATGAAAAGGCCGTAAGTATTCCCTGTGGCTTCATCAGTAAGAAACTGATTGGCAAAATAGTTTTTCCCCGAAACGATAGTAAGCGGGCGTTTGCCTGATAATTGGAAATCCTTGTCAAACTCCACGATTTCAAAATTCTCCAAATCAACAAGTTGAATGAAATCATTGAACTTCAATGCAATAGTATGGTACTCGGTGGCCAATACCT